>OJQR01000309.1_pt1 | contig 39489 bp, 42 predicted proteins | sample 1599011 | NCBI WGS metagenome assembly OJQR01 (sample SAMN03922456, study PRJEB24848) | human gut metagenome | isolation source: stool sample | host: Homo sapiens | place: Germany | collected 2009-11 | reverse complement strand
CTTCGTCGGCAGCGTCAGATGTGTATAAGAGACAGACTATAACCGGTATGCATAAGCCTGCAACAGAAATTCTGGCGTATATTTCCATAGCTGACGCAAGTGCTGCAAATCCATTTTCTTTACATATATTTGATGATATTTCTGTTACATACGATATACCTATGACTTTGACTATCAGCTTTATATATTCCTGATTAATACCGGCAGTAAACATATTGATTCTTGTGTACACGGATATAAGCCCGTTAAATACAAGCATTGCTGTTCCTACACACAGAACAACTGACACAAAAGTCCCCATTGAAGAGCCTGTACTTTTCAAAACCAGAGCAAGAATCACACCTGTAACTGCACACACCGAAAGCGACAACACATTAATATGTACCACCCCCTATCACAATTCAAAAAGCTTTTTCATGGTAGTAAACAATTCAAGTATATAAGGTAATATCCAGTATATGACAATAAGAAGCCCTGCCAGTGCAGTAAGCGCTGCCTGGTCATCTCTTCCATTATGCTTTAATATCTGGTTAAGTATTGAAACAACTATGCCTACCGCTGCAATTTTGAATATTATGCTTACCTCCATACTTCACCTCCGATTCATATAAGTACAATCACAAGTATAAGTCCTGCTGATATTCCTGTAACGATATAAGCCTTCATCTTTCCTGCTGCATTAGTCTTAACCACATCAAGTTCCTCATTAAGTTCACACACAACAGATTGTATGTGTTTTAACTGACTGTCCTTGTCAATAAATGTGCTTATAGAGCCTGCCTCTTTTATAATCTCCAGCTGTCTTTTGCCAAGTATTCCTGCAAATGCTTTATCAGCAGCCTCATTCCATATCAATGCAAATGTGTCAATGTCCGATTTATTCAATGCTTCATATATGTATCCGTTGAAATTCCTGACATATGAACACATGTCAAAATCTCCAAGGCGTTCAAATATCTGCGTCATATCTATAAGTGAATATCCAATATGATTATTCATAACGGAAAGCATTCTTACCATGTCTTTTAGTATTATTATCCTGTTCTTTAATCTCTGGCTGTATGAAAGACCATACATAAAACAGCCTGAAAGTATTAATATCCCGCCTATATATCCAGACATTTTCCTGCCTCCCCACATTTTTCCAATATTACAGCTCTCTTAAATCCATTTTTTCCGAAAAGACCTGCAAGTCTTTCATCTGTATCATATATACCGCTTCCATGTGCAGTTCCTATTACAGCGCAGCCACTTTTAATGCAGTATTTTACAGCTTTAATATCATCTTCCCCACCAATCTCATCCATTGCTACAACCTGAGGACTAAGCGAGCGAACAGCCATATATACTCCCGTAAGTTTATTACAACCATCTAAAACATCTGTCCTGCAGCCAATATCATTACATGGAACTCCGTTTACACATGCCGCTATTTCACATCGTTCGTCAATTAAAACCACATTTTTTCTATATATATCAGATAACTGTCTTATAATGTCTCTAAGCAGTGTTGTTTTTCCAAAGCCCGGCGGTGATATTATAATAGTATGCTTTAACCCGTCTTTTAAAAGCTCATCCATTATATTATCAGCGCAGCCCTTCATCTGTTTAGCAATTCTTATACACATGAATGTCACATGTAAGAAATTCTTTACCTTACCATTCTCCCATATAACCTGTCCGCCAAGTCCTATTCTGTGTCCGCCTTTGATTGTCAGAAATCCATTTGCCATGCAGGATTCATATGCATAAGATGAATAATTAGTTGCTATTGACAGTATCCTTGTTATCATATGTTCATCTACAGGAACCGCACCTCTATGTTCACCATTATCACATATGGCAGCAGGCAGTCTTCCTGTACGCAGACGGATTTCCCTGACATGCTGAAATCCTGCATATATTCCAATATCTTTAATTAATTCATCCGGAAGAATTTTATAGAGTGATTCGTCATACAAAAAAAGCCCCTTCACTATTGTTTTTCACAATATATGAAAGGGCTGTCCGTTTTATTCTACTGACTTTAAAGATTCGACCATAGGAAGCTTCTTTAACTTTCCATACATGGCCAGATTAACTACAACTGAGAAAATCAGTGTGATAAGATATGAATATATATATGTTGTCGGTTTAATAGCATATCCAAACATTATTGCATCCATCTCAACAGTAAGCATTATGTATATGTGAAGAAGTCTTCCTAATAATAGTCCGAACACACCACCGATTAATGTAAGGAATATATTCTCACGGTACACATACATGCCTACCTCCGGGTCAAAGAAACCAAGTACCTTAATAGTTGCAATTTCTCTTCTTCTCTCTGATATATTAACATTTGTAAGATTATATAACACAACGAATGCAAGCAGCCCCGCTGATATTATAAGTACCCATGTTACCAGGTCAAGTGACTGTATCATATTTTCAAATCGTGTAACATTAGCATTAAGGAAACTCACACCCTTAATATAATCTCTTGTAAGATATTCATCGCCCATATAACTTTCAGTTTCGCTTACATCTCCGTTAATCTTTATAAGCACCCTGTTGTTATCAGGAACATTTCCAAAAAGTTCATTATAATATTCTGTACTTATATATACATAATGATTAACATACATTTCTGTAATACCTGATACAACAGCCTCTGTCTGCTTTCCAGCGGATGATGTTACTGTAATCTTATCACCTTTCTTTACCCCTAAATCTTTAGATAGCTTTTCAGTGATAACAACGCCTGAATCCCCAAGAGCCACATCATTATGTTTTCTTCTAGTTCTTAATGTCACATAATCTTTAAATGCATTCTTATCATCAACTATGACATATTCTGCTGTCTGTGTATCTTCACTGCTCTTAACATCATCAGAATAACCACAGTTTAGTAGAAAATCATCAATGTGTACGTCCGCTGACATGTCACTTTCAAGTGTATCCATATCCTCCTGTGTAATCCCATCTGTAAATGTGGCAACACTGTCATAATGTATAAGTTCACCGTACTGGTTATGAATAAGACATTCTATACTGTTCTTAATACCAAAGCCTGCTGTCATAAGTGCCGTACAGCCTGCAATCCCTACAACAGTCATAAGAAATCTCTTCTTATACAGGAACAGATTACGCATAGTAACCTTCATTGTGAATGACATGTGTTTCCATATAAATGTAATATGCTCAAGAAGGATTTTCTTACCGCTCTTAGGTGCTTTCGGACGCATAAGCTCTGATGGAACCTCTTCTAACTCACTGTAGCATGAAAAAAGAGCTGCTATAACTGTTACTAAAACCATGGTTGTAATGGCTATAATTGAAAGAAATATGTGGCTGTCGTACACTATTGGCGGAAGCTGGTATATTATATTCCAAGAATTATATATTACAAGCGGAAACAGTTTAAGACCTATGATACAGCCTGCTATTCCTCCAGTAACCGAAGCAATTAATGCATATGCTATATATTTGAATGCAATCACCTTTTTGCTGTATCCTAGTGCTTTATATGTTCCTATAAGTCCCCTTTCTTCTGCTACCATTCTTGTCATTGTTGTAAGACAGACAAGGGCAGATACAACTATAAAGAATATTGGAAATACCGTGGCAATGGCTTTCATCCTGTCTGCACTGGATTCATAATCTTTAAAAGAATACTGTTCCTGTCTTGTAAGCTCATACCATTTCCAGTCATCGCTGTCACCATATTTAGATTCAAAATCTTCCTTAGCCTGCGTCTCAATGCTGCTAAAATCATAATCAGCAAGTGCTTTCTCATATGCCGGCTGGATATATGGCTCAATAATAGCTGAAACATCCATTCCTACAAAATAATTACTGTACTGTTCTGTAAGTGATTCTACAACATGGTCGTATATAGCCGCTTTGGCAGCCTCTTTTGCCTCATTTACTGAATCTTCATATACATCCTGTATGTCATCTTTTCTTACATTAATTCTGCTCTGTGAAATATTATCTATTCTGTCAGCCGTTTCTTTAACGAGATCTTTATATTCAGTTCCATATGTATCCAATTCCTTTGCTCCATCAACTGTCGCAAATACTTCATTGAAATAATCGGACATGAATTCATCTTCCGTAATATACATAAGATAATTAATCCTGCCGCTTCCAACATTAGTAGTTCCAAGGTCATAAGAAACATAATATGGTGTATATACTGTTCCTACAACCGTATACTCTGAATCTTTAAGACTGTCATTAATATCATCCTGTGTTCCGGATGAAAGCTTGATTGTATCTCCTATAGAAAAATTATCCTTGGTATCTTCATATCTTACAACACATTCACCGCTATTTTCAGGAAGCCGTCCTTCCTTGATTCGTAACTGGTTAATGTAATTCTCATTATTCCTGTCTGTATTATCAGGTACTGACATTATATGTACAGCGGTCTCTATGCTGTCTTTCCTGATAACTGCATCCTGTGAATATGCAGGATACACTCCCTTAACACCATCAACTGCTCTTATAGCTTTAATATCATCTTCATTAAAACCTATTGATGATAAAAGTCTTAAATCACTCATATTATAATCATCATAATAGTTATCCGTTGAATTCTTCATATCATTAGAAGATGCTGTTACTCCTGCAAAAAATGCTACTCCAATAGCAACAATTGCAAATATAGCTATAAATCTTCCAAATGTTCTCTTAATCTCACGAAAGAGATCTTTCCACACTGATTTTCCCATATTGTACAAGCCTCCATAGTATTACCAGTCTATCTCGTCTACTGAAACAGGATTGTCATTAATAACAACACTGTCAACGATACCATTCTTTATCTTAATAACTTTATCTCCCATTGCTGAAATTGCCTGATTATGTGTTATAACAACAACAGTAATTCCATTCTTCTTACACATATCACTTAAAAGCTTAAGAATGGTTTTTCCTGTATTAATATCAAGCGCTCCTGTAGGTTCATCGCATAAAAGCATCTTAGGATTCTTTGCAAGTGCTCTTGCAATGGCAACTCTCTGCTGTTCACCACCTGATAACTGTGACGGAAAATTTCCTATTCTGTCAGATAATCCCACAGCTTCTATTGTCTTAACAATATCAAGAGGCTTTTTACATATCTGCGTTGCCAGTTCAACATTTTCTTTGACAGTAAGATTCTGTACAAGATTATAGAACTGGAATACGAATCCGATATCATATCTTCTGTATGCTGTAAGCTGTCTCGAACTATACTTGTCAATTCTTTTACCATCAACAGTTATTTCCCCGGTAGTACATGTATCCATTCCTCCAAGGATGTTAAGAATAGTACTCTTTCCTGCACCACTAGGTCCTAATACAACAGCAAATTCGCCTTTATCAATCTTAAAATCCACTCCATTCAATGCTCTTATCTTTACATCACCCATTTTGTATATTTTCTTTACATTTTTAAATTCTATATATGCCATAGTTTCTCCTTTTTTATTCCAGACAGTATTAAATCACATATTAATCTATATATAATAATACCTTATAGCACTCATAAATTCAAATCATTTTAATATAATCATAGAAAGACATTTTATTAAATTTCTATGAAATCATTTAAGAATTTTTCAATTATTATACTCGTATTATCGTTGTTGGTTTGTTGCATATTCTGTCCTGTAACAACTCAGGCAGCAGGACTATATTCAAAATACTCTGTTCTTATTGATTCTGATTCAGGCAGGATACTTTCTGGCAGCAATGAAACAACGGCTGTAAGCATGGCAAGCACAACTAAAATTATGACTCTTATTATTGCTTTGGAAAACTGTGACAAGAATTTTGTCGTAACAACTTCCGCCTACGCAGCTTCCATGCCTGATGTACAGCTTAACGCCGTAACTGGTGAGCAATTCATAATTAACGACCTATACTACTCACTTATGCTTGAATCACATAATGATTCCGCTGTAATAATTGCTGAAAATGCTGCTTATTACTTACTATGTAAAAATCCTTCTTTAAGGTCTGAAACTCCGTTTATCAATAATTATAATTACGATTCCTCATTTCTTTCTGAGATTAACCATGAACAAAGTGAAATACTTGTTCATATATTTACCGGCCTTATGAATGAAAAAGCGGATGATATTCTCTTATCAGACACATATTACATAACACCTAATGGTCTTGATGCCGAGGATAACTATAGTTTTCATCATACAACAGCATATGACCTTGCAAAAACCATGGCATATTGTATTAATAATGAGGATTTTTTATATATAACACAGACTGTTTCTAAAACAATTTCAGACACAACAGGCAGATACCATTACCAGCTAAATAACAAAAACAGGCTTTTAAATCCTGATGAAGGAATTATCTCTGGAAAAACAGGTTTCACTAACAAAGCCGGATACTGCTATGTATGTGCATACAAAGACAAAAACCGGACACTGTGCATCGCCCTGCTTGCATGTGGCTGGCCACCAAATAAGAATTATAAATGGAGTGATGCCCGTTATCTTATAGCCCTTGGAAAACAATACAGCCGACAGAAATATTTTAATAATGAATACACATTTTACATTCCTGTATCCAAAGGAAAAAATAGTTTCTGTGAACTTATACCTGACTGTTCAATTGAATTTCTTGCCTGTGAAGATGATTCAGTAACTATACAGGCAGATATTCCTGAAATGCTTTCTGCACCTGTCAATTCAGCACAAATTTATGGAACAATTAATATATATGTAAACAATGAACCAATCCGCAGCATCAGTCTTAAAGCAAAGCAGAGTATTCCCAAAAAAGTTCATGCACTCGACATAATCCGTAAAATATTTTAATAAACATTTTAATCATTCTGATTTATTCTAATTAATTATAAAAAAAGAATGACATAAAAATAATTGTGTTATATAATATGAACATTGATTTTAAACTAGTTATATAATATGGAGACAACAACTATGAATAAAGTATATAAAGTATTCCCCGGCGGCAAATTCAAAGTTCTTACTTTCAGTTATGACGATGGTAAAATTGAGGACAGACGTCTTGTAAAGCTTTTTAACAAGTTTAATCTTAAAGCAACCTTTAACCTTAATACAGGTATTATTGACCCTGCCATAAGAATTCCTCAGGAGGAATGGCCTGAGCTTTATAAAGGACATGATATTGCTGTACATACATTTACACATCCTACAATGATCAGACTTAACGATTATAATGCCCTTAGAGAAATTCTCGATGATAAGGATAATCTTGAAAAAATATTTAAACGTCCTATATATGGTCTTGCATATCCTAATGGTTCTTACGATAACCGTATAGTTGATATTGCTAAATCAGTTGGCATCAAATATGCAAGAGTTACTAATGATAAATACGCTGCCACTAAAGCTGCAGAAGCCTATGCTGCTAATGCCGATGGTCCTATGCTTATAGGAGATGAGAATGGTTTTTCTATGCCTGAAGACTATATGTGCTGGGTTCCAACCTGTCATCACAATCATAATCTTATTGATTTTGGCAAGAAGTTCATGGCACTTACTAAAAAACAGTATCTTTACATGATGTATGTCTGGGGACACAGCTTTGAATTTGAAAGAAACAATAATTGGGAAATCATTGAGGAATTCTGTGAAATGATTGCTAACCGTGATGATATCTGGTATGCAACCAATTCTGATATTGTTGAATACAACGAATTGTTTGACAGACTTGAGTTCTTTGCTGATAACGAATATGTTCATAACCCTTCTGTTAAGTCAGTATGGCTTGCAGTAAATAATAGTACTATTGTTGAAGTAAAAGGCGGCGAAACAGTTAAATTATAATAATGCATTATTAAAGGCGGCTTACCATTACAGGTTTGCCGCCCTCTTTTTATTCATGCTTAAGATTCTTAAATGCATTTCTTAATGTAATTGGATTACCATATCTTAACGTTCCCATTCTGTATATCTTAGAGCCTAATATTCCAACTGCTATTGTGCTTACAATAAGAATAACAAACGATACAGCTATCTCTGCAAAACTCACATTTCCAAGTGCTACTCTTGCAAACATCGCACTGTATGAGCTTATCGGCAGGAATGAAAGAACCTTCATAAGAATTCCATCTACATTATTAAGCTGGGATAATCCTATAAAATATACAATCATAATAACAAACTGTACACTTCCAGCACTTTTGTTAATATCCTCTGTCTTAGACACAAGCGCTCCCATTGCACCATATATGAATACATAGAACAGCAGCCCTCCAAGTCCAAAGAACGCAAATGTTATAAGCACATCTGAAGGAATATTAAATATTTTATCAAATAATCCACCCCATGAGTCTCTGTTAATCTTATAGCTTCCAAGTATTACTGCAAATATAATTCCAACCTGTAAAAGTGCTGCAGATGTACCTGCCAGTACCTTTCCAAAGAAAAGGCTGTTAGTATCAGCACTGGTTACAAGAAGTTCAATTGTTCTGTTTGATTTCTCCTGTGTTACAGAAGTTGCTACCATTACTCCATACAGAATGATAACCATGAACACAATAATTATAAGTGCATAACAATACCAGTAATTACTCATCATGTCTTTTCCAAGTACAGTTGTCTCGGAATTGATAACCGGATTAAAAGCATTTTCAATCTCTGCCATATCCAGATTATTCTCCTTACAATAGTTATACTGGCTTAGCAGCTGCATTGCATATGTAAATCTCTGCGTCATATCATCAAACATATCACTATTATTAACGACATATTCAAAATCTGTTGCATTCTTTACAACAAAACCAGCAATGACATTTTCATCATTTTCAATCTTATCTACAAGTGCATCTCTTGACGAAACATTTTCAATCTTCACATCATTTAATACACCTTCTACAATTCCTGTTCCCGCAAATATGTCTTTTTCATCACAGATTATGATAACATCAGTAATCTCCGTATTATCAGCGGTATCATCAGTATCATCTTTATTAATTCCAAGAATTCCTGACATATCAAATACACTTGGAAGAAACAGTATCACTGCAGCAAGAACAGCTATAACAATTGTAGAAATCATAAAGCTTTTATTCTTGATATAATTCATAATCTCATACTGGAATATTACTCCGAACTTCTTCATTATCTGTCACCCCCTACAGCTTTTACAAATATATCATTAAGTGATGGTCTGTAGCTGTCAAATGATGCTATCTCTATATCAGCATTCATAATTTCTTTAATAAGTGCATTTCTAGAAAGCTCATGGATATTCTTTACTATAACACCATCTTTATGTATTCCTGTTACAGATAATGTATCTTCGCAGCTGGTCTTTAACTTTTCTGCCAGTTCTTCTGCTCCCATTCCAACAGCCGATATTATAAGCTGATTCTTTCCATATTCAGCCTTAATATCTGCAATATCACCTGATAATGCAATCTCTCCGTTATTAATTATTGCTATATCCTCACAGAACTCCTCCACATAGCTCATCTGATGACTTGAGAATATAACTATTCTTCCTTCTTCTATCAATTCTGTTACAACATCCTGTAATATCTTAGAATTAACCGGGTCAAGTCCACTGAATGGCTCATCTAATATAACAATCTCAGGCTCACAGACAAGTGTTGATGCAAGCTGGACCTTCTGCTGGTTACCTTTGCTGAGTGTCTCTAACTTCACATCTGTATACTGTGATACCTGCAGTCTTTTAAGCCATTTATCAGTATTCTTCTTAGCTTCAGCCTTAGATAAGCCTCTTAACCTGCCAAGATACACAAGCTGTTCTGATACTTTTTTCTTAGGATATAATCCTCTCTCTTCCGGCAGATATCCTATAAGATGCTCCTTTGGATTAAATTTTTTACCATCAAGAAATATTTCTCCTGAATTGGCATGAAATACATCCATAATAATTCTTATAGTTGTAGTCTTTCCTGCGCCATTACGTCCAAGAAGACCTAATGCCTTGCCGCCTTCCACATCAAATGAAATGCCGTGAAGGACTTCTTTCTCACCAAATGACTTGGTAAGATTTTTCACTTCAAGTTTCATTAAATTAATCTCCCCTCATATATTGTGAAATCTTTGATAATTGTATCACATGTATATAAATTTTGATAGTCAAATTTATATACATTTTAATTGTTTATATACACATTAGATGTTTAACATACCGCCTGATAGTGTTATACTTGATTCACTAATTCTAGAAAGGAATATTTTAAAATGATGAAAAAACATTTATTAAGCATAATTTTATTATGCCTTTTATTCAGCCTGACTGCATGTAACAGACAGACTTCTGGTAATTCATCAACTTCTGATGGAAACACTCAGTTATCCGGCAAGCACCATGTTGCCATTGAAGTAAACAATTATGGAACGATAGAGGTAGAACTTGATGCAGATACTGCCCCAATTACTGTTACTAATTTTATTAATCTTGCCAATTCAGGATTTTATAATGGTCTGACTTTTCATAGTGTAATTGATGGATTTATGATTCAGGGTGGAGACCCTAATGGCGACGGAACTGGTGGCTCTTCTGAGAAAATCAAGGGTGAATTCAAGTCAAATGGAGTCCAAAATAATATAAGTCATATAAGAGGCACTATATCTATGGCACGCTCTTCTGCTAACAATTCTGCAAGTTCACAGTTCTTTATCATGCAGAAGGATACAACAAGTCTTGACGGACAATACGCAGCTTTCGGAACAGTCACAAGCGGCATGGACATTGTCGATAAGATATGCAAAGACTGCACTGATACTAATCAGAATGGTGTGATTACAGATAAAAGTAAGCAGCCTGTGATTAGTACTGTAATGGTTGTGGATTAACGAATAACCGCACCGTCATAAGACGGTGCGGTTATTATATTAAAACATATTCTATTTATCAAAATCATAACTATTCTCATATATATCTAAAACCTGAGTCACAAAAGCAGCCTGTTTCTTGCTTTCTTCTGTGCCAGTATTAACCTGCCAGCCATATGTCATATAATCATAAAAATTTCTTGGAGTGATTGGTCCAAGCTTGTACTCATCCCTAATCAGATTAATACCATCTGAATAATCCCTTACTAACGCCTCAAATGCTTTCTGCGGGTCTTTAAATACCGCTTTTCCATTTTCATCTGCCCCAATTGCAAATTCTTCTCCATGATCAAGAAAATCCTGTACTTTTACATTGCCATGCTCTCTGCCAGCCACATACTCCTGCACATATGGATGTGCAACCTTTGGCGGCTTTGTCTTACAACCTGCCATAGAAGCAAAACACATCAATGTAAACCCAATTAAAAATACTTTTTTCATAGTACCCCTCCATTCACAAGTCAGGTTATGGTTGTATCTACATATTTAATATAACATACGTATCTATATCTTGACAATATATTATTATTTTTTTCAATACTTTTTAATATTTCACATTCAGTCTGTGACTGTAGCCTTCCATTCTCTTTGCAAATACATCAAGCTGTCCTTTATATTTACCATACGCTTTCTCATCAATCAAAGACTCATTATGATACCGTTCAACTAGCTCTGATGAGTCTTTGAAAGCCTTAATTGCTAAATCCTTGTAATTATTCTCAAGATTAATCTGGATTTCATTGAGTGATGTTTCTATCTCTTTCTTGGTTGTGTTCTTCTTAAATATTGACATGTGCATATCCCCCCTTTTACTTGATTTTATCATTGATTAGCTTAATTACAAGTATTGTTTTATAAATGTTTCAGGTTGTTTATCAGGCTGATTACTAAATATGTTGTTTATAAATAATTTAAGCATGTTCTACACATATAAATGAATCTTTTCCTATAAATTATATTTTTTAATATACTTTATAGGTGTTTTTTGACGGATTTAGGGTGATTTTTGGTGATTAATATCAGATTAGATGGGCATATACCTATAAGATACAATTTTAAAATAGTTTTATAGGTTTATTATATAATTATAAATATAGACACTTGTGTTTTCTACCTATAAGGTTGCATTTTATACGACTACCTATAGGTATCATGTTAAAAGACAGGATATTGGACAACCTATCAGGCTGATTATAACTTCACATATACAATAGAATTCCTCTGTGCCGAAACGGACGCTGCAACTCGCTTCGCTCTTGCGGCTGGGAATTGGTGGACGGGACAGGTGCGTCCCACTACTGCGCAGTGCCGTGTCCTGACCTGCGGTCAGTCCACACGCGCTGTCGCGCTCTATGCGCTATAGATAACAAAAAGGACTTGAGCACAAGTAAACTTGTCTCAAGCCCTTTATTGTTATCTGCACCGCTAATCTATGTCCGCGATTACTGTGGCTGCTTGCCGATGTATGCGAGGATACCACCATCTACATAGAGGATGTGTCCGTTAACTGCATCTGATGCTTCTGAAGCAAGGAATACAGCTGGACCAGCTAATTCTTCTGGCTTTAACCATCTCTCTGCTGGTGTCTTTGCAACGATGAATGAGTCGAATGGATGTCTTGATCCATCTGGCTGTCTCTCTCTTAATGGAGCTGTCTGAGGTGTCTCGATGTAACCAGGTCCAATACCATTACACTGGATATTGTACTTACCATACTCAGAACAAATATTTCTTGTAAGCATCTTAAGACCACCCTTAGCAGCAGCGTAAGCTGATACTGTCTCACGACCTAATTCTGACATCATTGAGCAGATGTTGATGATCTTACCATGTCCTCTTTCGATCATTGAAGGAATTACTGCCTTTGATACGATGAATGGTGCGTTAAGATCTACGTCGATAACCTGTCTGAACTCAGCAGCTGTCATCTCGCACATAGGAATTCTCTTAATGATACCAGCGTTGTTTACAAGGATATCGATTGGTCCAACTTCCTTTGTAATCTTCTCTACAGTAGCGTTAACAGCTTCTTCGTTAGTAACGTCGCAAACATATCCGTGAGCGTCGATACCAGCTTCCTTATAAGCTGCTAATCCCTTATCTACTAATTCCTGCTTAATATCGTTGAAAACGATTTTTGCACCAGCCTTAGCCATACCACTAGCGATAGCGAAGCCGATACCATATGATGCACCAGTTACAAATGCAATCTTACCTTCAAGTGAAAAATTAACTGACATTTTAATTCTCCTTTTCCTAATAATAATTTATAAATGAAACCCTCTACAGGTTACATTCCTTAGTAAAATATGTACTGACGGATTACTTTAAATCCTTCATGTCTACCCAGTCCATATCATCGAAATCCTGGTTTTCTCCAGCCATTCCCCAGATAAATGCATATGCATGTGTAGCTGATGCTGAATGAATTGACCAGCTTGGTGAAATAACTGCTTCTTCACTTCTCATGATGATATGACGAGTTTCTGTTGGCTCACCCATGTAGTGAACAACGATATCTTCTTCTGGAATCTCGAAGTAGAAATAAACTTCCATTCGTCTGTCATGTGTATGACATGGCATTGTATTCCATACGCTTCCTGGCTCAAGAGTTGTGATACCCATCTCTAACTGGCATGTCTCAACCTGACCTGGTAAAATATACTTTCTGTTAAGACGCTTATTACATCCTTCAACAGAACCAAGCTGAAGCTTGAACTCATCCTTGATATCCTTTTCTGGATCAATGAATACTGTAGGATATGTCTTATGTGCTGGTGTTGAGTTAAAGTAGAACTTAGCTGGCTTAGAAGAATCCTCGCTCTTGAACTTAATCTCCTTAGAACCCATACCAATATAAAGACCATCTCTATATTTAAACTTATATTCAGTACCATCAACGATAACTGAACCGTTGCCACCTACATTAAAGATACCCATCTCACGTCTCTCAAGGAAATATGCTGCCTTAAGCTCAGAACCTGCCTCAAGTGTAAGTTCCTTATTAACCGGCATACACCCGCCTACGATAATACGATCAATCTGGCTGTAAACAAGCTTGAAATCATCAGCTGGGAAAAGATTCTGGATAAGAAAATCATTTCTCAGTCTTTCTGTATCATAACCCTTTACATCTCTTGCGTTAGCACCCTGTCTTACTTCCATCGTAACTCTCCTTTTCAATTCACAAACCTAGGGCAAAGCCCCGTTTGGTGTTTATAATACCACAAAATCCAATTATTTACAACTATTAACCAACTATTCCCTTTATAAGTACATTTTTTTCGACAAATTCCTGCGAAAATGTATACGCATCCTTAATCATTGTTTCTGCTTCTTTAGTCTTTTCTGCATTATCACAGTAAATTCTTGCAATCACATCACCTTTGCTGACTTTGTCGCCTATTTTCTTAGAAAGCACAACTCCAACTGATAAATCAATCACATCGTCCTTGGCTGCCCTTCCGCCTCCAAGAATCATTGAAGATTTTCCTATCAGCTCAGACTGGATTGACTGGATGTATCCATCGCTATCTGCACACACCTCTGTTATTGTATCAGATATCTTTAACTTATCTGTGTTATATACTGCGTCAGGATCTCCACCCTGGGCTTTAACGAACTCTGCCATCTTGTCCAACGCACTTCCGTCACTTATTACTCTCTCCAATTCTTTTCTTACAGTTTCTTTATCAAGATCATCTCTTGCAGCAAGCACCATATATGTTCCAAGATTAAGGACAAGCTTAGTTAAATCCTCTGGTCCTTCACCTTTTAAAGTATTGATAGCCTCGATAACTTCAAGTGCATTTCCAACTGCATATCCTAACGGCTGGTCCATATCAGTAATAAGTGCTGTTACATTTCTTCCAGCTCCCTTTCCAATACGAACCATCTCCTTAGCAAGACTTACGGCATCAGCCTCATTTTTCATAAATGCGCCACTTCCGGTCTTGACATCAAGAACAATCGCATCAGCACCAGAAGCCAGTTTCTTACTCATAATACTGCTTGCAATAAGCGAAATATTCTCGACCGTTGCCGTAACATCCCTTAGCGCATATATCTTCTTATCTGCAGGTGCAAGATTACCTGTCTGCCCTGTTATTGCAATTCCTATATCATTAACCTGCTTAACAAATGCTTCCTCAGACAGAGAAGTGTTAAATCCCGGAATACTTTCCAGTTTATCAATCGTGCCTCCTGTATGTCCAAGTCCTCTTCCACTCATCTTTGCAACTTTGCCGCCAAGTGCTGCAACCATAGGTGCAAGAACAAGTGAAGTCTTATCTCCAACGCCACCTGTACTGTGCTTGTCTACTTTAATTCCATTAATCCCCGACAAATCCAGCTTGTCTCCGCTGTTTTCCATTGCAAGCGTCAGGTTAAGAGTCTCATCATAATCCATATTTCTGAAATATATTGCCATAAGAAGGGCAGAAGCCTGATAATCAGGTATATCCCCCCTGACATAGCCATTAACAAAGAACTCTATCTCTTCTTTAGTAAGCTTTCCACCATCTCTTTTCTTCTCTATAATATCAACCATTCTCATAATGCAGACCTCCTACATAATCTTATTAAGAAAACTCTTTCCTATCTTAACCGGTTCTGTGCCAAAAATCTCAGCCAGTGTCTGTGCAATATCAGCATAAGTGTCACCTGTTCCAAGATTAACGCCATGTTTTAAACATTTGCCATATACAAGCAACGGAACATACTCCCTTGTATGGTCAGTTCCCTTATAGGTTGGGTCACAACCGTGGTCAGCCGTAATAACAAGCATATCTGTGTCTTTCATAGTGTCTAACACCTGTGCGAGTCTATCATCAAATTCTTCAAGCCCCCTTGCATAACCTTTATAATCTCTTCTGTGTCCCCATGTTGAATCGAACTCAACCAGATTAGTATATATAATTCCTTTATTATCCTGCTTCATATAATCAAGTGTTACATCCATTCCATCCTGATTGTCATTAGTGTGCTTAGACTCTGTAAGTCCCACACCAGCAAATATATCATGAATCTTACCGACTCCGATTACATCAAGCCCTTTATCACGGACTCTGCACAATATATTATCCTCACTTGGCTTTAGTGAGAAATCCCTTCTGTTAGGTGTTCTCTTATAATTGCCATTCTCCCCGACAAAAGGTCGTGCAATAACTCTTGCTACAGCATTCTTTCCTGTAAGGATATGTCTTGCCGTCTCACACATTTCATAAAGGCTTTCTACCGGCACAACATCTTCATGACATGCAATCTGGAAAACTGAATCTCCTGATGTATATACAATTGGTTTTCCTGTCGCAACATGTTCATCACCAAGTTCAGCAATTATCTGTGTTCCTGAAGCCGGCTTATTGCAAAGTATTCCTGGAATTCCTGTCTTTTTAATGAATTCATCAATAATACAGTCTGGAAATCCATCAGGATACACAGGAAACGGATCAGGAGAATATATTCCTGCCATCTCCCAGTGTCCAATTGTCGTGTCTTTTCCTGCAGACACTTCTGCCAGTTTTCCAAAACACCCGATGGGATTATCACAACTTTCAAGGTTATGTGCACCGTCTATATTGCCTATTCCAAGCTTTACCATATTAGGAATATCAAGACCTCCATTAGCCTCTGCAGTATGTCCCAATGTATCTGCACCTTCATCTCCAAACTTAGCTGCATCCCTGGCCTCACCAATTCCAACACTATCTAAAACTATCCATATAATTCTGTTAATATTCATAGCCACGCCTCCCGACAATCTTTAATATATTGTACCACAAAGAATACTTTCTGTATTATTATTTTGCATTTTTGAAAACAAATGTTATAATCACATATACATTATGTTTTTTATGCAAATGTAATTAATTGAATATACATTTTTAAGGAGAAAATTATATGAGTTTCGAGTTCGTCACAAAGCTTCCTACACCTACTGAAATCAAAGAACAGTACCCTGTACCAGAAGAAATAAAAACATTAAAAGCTGAAAGAGATGCTGAAATTGCTGATGTTATCACCGGCAAATCAGACAAACTTCTTGTTATTATCGGACCTTGCTCAGCAGATAATGAAACTGCTGTCCTTGATTACACATCAAGACTTGTTAAGGTTCAGGAGAAGATTAAAGACAAAGTTATTATTATTCCAAGAGTTTACACTAACAAACCAAGAACGACAGGCGTAGGTTACAAAGGAATGCTTCACCAGCCAGACCCTGAAAAGAAGCCTGATCTTCTTGCCGGTCTTGTTGCAATCAGAAAAATGCATATTGATGTAATGAAAGAGACACATCTTAGTCCTGCTGATGAAATGCTTTACCCTGAAAACTACTGGTATCTTTCAGATGTTCTTTCATATGTTGCCGTTGGTGCAAGATCAGTTGAAAACCAGCAGCACAGACTTGTATGTTCAGGAATTGATGTTCCAGCCGGAATGAAGAATCCTACAAGTGGAGATTTTTCAGTTATGTTAAATTCTGTAGTTGCTGCCCAGTCTAAGCAGACATTTATATACAGAAACTGGGAAGTTAATACACCTGGAAATCCTCTTACACACACAATATTAAGAGGTGCCGTAAATAAACACGGCCAGACTATTCCTAACTATCACTATGAGGATTTAATAAGACTTTATAACATGTATGCTGCAAGAGATCTTGAGAATCCTGCTGTTATTGTAGATGCTAACCACAGCAATTCAGGTAAGCAGTATCTTGAGCAGATCCGTATCGTCAAGGAAGTTCTTCACAGCTGCCATCACTCTGCTGATGTTAAGAAGCTTGTTAAGGGTGTTATGATTGAAAGTTATATTGAGCCGGGTAACCAGAAGGTTGGCGACGGTGTTTATGGAAAATCAATCACAGACGCATGCCTCGGATGGGCTGAATCTGAAAAGCTTTTATACGATATTGCAGACCTTATTTAAAAACATTTTCATTATGTCGGGATTAATGTAGCTTTCTGCAAATGTTCCGATTAATGTAAGTAACAATGACATACTCACAATAATGACCGTTCTTCTTAAAATGTCAATTCTGTTTAGAAAATAATGACACATAAGGAGAACGGTCATTATATATAACAGATAATGTGGAAACAGCCATACCAAAACCATAACTACTCCCCCTGCACCGTGATACATAACAGCCTTTGTCATACATATTCCAAGGCAGAATCCATTGTATAGACACAGCCAGTATACATACAATTTTCTGAATGGGGTAATCATGAATACTACCAATGTTATGAACTTCCTTAATCTGTAAGATAGCACCTCCTGCCATACATTTGCATATGCAGCATTAGAATTAATGTATACAATCAGATATTCAGTTGAAAACACATCACCATAGTGCCACATTTTTATAAAGCATGTACCAAGTATAATTCCCGCAATAATTAATGCAACAAATCTTACATTCTTAATTACCCACAATAAAAAAGCCTTCATATATATCCATCAAAATGTACTTTGAATCAATATATGAAGACTTTGTCTTAATTATTCTTTTTACGGTTAAGTAAGGCATCATAAGCAAGAACTGCTGAAATTGTCTTGGAATCCTGTATCGTTCCTGCAAATATCATGTCTTTAAGTTCATCCAGTGTGTATTTTTCTACATCTATGAATTCATCTTCATCAAGATGCTGACTTGTTTTTACAAGACCTGTTGCAAGATATACATCTACCACTTCATTGCAGAACGCAACCGCAGTAACAACTGATACAAGCTTGGTAAGATTATCTGACCTGTATCCGGTCTCTTCTTCAAGTTCTCTTGCCGCCGCATTAATTGTCGGCTCATCCCAGCCATTAAGACCACCTGCAGGAATCTCTATCGTCTCTCTGTCAAGTGCGTCTCTGTACTGTCTTACCATGAGAAGACGTCCATCATCTAACACCGGAACAACAGCTGCCGCTCCTCTGTGGTCAATATAATCCCATTCTGCCCTATGTCCGTCGGGAGTCTCTATAACATCTGTATATATATCAAGTATTGAACCCTTATATTTAAGAATTCTATCCACTCTTTTAATATGTTCTTTCATATTCAGCCTTTCTATATAAAAATGTTACTTAATGCTTGTACATTTGTCATAGCAGGCGTCAGTTGCTTTGATAAGTGCATTTCTGAAACCATTCTCTTCAAGTGCAGAAACAGCCTGAATTGTTGTTCCACCAGGCGAACACACTTTATCTTTAAGTACTGCCGGGTGTTCTCCTGACTCAAGTACCATCTTTGCCGAACCAAGGACAGTCTGGGCAACCAGCTTATATGCGTCATCTCTCTTTATTCCATACTTTACAACGCTATCCGCCATTGCCTCAATGAACATATATACATAGGCAGGCGAGCTGCCACTTGCACACACTATTCCATCCATAAGCTTTTCATCAACATAAACAACCTTTCCAAATGAATTAAAGAATTTATCAATAACATCTCTTTCGTCAAATGAAAAATCTGTCATATTATATGATACTCCTGTCATTCCCTCTCCAATAAGTGCAGGTGTATTAGGCATTGCTCTTACAACTCTTATGTTGCTTCCAAGAGCATTCTTTATAGACGCAATAGTAATTCCCGGTGCAATTGATATAATAATACTTTCTTCTGTTACCACATTGACAATATTCTTAAGTACTGTTGGATACATCTGTGGTTTTACTGCAAGCACAATATACTTGGCATTATTGCCACACTCTGCATTACTTTCTGCAAATCGTACGCCTGTCTCAGATGATATTCTTTCGCATTTTTCTCTGTCTGGTGATGAAAATATAATATCTGATGGTGAAAATGCTGCCAAAGCACCTTTAAGCATTGCATATCCCATGTTACCCATTCCAATAAAACCAATCTTAGCCATATGTATATCCTCCCAACTATATCATGATATATAACATCTGATTATTATATACCCAGTTATTAAATAAGCTTGCTTATAAAAAGCAAGCTTATATTAATTATATTCATTTAATTATTTGTTTTCAAGTAACTTTTCTACACTTACAAGCTTTACGCAGAGTACAAAAAGATCAGCAGCCTGCTTCATCTCTTCTGGAGTTGGGAATGATGGGGCAATTCTTATATTAGAGTCCTTAGGGTCCTTTCCATAAGGGAATGTTGCGCCTGCACCTGTAAGCTTAACACCTGCTTCTTTACATTTTGCAACTATTGCCTTGGCACATCCATCCATAGCATCAAATGATATAAAATATCCACCCTTAGGCTCTGTCCATGAACCAATTCCAAGTCCGCCAAGTTCTTCTTCAAGAACACTTTCAACAGCCTCAAACTTAGGTCTCATAAACTCAGCATGCTTTCTCATATGTTCCTTAAGTCCATTGATATCCTTAAAGAATCTCACATGTCTTAACTGATTAAGCTTATCATGTCCGATTGTCTGGATTGTAAGCTGCTTCTTGATATCTGCAATATTATTAGCAGATGTAGCAAGTGCTGCAATACCTGAACCTGGGAAGCTCACCTTAGAAGTTGAAGCAAACTCAAATACCATATCAGGGTTACCAGCTTTCTCACATTCACTGATGATATCAGCTATCTCATCCTTATTGTCATCATATAAATCATGGATAACATAAGCGTTATCCCAGAAAATTCTGAAATCTTCAGCAGCTGGCTTAAGTGCAGCCATTCTCTTAACTGTTTCTTCAGAATATGTATATCCCTGAGGATTAGAATACTTTGGAACGCACCAGATACCCTTTACAGAAGCATCCTTGCTTACATACTCTTCTACCATACCCATATCTGGACCAGACTCTGACATTGGAATGTTAATCATCTCAATTCCAAATCTTTCTGTGATTGCAAAATGTCTGTCATATCCAGGAACTGGACATAAGAACTTAACCTTATCAAGCTTGCACCATGGAGTATTACCAAGAATACCATGTGTGTATGCTCTTGAAATCTGGTCATACATAATATTAAGACTTGCGTTTCCATACACAATAACATGATCTGGTGTTGTTCCCATCATATCTGCCATAAGCTTCTTTGCTTCTGGAATACCATCTAAAACACCATAGTTTCTGCAATCTGTTCCATCTAAAGCCTTAAGGTCTGATGAACTATTGATTGTATCAAGAAGTCCTAATGAAACATCAAGCTGCTTAGCTGAGGGCTTACCTCTTGACATATCTAACGCAAGCCCCTTTGCCTTAGCTTCTGCATACTCTTTGTTCAAGCTTTCCTTTAAAGCTAAAAGCTCTTCTTTACTCATATCATTGTACTGCATAATCTTCCTCCTAATCAGCATATAATCAACATGCTCTATTCTACAATGTATAATTCATAATTGCAAATATTTTTAAAAATAACTTAATATTTTAAAACATCTCTTTAAAATGCTTAATTAAATTAAGTGTGTTAAAATCAAAAAAGGCTGTCACATAACGAATTAACATTATGTAACAGCCTTGGTTTATGTTAGTTTACTTTGCGTAATCTACAGCTCTTGATTCTCTGACAATACTAACCTTGATCTGACCAGGATATTCCATCTGATCCTCAATCTGCTTAGAAATGTCACGAGCCATGATTACCATATCTGAATCACTAACGACTTCAGGAACTACCATAACACGAACCTCTCTACCTGCTTGAATGGCAAAGGATTTCTCAACTCCCTTGAATGAGTTGGTAATATCTTCTAATTGTTTCAGTCTGTTTGTATAAGTTTCTAACGTTTCTCTTCTTGCACCAGGTCTTGCAGCTGAAATTGTATCAGCAGCCTGTACAAGACAAGCAATTAAGCTTTCTGGCTCAACGTCTCCATGATGTGCTTCTACTGCATTAATAACAAGAGCTGATTCTTTATATCTTCTACAAAGATCAACACCTAACTGAATATGTGAGCCTTCCATCTCGTGGTCAACAGCTTTACCAATATCATGTAATAAACCAGCACGCTTAGCCATCTTAACATCAAGTCCTAACTCTCCAGCTAAGAGACCTGTAAGCTGTGCTACTTCAATAGAATGCTTTAAAACATTCTGTCCATAACTTGTTCTGAATCTTAACTTACCTAAGAGTCTTACAAGCTCTGGATGGATACCATGTACACCAACCTCAAGGGTTGCAGCTTCACCTTCTTCTTTAATTAATGTCTCGACTTCTTTCTGGGCTTTCTCAACCATCTCCTCAATTCTTGCCGGATGAATTCTTCCATCAAGTATGAGCTTCTCAAGAGCGATTCTTGCAACCTCTCTTCTTACCGGATCAAAGCCCGACAAAACTACAGCCTCAGGTGTATCATCAATGATAAGTTCAACACCTGTAAGTGTTTCAAGAGTTCTGATATTTCTACCCTCTCTACCAATAATACGGCCTTTCATTTCGTCATTAGGAAGCTGAACTACTGATATTGTTGTCTCAGCCACATGGTCTGCGGCGCATCTCTGAATTGCATTAACAACAATTTCCTTAGCCTTCTTGTCTGCTTCCTCTTTCGCTCTGCTTTCTAATGTCTTAATCATTACAGCAGTATCATGTTTAACTTCGTCTTCAACAGTCTTTAATAGATATTCTTTTGCCTGTTCGGAGGTCAATCCTGAGATTCGTTCAAGTTCCTGCTGTCTCTTCTTCTCAAGTTCTTCAACCTTTTGCTTCTGTTTACCAAGTTCTTCTTCTTTCCTGGTAATGTTAGAGTCGCGTTTCTCTACAGCCTCAATCTTTCTGTCAAGTGTCTCTTCTTTTGAAAGAACTCTCTTTTCATACTTGCTTATCTCAGCTCGTCTTTCCTTAGTTTCCTTCTCAAGTTCGTTCTTAGTCTTTAAAGACTCTTCCTTGACTTCCAAAAGAGCTTCCTTTTTCTTGGTTTCAGCTGTCTTAAGAGCTTCATCTATTATCTCTCTTGCTTTCTCATTGGCATTACCGATTGTTGCATCGTTACGCTTGTTGATTGCATTAGACGAGATAAGCCAAGTAATAGGAGCGACTATCACTAAAGTAGCAATAATTGCGATTACTATTGGAATCAACGCAGGAGCACCTCCTTATTTAGTTTTCATTGTACAAAAAATACAACAATCTAATATTATACTCAATTGTCGATTATGTCAAGGAAAAGCCCCTTAGAATCCAATGTTTTATTAATAATATCCATACTGAATCCTCTGCGATATAATGCAGCTTTGACCTTCTGAAGCTCTTTATAATCAGCGTTCTCTATATCTATATGTTTCTTTTCAACAAATGCCTTTGCCTGTTCTAATTCTATATCACTATTATCTTCATAGAATTCATCACAAACCCTGCTGATAATATCTGCATCAACGCCTTTCTGCTTTAACTTAAGTTCAATCTGTCTTCTTGGCTTATTACCTGCCTTAAAATTAACATAATTCTCTGCAAAGCGCTCATCATTAATATATCCAAACCTGGTTACATACTCTAATGCATAATCTATACACATATCAGGATAATATCCATCTCTAAGCTTGTCCTCTAATCCTTTTCTTGTATAATCCTTATTCTTAAGCAATGCCATCGCTCTTACCGTTGCACGCTTAGATAACACATCATCTATCAGAGAATCATATGCTTCTTTCCTGACAGACTCTCCATCCTTAATTCCAAACTTTCTTAATTCTGCTGCATATAAAGCAAATGCAGGCTCATAATTAATATATACAAGCCTGCGTTTCTTAGTAAGTTCTTTAATGGATGTGACAATAAGTTCAATATTATCTTCCATAACCCACCTTAATATTACTCTTCTGTATCTGCTTTCTTCTTAGCCTTAGCCTGCTTAGCATCATCAGATGCTTCTGCTTCCTTAACACCGTCCACAATTCCGTAGTGTTCTCTTACTCTTCTGTCAACTTCTTCTCTTATCTCTGGATTATCAAGAAGGAACTGCTTAGCGTTCTCTCGTCCCTGTCCAATCTTATTGCCCTCATATGAGAACCATGCTCCACTCTTCTGGATAATACCTGCATTAGAAGCAAGATCAACAAGATCTCCTTCTGTAGATATACCTTTTCCAAAAAGAATATCAAACTCTGCTTCTCTGAATGGAGGGGCAACCTTATTCTTAACAATCTTGACTCTGGTTCTGTTACCAATAACCTCACCATTCTGCTTAAGTGTCTCAATCTTTCTTACATCAAGTCTTACAGAAGAATAGAACTTAAGTGCACGACCACCTGTAGTTGTCTCCGGATTTCCAAACATAACACCAACCTTTTCACGAAGCTGGTTGATAAATATAACAACGCAGTTATTCTTGCTTACAACAGGTGTAAGCTTTCTTAATGCCTGTGACATAAGTCTTGCCTGAAGGCCTACATGTGAATCGCCCATATCACCATCAATCTCTGCTTTAGGAACAAGAGCTGCAACTGAATCGACAATTACAATATCGACTGCACCGGATCTTACCATAGTCTCTGTAATCTCAAGTGCCTGCTCGCCGCTGTCAGGCTGCGAAATATATAAATTATCAATATCAACCCCAATATTCTTAGCATATACAGGATCCAGAGCATGCTCTGCATCAATAAAACCTGCAATACCGCCTCTCTTCTGTACTTCAGCAACCATATGAAGTGCAACTGTTGTCTTACCACTTGATTCAGGTCCATATATCTCTACAACTCTTCCTTTAGGAACTCCACCGATTCCCAAAGCGATATCTAGACTTAAAGAACCTGTAGGAATACATTCAACATTAAGATTAGCTGTTGATTCCCCAAGCTTCATTACAGAGCCCTTACCAAACTGTTTCTCAATATTAGAAATTGCCGCATCAAGGGCTTTCATCTTATCTTCATTAACCATACCTTAAACTCTCCTTTTGAACATGTGTTCGTTTTCTAAATAATATCTTATTATGTCTGCATTGTCAAGAACCTTTCGAACATTTATTCGTTATGTTTGTTTGTATACTGGAATAGTAAAAATATATCATATTATATATATTTTGTAAACGCCTATTTTATATTATTGTATCTTAATATAATATTTTATGCATAAATTTAACAAAATCTTTTTTACTTGCACAACCTCTCGAATGATACCTGTATCAATTCATTGTAATATTGAATCCGATGTCGTTATAAAACTCACTAAAAACAATATTCTCTTTGTTTTGTAGGTCTTTTTTTACATTTTAAACAATGTGTCTATGCTTGATGACCCACTAAATCTTTGGAATTGCATGATGTAGTAGGTCTTTTTTTATATTTCTGCTTGGTAAAAGATAATTCTGAAGGATAAAGACCTACTCAATGCCCACTTCTTTCTCATCTAGTAGGTCTTCTCGCCCATTCACGCCTCCTATACGGCTCTAAAAACCTACTCAACACTCACATCTCACTCACTTAGTAGGTCTTCACATTCCAGCTCGCTCCAGCCCACTCTAATCCCAGCAAAAAAGACCTACTCAAGCCATCTTTCAAGCTTAATAGTAGGTCTTCAACGCCATAGCAAATAATATAGTAAATAATATAATAAAACTAATAATTACAATAATCTCTACCTGTTAGTCTTAATTATATCAAGAACAAACTTAAGTGCTTCCTTCGTAGACTGACACCTTATCGTGTGCCTGTCGCCTGACAAATCACATTCTTTAACATGTGTCTCACCTTTATAGCAACATCCGATATACACAAGCCCTACAGGCTTATCATCCTCTCTTGAAGGACCTGCTACACCTGTTACAGAAACACTGACATCTGCTTTGGATATTCTTAATGCGCCCTCTGCCATCTCTGCAGCAGTTTCAGCACTCACAGCCTTATATTCTTCAAGAGTTGCATGTTTAACTCCAAGAATACGCTCTTTGGCTTCATTACTGTATGTAATATATCCTTCTTTAAAAATGTCTGAAGCACCGCTTATATTAACTATAGACGAAGCAACCATGCCGCCTGTGCATGACTCAGCTGTAGTTATAGTCAGGGATTTGTTCTTTAATGTCTCAACAAGAGCCTTATCAAGACAGCTGAGATAATCAACCATTATTATTTACCCGAACCTTCCAGAAAAACTTTATAATTCTTTGCAATATAATCAATAAGAGAAATCACTGTCAATCCTAATGATATATATATGAGAACAGTATTAATAATATTCATAAATGGTACATTAAGATTAAGAACAAGCATAATAATTGTAATCATCTGAAATGCTGTCTTGAACTTTCCCCAATAGCTTGCAGCTATAACAACACCATTATCTGATGCAACAAGTCTGAATCCGCTAATAATAAATTCTCTTGCAATTATAATAATAACAATCCATGCTGCAATTCTGTTAAGGTCAACAAGTGCAATAAGTGCAGAGCATACTAAAAGCTTATCTGCAAGTGGATCCATAAATTTTCCGAAGTTAGTAACAAGATTATACTTTCTTGCAATCTTACCATCTAAAAGGTCTGTTAAGCTTGCAAGAATAAATATTCCTACTGCAATATATTTGCCACATCCAATGTTAAGATACAGACATATCAGAAACAAAGGAATCATAATAACTCTTGCAATTGTAAGTTTGTTAGGTAAATTCATTTAAACATTTTCCTCCATTATTCCCATTAAATCATATTCAGTTGAACCGGTAATCTTTACAGATACGAAATCTCCTGACATAAGTTCCCTGTCACATTCAAAGAACACCATTCCATCAACATTAGGTGCATCCTTGTACGAACGTCCGACATAAGTATTGTCCTCTGCAATATAACCTTCAACCATAACATCAATAGTCTTTCCAACCATCTGTGCTGACTTGTCAATGGATATTTCCTGTTGCAGAGCCATAAGCTCGTCTCTCCACGTATCCATTATATCCTGGTCAATCTGGTCCGGCATTGTTGCAGCCGGGGTATCCTCTTCCCTTGAATAAGTGAATACTCCAAGTCTGTCGAACTCAACTTCATCAATAAATTCCATAACCTCTTCATGGTCAGCCTGTGTCTCTCCCGGGAAGCCGGCAATAAGAGTTGTTCTTAATGCAATGTCCGGAATCTCTTTTCTCAGCTTCGCCACAATATCAAGAAGCTCCTGCTTATCTGTCTTTCTTCCCATGCGCTTTAATACATTATCACTTGCATGCTGGATTGGCATATCAAGATAATGACAGACTTTAGGCTCATTCTTAATAGCCTCGATAAGCTCATCATTAATCTCTTCCGGATAACAGTACTGAATTCTTATCCATTTGAGGTCTTCAATCTTGGCAAGCTCATGTATAAGCATTGGAAGTGATTTCTTTCCGTAAAGGTCTGTTCCATAAAGAGTTGTCTCCTGTGCTACAAGTATAAGCTCTTTTGCTCCATTGTGTACAAGGTGCTTTGCCTGCTCCACAAGATACTCAACAGGATAACTTCTGAAATTACCACGAACCTTAGGAATTATGCAGTATGTACAATGCTTATCGCATCCTTCCGCTATCTTAAGGTACTCAAAATATCCCGGCGTAGTAATAATTCTCTTTTCTTTAACAATAGGAAGTCTGTTGGCATCATCAACGACATTAAAGCCCTTACCTTCAAGCACTGAAGTAACAACCTCCGCAATCTTGTCATAAGAAGTTGTTCCTAAAAATGCATCAACCTCCGGAATCTCTTTGATAATCTCATCCTTATATCTGTGAGCAAGGCATCCTGTAACAATAAGTGCCTTACACACAGCATCTTCCTTGTGCTGTGCCATCTCAAGTATCGTGTTGATACTCTCCTGCTTGGCATCACCAATAAAACAGCATGTATTGACAACAATAACATCTGCCTGTGTTTCATCATCTGTAAACTCAAAGCCCTTATCGTTAAGGATTCCAAGCATATTCTCTGTATCTACAAGGTTTTTATCACAACCTAAAGATGCAAACATAATCTTCATATACTGCATTACCTCCTGCATAGTACTCCTCATTGTAACACATTTTTTGCAAATGTAAACATATCCCTTACATAATCTGACCATATAAAACATTATCAAACTGGCACTTTTAATAAGCCCTGAATTGTACTATTCTTTGCTGAAAATATGAATCAAAGGAGAAAAAGATAATTATGAAAGACAAAAAAACAGGTTTAATCCAGACATTAATTGGTACTATTATTCTTGTTATCGGTATTGTGTTATGTGTAAACACATACATAGTAAAAGGTAATAAAGCATACGCATTTTCACTTCTTGTAACAATCCTTGGCATTGTTATTCTTATTGCCGGATTATACAGAACATTTTCAAAGAAAGAGAGAAAGCCTGTAGACGCAAAGGTAATTGCACAGGCTGCTTTATGTGCCGCACTCTGCTATGTTGGTGCAACATTTATAAAGATAGACATTCCTGTTGGAACAGAAAGAACCATGTTCCACTTTGGTAATGTATTCTGCGTTCTTGCAGCTTTACTTATCGGTGGCGAATGGGGTGGTCTTGCCGGAGCAATCGGCATGACAATAAGCGATTTGTCAACAGCCTATGTAACAAGCGCTCCTAAAACATTTATTCTTAAGTTATGTATCGGTCTTATCGTTGGTTTTGTAGCACATAAGCTCTTCCACCTTTCTAAGGAACATTCTGCAAAATATGTTACTGTTGCTACTGTTGTATCAAGCATATGCGGTATGGCATTCAATATTGTCGCTGACCCTGTAGTCGGATATTTCTATAAGACATACCTTCTTGGTGTGCCTCAGGACCTTGCCAAAACACTTGCTAAAATAGGTGCGATAACCACATCTGTTAATGCAGTTATCGCTGTTATAGTTGCTTCAATCATATATCTTGCATTAAGACCAGCTATGAAAAAGCTGAATATGTTGAGAGATTTATAAAATATTTTTCGCCGCTTTGCTTTTCCTGCAGGGCGGCGGTTAAATTTATATGTTTGCGTTGCTTTTGCCAACTTATCTCTCGTAGCTTTTTATATTACTGTACTTTATCTCTGTTCCAAATTTCATATCCCTGACGTCTTGCAGAATCATATACCGGCTGCATATTCTTTTCTAATATGTGGCAAAACTCCTGTCTGTTTTTTCCAAAAGTATACAGTTCCCTTACGGCCCATATAGAATGAAGGTTATCTCTGTAGCAGGCTTCAAAAAGTTTATGTAACTCAGGCATTTCATATATCTTTTCATACAAAATAAACTGATTGCCCGCAAATATTTCAAAGAAAGGTTTCCACTTAGGAAGCCTATTATTCTTTGAGGAATTAAGAGATGAATCCATTGGCATCAGATTCCATAACTCATCATTCATTACAAATGACCATGGTATGAAATGATCTATGTCATATTGTTTTGTATTTACCGGCTCCCCTGTAAATACATCTTTTACCTCACATACATCAAATATTCCTTCCCACAGTTTCCTTACATGAGGTAACTTCCTTATCTTTTCATCCATAGGTGCCAGTTTATATACTAATCCCGGCACTTCCGGATTATTATTTTGCAGCCATTTAACCTTTTCATACTGAATCCAGCCAAGTATATTTACTGTATTATCCTGTATCATTAAAACCCAGTCAGGATTAAAATATACTTCTTTTTTTAATTTGCTGCTGTCTCCAAGAATATAAGGTAATGACACAATCATCTGATTGACCTTCTTAATATATGTTGTCAGTCTTTTTACACTTCCCCAGTCAGCAGGCTCATCACTTTTTGAAAAGAATCCTGACAAAGCCCTGTAAGGAACCATATTGGTAAGCTGTTCCTTTACTGACTTAAGCTCATTGTTATATTCTTTGATTGCATTTTTTATTTCAACTTTTGATGAATTCGCAGGTAAACTGCTGTATTCAGATAACAAATTCACTGCCCTTTCAAGCCCGTCCCTTACCATTCCATCAGCTTGTATTCCACTAAGATGTATATGGAACTCTCTTACTGAATACCATGCATTTGATATCATTTCGTCTATTATATCATCAAATGTTGTCTGATAAACATTTTCTGAAATCAGATGAACAATCGCCTCAAGCCAGTAGAACTTATAACAATATGACGGATCTTTCATCATCTGTGAAAATCCTTCTATATCCAGCATGTTGTAATATTTTTGTTCAACTATTAAATGGTTGTCACCTTGCGAAGTATAATATTCAGCCATTGTTCCGTACCCCTGTCTTGTCTTACATCACCTGTTACCCAGATTTTTTCTTTCATAAATCCATGTATAGGCTTCATCAACATATCAAAACTTTCCTCTGTAAGATATGTGAAATACCTTCCATTTCTTACACCCTCAAAATCACCATACTTAAAAGACATATATATCACACCATTTTTTTTAAGAGCCTGATACAGCCTCGTTATCATGTCCGGCAGTTCGCATCTCTTTATGTGAAGAATTGATGCGCACGCCCATATCCCATCATAGACATTACTGGCATTAAAATCCTCAAAAAGCATATGCTGTACTTTAATACCTGTGTACTTTGTTGCAACTTTACATAATTCTTTTGAACCATCCATTGCATCAACTTCATATCCATTATCTATAAAATACTTAGTGTCTCTTCCTGAACCACATCCAAAATCCAGTAATTTTGCTTTTGCAGGCAAAAACGATAGGAAAAGTTCCTGTATTTCATGGAAATCAACATTTTGAGTTGTATTAACAAAGTCTGCTGTATGCAGGTTGTAGTAATCTAATGTATTATTATCACTCATAAACTTCTTACTTCCTGATGTTTTGTTATCATTACTATAATGCAAATACCAGTTACACTAAAGGCTACTTTAAAAATAAGTTATTATAAAATTCACACTGCATCTTAATAATCTACCTTGATTAATTTGACTTATCAAACATGCTACATTTTATCTACTATATATTTTCCATGCACTTCGAATTCTTTCCTGTACCTCATCCCTCAACTTCTCCGGTCCAACAACCTTATACATCCCCGCATGCTGCATAAACCATCCCACAAGTGTCACGCTGTCCATCTTCTGAAAACTGGCAACGCAGTGTCCATTCTCAAGTTTCCTTACTCTTATATTTCCACCAGCGAAATCATAAAGAATTGCATTTGCTGCCTGACCTGGTTCATACTCAACTTCTACTCTTATTAGTTCTCCCTGAAAATGATTCACGCTCTTTTCTATATAATCCTGAATTATCATCTCCGGATTAACTCCAACCTTTTCCTTTGCATCAATCATCTTTTCATCAGACATGGTTAAATTGACAATTCTATCAAGTCTGTAATTAACCAGATTGTCATGATTATCATGTGCACCAATGAGATAATAATTATTATCAGACCAATAAATTGCATATAAATTAAGGATGTACTTTTTGCCTTCCCGACGCAGCACCTTCTTCATTGAATCATTTATCTCTGTATACTGAAATTCAATCTTTCTGTTCTGGTATATGGCTTCAAGCATAGTTTCTATATATATGCCGATATTCTCATTTACATTTACATTTACATTGCCAGGATGCTGCTGCATCATATGTGTAAGCCTGCTTCGTCCTCTCTTACTTGTAAGATTAAGAAGGTTTTCTCTAATCTTTGTTGCCTCATTTAATGAAACACATCTCGCCTGCTGAACTGCATCTATCATTATCTTTATCTGCCAGTCTGCAAATGCATGAGTATTCATATACCACCCACTTCTTTTATCTTCTGTCTGCACTATGTCATATCCACAATCCTGAAGCAGAGCAATATCTCTATATATGCTTCTTCTCTCTACTCCCTCAAGTTCATATTCTGTATCAAGTCTTCTTACTATCTGAGTTGCATTCAAGGGCGTTTTTTCATCTGTTGTCTGCATTATCTGCAAAACCCTTATAAGTTTTTCTTTTCTCTCCGTAGCCATATTTATCCTCTCACTTCCGAACAATTAACTATGTATCATTATACACTATTATTTTAGATAAACAAACTAATATTTAAGAGAAATTTACCATTCCAGTTCATCCATTGCATCATCTACACCATCAGCATAGTCTGAATCCCTGTCATATCTGTAATCATCATAATCACCATCATCATAGATTGAATCATAGCCATCATCATATGAATTATAATAATTCTTCTTTTTTGACCTGCTCTTTGATGAACTTGAAGAATTTGATTTCTTTGATGATGAACTTGTTGATTTGCTACCTGCAGAAGTCGATTTGGTTCCTGAATACTTAGTAGAACTTGTTGTACTTGTTGATTTTCCTGATGTACTACTTCTACTTGAATAAGAACTGCTCTTTGATGTTCCATAATTTGGTGTATATGAATATCTGCTATATGGAGATGCTTTTTTATCGCTGCTGCTTTCAAGTGTGTTTTCTACCAACCCCAAACATAATAGTATTCCTAAGAATACTAAGCCCCCTATAATCCCAGCTTTAAAATCATTATTCATAATCTTCTCTCCATTCTCCCTATATTGGTGACCTTTTTATGTTACTTTGAACTGCTACATATGACAACTGTAGCCACTACTGCCCCTACAATAATCGCTAAAAGTGGATAACAAAATAGTAACCCCACACATATTAATAATGCAATTACCCCTACAAATTTACCTATTACTGCCACTCCAGAAAAGTCTCCCTTACAGGCCGCTCCAATTGAAGCTATAACAAATATTATAATCAATGTTAATATATGCATATCTGCCACCTCCATCTGCTTAACTGTTCTGTTGCTATCTAAACAATTAAACCGTTTCTTCCTTACAAGATTGTTGTTACTTATCTTGTATCTAAATGATACATTCATATATGTACCAATAAAGTGACACTTGCAAAATATCTATCTTCGACAATAATTAATTACTTTAAACCAATTTTATGGAATTAAACCTCTTACTAAATTGAAGTTGTCAATCCACCCAAAATACTCTATTTTCTTTTCTTTTTGCAGCCTTAGGAATCTCACCGTCTACATATCCAACGGCACAATGACCTATGAAAAACGACTATTTTCATCTGCTTTCAGCCTTTTATAATCCTTGATTACTCCATTTCTTCACGAAGTTTCTCGTTTTCACTTTCCAATTCTGCTATTCTCTTAAGCGCGGCTTCCAGTGTTTCAATCTTTTCCATTTTCATCCCCTCTGTTCCAAATTTTAATCACTCGAATTCAATAAAAATAAAATTTATTCTTCAATCTTCTTCGGAAGTACTCCAGATTCCTTCGCAATCTTTTTTTCCTGCGATTTTACTTTACGCTCCAACTTCTTTATATCTTCTGATGGTGGGAGTTCCTCCGGTTTAATTCCTCTGGTACCAAGCATTTCACGAACTGTAGTATTATTCTGCACATGTTCCGTAGTAATAGCTCCTTCTCCCTTTAAATCCTTTTCTTCCACGTTGTAATTGGTCATCTCTGTTGCAAGATTCTTGGCTGCAATCGTAAGCGTTGGCAGGAAATCTGCTAATGGTCGTTTATCGCTTACGCCGAGTTTTTCCTTCATTTCCTGCGTACTTCTTCCTCCAAATAATGCCTGGTCACCTTTTGAACGAATTCGCCCAAATCCAGCATCATCCACGCCACGTTCATAAATATTTTGCGATAACCTTTTTTCAGATTCTCGTAGTTTTCCTCTTGCTTCTGTTCTCTGAATATAAGCAATTCTTTCTTCTATCAGTTCTTGTTTTCTTGTCTGTACAGCAAAATAACTTTGTGCAAAAGCAATTTCCTCTTTTCTTGGATCTCCATTTTGTGCAATAAGATAACATGCATATCTGGTAAGCAAAATATCATCCACATCTCGCACCGCTTTACTACCAATCTCAACCATTTTGACGGCGTCGGCAAAATGGTCTGAAACCTCTATTTCAGCACTTTTACAAGATTCTATTGCTCGATTTATCGCATCTTTAAATCTTCGCCATGTTGTATACCCCAAACATCCCATAAGCTCTCTTGCATACCAAAATTCAACTGTTCCATCCTCTGTTGTATGCATAATATCATCAAACATTTTTTTCATAGTACTTATTGTTTTCTTATCCATTATTTCTTATCCTCCGTCTTCTCTTGATTCTTTTTATCAGCCAACTGCTCTATCCGAATCTTATACTCCATCAAGCGCAAAAGATATGTTGGAACTCTCCGGTTGCCTAATTCCCAATCTGTTTCCGTCATATAAGGAATTTCAAAGTATTCGCAAAATTCTTTTCGATTCATACCGGTACTTTCTCTTAATTTTTTCAATTCTTCTCTTGCTTCCATAGTCCACCTCTTTATGCATTGCATAAACAAATTATATGTCTATAAGTTCAAATGGTCAACAACCTATTTCATAAAGACCATTTCATAAAAAATGAACCTCGGTAAAAATTTTCTTCTTACCGAGGTAAACTCAAATTTTATTATTATATTCCATCTACACTATTTTTTGAACGCTCTAACGTATGTATACATCCCACTCTCTTCTTCTGACAGATAGGATAATTCCACACCAATCGTAAACGCTATCTTTCCCTCATCCACCATAGCAAGTATCTTAACGCTATACAGAAACTCACTACTGTATAACCATTTTTATTTACTCATCATTAAAAACGTACTTACCTTTCTTACAATCTTTCTGGCTAATAAGCAATTTAAAATGGCTGAACATTAATTTCTATTGTTCACAAATCTATTTTTATTTTTTATTAGTCTTATTTCTTCTTACCACCTATCAATAAAAACAAAATTGGCTATACAGAAAAACTTTACTGTACAACAAAAAAGACAGCCGAAGCTGTCAATTTTGTTTTCTAACTATACATTTATTCCTGCTGATACAGCTAATAAATCAATAGCTTTTAATATATTCACTATCTTATCATGTAATGACTGCATTTCCATTAGTGCTACCATACAATCATTTTCGCTATAATATTCTGAATAGAAATCATCATCTGTATCAATATTTCCACAAGCTATTTCATATGCTGCTTCAAATGCTTCTGTATCATCCAAATCTTCAGATGCCAGTTGCAGACAATCAGCAACCTTATTTCTAAATTCATAATAATTATCTTTCAAATCTTCTAATGGTGGCTCCTTTCCAAATAATATAATAAATAGTTTGCAATTTGAATCTTTACATCCTTCTGTCCAAGTTTCTAAATCAGGCATCTTAATTCCTGCTTATCATTTTAAGAACAAGTGTTCTCTTTTGTTGATCGCATGTTAACTCTCTTATTACATTTTGTAAAGCAAATTTTATATATAAAAAAGAACCCACTAACCATTTAGGTTATGTAGGTTCTTAATAATTATTTTTGCTTATATTCATCAAATGCTTTTTCTAATTTTCTATAATCACAATGATACTTTAATACTTTATTTTTTGTAATCTGTTTATTGTATATCTTTGTAGCTTTCTTTGCGATTTCCTCTGTTATTTCTGTTAAAAAACTATATTCTTTAATCATCAAAAATGTTCTCTGACTATCGCTTCTTGCCATACCACTGCTTATATCAAATTTTACTTTCTGATATACGCTTTCATCAACAGGAAACATCTTGCGCAAATCCAAAACAGATAATATTCTTTGTCTGTAATCTTTCTGCTTATCTTTATCTATTTTCCTAAGTATGTCCTGATTTTTAATTTCAACAATTACATCATCTGGTCTCACTGGGTCTTCTGTAATATCAATTACTTCAAAAATTCTATACCAGCTTGCAGTAACATCTGCCCAAGTTTTATGTTTATCTTTGCCAGAAGTCAATGGTATTACATATTCTCTGCCATCATTATTCAATAGTATTCCTAAATGAGGTTTTAATTTATAATTTGGCTCATCCTTGGCAAAATATATTTCTGGCTCTATACTATGTAAATATTCTAAATATTTAATATCTATGTATACAAATTGAACTTTATCAAATTTCATATGTGTCTACTCATCTTTCCGTTTCATTAAATATTAAAAAAAATGGGAAGCATTAGCTTCCCTTTATCGTTCCACACTTCAACGCCTTTGGCAGTGGCACGCCAACCTATATCGTTCTGCATTTCAACGTCTTTGGTAGCAGCAAACCAACCTATATCGTTCCACACTTCAACGCCTTCGGTAGTGGCACACCATATTCATTTGCCATTGTATCAAATACAACAACTCTTTGTATAATTATAATATGACAGATTTTTAAGAAAGTCAATAAACTTTTTAAAAAAAATCATCACATTATTATATATATCCAATTTCATAAACTTTATACTTATTTTATCATTCCAGCCATTTGTCCTAAATATGGTAACATTGCAATTAATGCATCTGCTCCTTTATCAGCCAAAAACTTTAAAACTCCTGCTATTTTTTCTTTTGCTTTTTCCTTCTTCCCACTTTTTACTGCTGCATCTATTCCAGATAATTTATCCTCCAAATCATCCTTCTCATCTTTTGACATAGTTTCTTCTGGAATCTGTTCAATATTCTTTATCGCCTGTTCCAATGTAATACTTATATTGATATTATTAGAATTATTTGCATTTGCTGATAAATTTATATTATTCTGACCTAATCTTGCAAGTTCTAATTCATCTTTTCGCTTTTGTTCTTCCAGTTCCAAGTTATCTTTATAATTAATCAATTTAGCTTTTATCTTTATAATATCACCATCATAATCAATTCTTCTCCCGTCACTCACCCATTGATACATATCTAATCCTCTATGTATATTTTTAATTTCATTATTATAAACATTCACTATTTCATCTATTAGTTTATCCTTTTCGTTTTCACTATGACTCTTTATTTCATCACACGCATCTATATATTTTTGTAAAGTATCTATCTTTCCCATATAATCCCTCCTGTCATTTAGATTGATTATATACTCAATACCATTTTTACACAATAAAAAAGACAGCCGAAGCTGTCAATTTCATATTATAATTTTAAATTAATCCAACTTCCCACATTTTGTGTGACCGACCATCACTTGTGAAAATCAATAATTTTCTTCGTGATGCTGTTTGATTGCTTTCATAATTTCAAATCAATCCAACTATATTCTTTCTGCATAAGCTCCATTTTTTATTTTGTGTTATTGTAAATGTTACTTCTATCTTATGATTTTTGTTAACATCCAAGAAATTATATTTGTTTACTGGATTTACTGATACACCATCTATTTTTAAACTACTTGTGACATAGCCTTGTGCTGGTGTTATGAATATTGAATTATCATTTGCATATGATACTATGCAACTATTTGATATCGCTCCGCTTCCAGCTTTACTTGTTGTTATTGTATAAATAATTTTTTCAAATACTGCTGTATATGATTTATTACCTGTAGATTCCTTTGCAATGCTTACAGTTTTTTGTGGTGTTGTTCCATTTGAACCTGTCCAACCTACAAAAGTATATCCTTTCTTTGCTGGCTGTGGTAATGTAAATGTGGCTGTTTCAACATCATATGTTGTTTTTTGTCCACTTATAGATCCGCCATTAAGTGTATAACTAATCTTATATATTACTTTCTTCCATTGTGCATGTGCTGTTTGTACATCACCATTTATATAAGTAGCACGCTGACATATCTGTTCATCTTCATAGGTCTTATAAAGCCTTGTTCCAGATGGATTCTTTCCATGTTCATACCAAGATGTAGCATCTATCCAATCACCATCTGAATTACCATAAGCCCACTGTGTTTTTCCATTCACAACACGACTTAACATCCAACCATCAAATGAATAGCCTTTTTTGAAAATGCATTTTTATTAAAATGTGTTCCACCCTCATATGTATGGCTTGAATCAGACATTGTACCAGTTCCACCATTTGCATCATACTTAACAGTCCATTTTATTGGTGTCCAATTTGCTGTATAGCTTTTATTTCCTGTACTTCCTTTTGCTATGCTTACATTTGTCTGTTTTGTTGTTCCGTTACTTCCTGTCCAGCCTACAAACACATAACCATTTTTTGTAGGATTACTAAGTGTAAATGTTGCAGTTTCTATATTATAAGAAGTTTTATTATTTGCAGTACCACCATCTAAGTTATATGTTATTGTATAATTTATTGGTGTCCAATTTGCTGTATATGATTTATTACCTGTAGTTCCTTTATCTATACTTACAGATTTTTGTGCTGTTGTTCCATTACTTGCTGTCCAACCTAAGAATGTGTAACCTTTCTTTGTTGGTGCATTTAATGTAAACTTTTCAGTTTCTATTGTATAGCTTGTTTTGTTGTTTGCTGTACCACCATTTAAGTTATACGAAATTGTATAATTATGTGGTGTCCATTTTGCTGTTATACTTACATTTCCTGTTGTTCTGGTCTTTAATTTGCTGTATAAATCTGCTGTATCACTAAATGTTGCATTACAGCCTTCATTGATTCCTGTTATCTTATTTCCATTTGCATCATACCAACCAACAAAATCATATCCTGCTTTTGTTGGATTAGAAAATGTTACCCCATACAATACTGTATAACTGTCTGGATTAGAACTGCTATTTGTTCCACCATCTAAATTATACGTTATTGTGTAATCAGTTGGATAATAATCATATTCAAAATTCATCACATAAGAAGGTTGTGTTAATTTTGTTCCAAAATTAAATGTTGTCCACTTACCTGTTATCTGTCCAGTTCCAAATCTTTGCACTAAATAGAATCCATTAGGTACTGTCAATCCATAAGTTGCATATGGTGTAAATTCTTCTCCATAGTTTTCTTCACCATAGGTTGTTTGTAATAAAAAGGCTGTTTTATTGCTGTTATTACCTTCATTTTTAAATCCCCATGCCCAATGGTCATATTATTTTTATATTTGTTTATTGTCCAATGTGCATAAAATGTAGTATCTGATGATATACCTACTGCATCCGTAGATGTTATTTTATTTCCACCTGTTTTAGCATCATACCAACCATCAAATATATATCCTTTTCTTGTCGCTGTTGGTAATGTTCCATATGTTTTTGTTGATGTTACTATCTTACTTTCATTGCCAGATAATGTACCATCATTCGCATTAAAAGAAGCTGTGAAATGTGCTAAAGTTGTCTTACCTGTTATTCCTTTAAATCTTGCATCTGGTTGACTTGCTGACATAAATCCGTATGATCCTGCTTCTATTGGATTGGGATCTGTATAATTTACTATCAATGTATTATTTTGCCACACTTTTATATTATTTCCTTGTGCAGAAATTCTAATAGTTTCATAATTCCCACGTTTCCAATGTGTTGTTGGAAGGTCTACTACTTTTTCTAAATTTTCAACTGCAAATTGTTTCCCATTTATTTTATATAGTCCTCTAAACCATCCATCATTCACATCTGCACTATCATAAGCAAATACATATCCTGTACAATTATGGTCTTTATCTTCTGAAAATCTAATCATAGCTCCTAATGTGTCATCATCACCATTCCATGATCCCATTGAAATAGAAATATCCATATCAGAATAATTTGTTGTTGGATTATAAAAGCCTGTCATATTGTCTGTATTTTCAGCATTTACTATATATCCATTTGAATTATAACTCCATTGTCCTGGATATTGCATTGTTCCATTTGAATATTAAAATATGCGTATTAAGTAATTCAAAAGTTGGGAAATTTAAGCTATTGATTACAGTCAAAAAGAAAAACAGCCACCCCAGAGTGATATGATACCTCTTAAGTAGACATGGTAAATAACCAAAATCTATTTAAGGGGT
>OJQR01000283.1_pt1 | contig 42964 bp, 29 predicted proteins | sample 1599011 | NCBI WGS metagenome assembly OJQR01 (sample SAMN03922456, study PRJEB24848) | human gut metagenome | isolation source: stool sample | host: Homo sapiens | place: Germany | collected 2009-11 | reverse complement strand
ACTATCTTTGCCATATCTTATTAGTTTGGATATTTCCCCCGTTTTGGCCGTCAAACCTTATTTTCAGGGGAATACCTAAAGATACAAAAAAGCCAACTAATTCGCAATACTTTGTGTATGAATTAGTTGGCTGATTTTGTAATATTTAATGAATGTCCCTTTTTATTATCAGCGTTGAAAAAGATAGTCGCAACGAATTTTGATTCACCCTCTTATGTATTATAAATACAGTTCTCGGTCTTTGCCCTGTTATTAATCCATCGGCTCGTAATCCTTTGCCAGACCGCCTTCACTGGTTTCCTTATATAAGGAAGGAAGGTCATGACCGGTCTGTTTCATTACTTCCACCACTTTGTCAAAGGATACACGGTGATTACCGTCTGTAAAGGCAGAATAGATATTGGCATCAAGAGCTCGGGCCGCTGCATAGGCATTTCTTTCGATACAAGGGATTTGTACCAATCCGCATACCGGATCGCAAGTCATTCCCAAGTGATGCTCCAAGCCCATTTCGGCTGCATACTCTATCTGGGCCGGGCTACCTCCGAATAATTGGCTGGCAGCGGCGGATGCCATTGAACAGGCCACTCCTACTTCTGCCTGGCAACCGGCTTCGGCTCCGGAAATGGAGGCGTTGTGTTTTACTATATTTCCTATCAATCCGGCAGTAGCCAGTGCTCTTAAAATCCGCATATCGCTGAAGTCACGGCTTTTTTGCAAGTGATAAAGTACAGCCGGAACCACTCCGCATGATCCGCAAGTAGGGGCTGTGACGATTTTGCCACCTGAGGCGTTTTCTTCACTGACTGCCAGAGCGTATGAGAATACTAACCCGCGGGAACGCAGATTGTCCTTATAACCTTTTGCCTTAATATAGTAAGTGGAGGCTTTTCTGCGCAGATTGAGTGGCCCGGGTAATACGCCTTCTTGATCCAAACCACGCTCAATGGCTTCTCTCATGGTTTTCCATACTTCTGCCAGATAGTCCCAGATGTCTTCGTCTTCACATTGCTGGACGTATTCCCAGTAATTGCGCCCGGTACGTTCACACCAGTAGAGGATTTCACTCATACGGTTCATATCATAGATTTCCGGAGTTGAGCCTTTGTCGTGCCCTTCTTCGGCTAGAGCACCTCCGCCTACACTGAAAACAGTCCATTCATCTGTCACCTTTCCTTTTTCATTCAAAGATTTGAAAGTCATTCCATTGGGATGAAACGGATAGAAGACATGGGCTTTCCAGATAATTTCTGTAGGCGCATGCGGTTGCAATGTATCTAAAATGGCTACATCGGTCATGTGTCCTTTACCGGTAGCGGCGAGGCTTCCATAAAGAGTAACTTGAAAAGCTTTGGCTTCGGGATGTTTTCCTAAGAAGATTTCAGCAGCCTTGCGCGGTCCCATAGTATGACTGCTGGACGGACCGGTGCCGATGCGGTATAGTTCTCGGATAGATTTCATTTCGTTTTATAAGGTTAGTTATTATGAGGAACAAAGGTATAAAATAAAAGGGGGAAAGTAGCAAAAAAGGAAAAGAAAAACTCTCTTGACAAATAGGAAAGTTGTCAGGAGAGTTTGGAAAACCACCGGTAGGATTTGGTGTATTGTCTTTATTCTAATTGTCTTTGGATACCTTTGTCACCGACGACAAAATACTGATTATTTTCAATCAGCATGGCACGTCCGCGCTTTTTTTCCCGGTTTTCTTTATTGTCCACATTTACTCCGATAACCTTGCCGTTATAGAAAGTGGAAATATCTTTGAAAATGGTATGTCCCACAATAATGTGTTTTGCCTTATAACGGTCCATAATCATTTCTAGGGAGTCTTTTGCCAGCGGATTGTATTTGCCATCGGTGCGTACCAGTCCGCGATACCAGATGGGACCGCTGTTTCCATACAGGAAGGCTGTGAGTGGAGAAAGCGCTTTGCGTTCTTTTTTCGTCATAAATAGTCCTTTACTCATTTCTTCATTGACAGTGGGAATGCTCAAGTTCTTGTCATAGAAGTCTTTGCCCAGTCCGGCATGTACATATAGGTCGTTACCTATCATTTGCATGGTGTTACGGGTTCCCAACCATCTGCCCAGTTCGGTATCGGGACCGAATAGCCGGGGGTACTTCATCTTTAGTTTTTCAGCCAATATTTTATATTTTTCTTTGGTGTATCGGAGGTCATTGGCCAGTACCATCGGTTCATGATTTCCCAGTATGAACGATACGTGTCCTCCGGCTTTGGCTGCTTCCTCTTCCAGTTTGTAAAATAGCCAGAAGATTTGCGGTACATCTTTTCCTCTGTCAAAAATATCACCGATAATCATCAGATGGTTTTTCCCGAAGCTCCATTTGTAGTCTTTATCGATGATATGATTGCCTTGTAACAGGCTGATTACACAGTCCAACCTTCCATGAGGGTCGGACATGACAAAAACTTTGTCTGCCTGGGGATAATTCCATCCGGGACGTTTTACCGGGTGTAGTTTTACATCAAATGGAAACCTGCCTTTGTGGTCTGTCACATGCAGGGTAAAGTTTTGAGGTAATGTGGTATAAGTGGTATCAATGATATTCCCTTTCTTATCTACATTGATTACTCTGATTTGGCCGTCAGGCTGATACAATACGTATGGACCGTCGGCTGTTAATTCTTCTTTTTTCTCTTTGTCTTTCTTCTTGTCTTTGAAATCAAGAGTTCCGGCACTAAGGCCGGAACTGATGAATGCGAGGGTAAATGCAAGAAGAAAGTAGTTGATAAAATTAGTCTTGCTTGTCATCGATTTGGTATTTGAATTATTTAATCGACATATCCTGGATTCTGTTTCATATTAGGATTTGCGTCCATTTCTTTTTTGGGAATAGGAAGTAGAATTTTATGGAAATTCCAGTCATATTCCATGTAAGCAGTATTATGTTTGGTTTTGTTTATATCACTGTCTTTCACATCGATTCGTTTGACAGTCATTCCATTTCTGATAACATCGTACATACGATGTCCTTCTGCTACCAATTCTTTACGACGTTCGTCTAATACATTTTCTAATGTTAATGTTTTTCCTTCCACTGAATTTTCCGGATTAGCTCGTTGTACTATGGAATTCAAATATTTCACTGCTTTGGCATTATCTCCTGTCTGTACGGCCGCTTCAGCAGCATTCAGATAGGCTTCTGAAAGGCGTATAAGCGGAATATTGGCATCGGTTATGTTTTCTCCTTGCTGAGGTTGGTATTTATTGACGTATGCGTAGTACTTTTTGTCAAAACTCAAGATTTTCAACCGGACGTCTTTGGGATCTTTCTTTAATAATTGATAAAAAGAGCAAGTAATACACATATCGTCATAACCGTTGTATGAGTTCAGATATCCCATGCTTTCTTTGCCCGGACTGTCTGTAGTCAGATTGACAATTTCGAATAATATTTCACCAGGATTGGATGCTGATGCGTCATTGCCCCATGCGGTTGGATATTCTTCGTTTGTCCAAAGAGCGTAGCCTTCTTTTTCTGCACCCTTTATTGCATTTTCAGCCATGGTCAATGCTTCATTGTATTCTCCTTTATATAAATATACTCGGCTCAACAATGTCATAGCAGCCCATCTGTTTACTTTTCCTTTATTAAAATCACCGCTCAGCAGCTCTGTACTGTTTTTGAGGTCGGAAATAATTTCCGTATAACATTCGGCTACTGTATTTCGTGCGGGTTTACTGTCTATAGTTGATAACTCTTTCACAATGGGCACGCCTAATGAAGCTCCGTTATCTTTTAGGTAGGGATAACCAAAAATACGTGTCAGGTCGAATAGTGCCATACCACGGATGGCTAATGCTTGGCCTTTCAAATCATTTTTATATTCGGTTTCATCTTCATCTATAGATAGTTTATCAACATTCATTAGAATCAAATTACAGTTCTGGATAATAGAGTACAGATATGACCAATGACTGCTGGGACCATTGTCTTTAGTAAAATTGAAACGGTAATAATTACCGGTTCGTTTCGTTGAACTTACAGCCTGCATGTCATCTCCAGTTACATCTCCATAATATACCAGACGGCCGGAGTATGCATCTGAACTTTGCATTGTGCTGTAGATTCCGTTCAATGTGAATTCAATATCTGACAAAACATTGATACTGGTTTCTGTATCCACTTGTGTGGAGGGGGCTAGATCTAGCCAGTCATTTCCGCACGAAGTGACGGCAAACATAATGGAACTGATAAATAAATATTTAAATACTTTCATAATTCAAGTTTTTAATGGGTTAGAAATTAACGCTTAGACCAAAGGTTACAGTCTTCAAAGGAGGAGTTCCCCAGATGGCACTACCACCACTGACAGCTTCAGGATCATAATAATCATAAGCAGCCCATGTCCAAAGGTTGTTTGCGGAAGCATATACACGTACATTGTTAACTCCTATTTTTTGTGTCCATACTTGGGGCAGAGTTATTCCAAAAGTTAATGTTTTCAGGCGGATGAAGTCAGAACTGTGTAACCTGCGAGTAGTAGTGGATTTGTTCATCGCTACATCAGGACTTTCAATAAATAGTTCATATTTTGTGATATCACCAGGTTGTTTCCAACTATCGCGATAATAGGTTGGTATATTTGCTTCTAGGTCGTTACCACCATGCTCTGTTTTTTGTGCCCAATTGTCATAAGAATAACCGCCAAATGAGTAAGAGAACATGAAGTTTAAGTCGAACCATTTATAGCGTAATGTATTTGATAAACCTCCGATAACATTAGGCTCTGCATGCTTATCTAATACAATAGCATTGGCTTCACTATATTTTTCTGTAATCTCTTTTATATAGTTGCCGTTTTCGTCCAAATCATTGGTATAGAATTGGGGAGCGCCTGTTTCGGGATTGATCCCTGCGAACTCTATCATATAAAATGTACGGTATGATTTTCCTACTTTCCGTATTTGGGTACCACTGATAATTTCTGTTTGCATGCCATCCAATGTCACAATTTCATTTTTGTTGTGCGAGATGTTGAAAGTGGTATTCCAAGAGAAATCTTTAGTCTTTATATTGGTCGAACTGATTTCCAATTCCACTCCCTTATTTTTTACTTCACCAATATTCATAAGATAGCTGCCGAAACCTGTTGTCATAGAGATAGGACGATCCATCAACAAATTTTTAGTAGTACGAGTGTAGTATTCCAAAGTTGCGTTTATACGATTGAACAAACTGAAATCCAGACCTAAGTTAAGGTTGTAATTGGTTTCCCATTTTAAATCTGTATTTTTGATTTGTGATTGGATAATACCCGGTTGTTCCAAATAACCATTGGTTAAACTACTCAAACCCATATATCCGAAATAGTCAGATGGAAGTGTGCCATTGACACCATAAGATGCGCGTATTTTCAAATCGGTCAGCCAACCTTTGGCCGGATTCATGAATTCCTCTTCAATCATACGCCATGCGGCAGATACTGACCAGAAACTACCCCAACGGCTGTCTTTATGCAAACGGGAACTACCGTCAGTACGGAAACTACCACCTAGATAATATTTATTTTTATAGTCATAGTTTACACGTGTCAGATAAGATACCATGCGGGTTCTGGTAGAGCTGCCACCAACGGATTCGGTTTTCATACCATTGCTTATTTCATCTTTGTCTGCTGTAGCGAAATTAGTTGCATACCCTGACAGATAGTCACGATATTGGTCATCAATTTCATAACCTACCAATGCGTCAAAATGGTGATCGTTGGCTATATTAAACTTATAACTCAGTTGGTTTGCCCATACCATTTTCTTGTATTCGTAGAATTTTTTGCTCATGCCGCCATTTACATCCTCACCATTGGAAGTGCGGGGATCACTCCAATCCTTGCCTTTAGTGTTGGTGTAGTCATAGCTGAATGTTGATTTGAATTTTAAGTTTTTAATAAATTCATATTCGCCATAAATAGTGTTGAAAGCACGATTAACATATTCACGTTGATAGTCGTAAGTTGCAGATAATAGTGGATTACGATCACCGTTGCGGATAAAATCGCGGTTCCAGCTTCCATCTTCATTGTATGGTGTGTCTGAGGGGACAACAGCGTTACGTGATGAATAGAAAGGAGAAGTGTAGGAGGTACCTTCACCATATACATCTTGATTAACGGTAGCAAATAACATATTTGCCCCTAATTTTAATTTATCAGTTGCTTGATAATCTACATTTAAACGTCCGCTGATACGTTCTAAACCGGAGTTGATAGCAATACCTTCTTGTTTTAGGTAAGAGATAGATGAATAATATTTGAATTTGTCTGTTCCACCAGAAATGGAGGCTTCATAAGTCTGGTGATTTCCTTTTTTGAACATGATATCATCCCAATCGACATATCCACACCAAGGAACAGGAGCATAATCGTCAATATTTTCATTAGCATATGCTATGGCTTCGTCGTGACTATTTCCGTCTCTTAACGCACCGGCTACTAGACCGTTATAAATATATTCGCGGCGTTCTTCTCCCCCCATAACAGGACGATAATCCATTGCGAAATCAGAACTACCCCAATCTGCTTTGAATGAAATTTGTGGCTTTCCACTTTTACCTTTTTTAGTAGTAATAAGTACTACACCATTGGCAGCACGTGAACCGTAGAGAGAGGCGGCAGCGGCATCTTTAATGATTGTTATGTTTTCAATATCAGAGCTATTGATAGTTGACATAATGTCAAGACCTGCATCTGAACTCATCGTATTGATAGAACCTGAACGCATAGGAATTCCGTCAATTACGTATAATGGAGAATTACTGGCATTAAAAGATCCCATACCGCGAATATTCAAAGAGGAAGAAGCTCCTGGTTGACCTGACGATGAACTGAATTGTACCCCGGGTGCATTACCTTGTAGTAAATCTTTGAATGAAACAGCCGGAATATCTTTCATTTTATCAGCCTTCACAGTAGAAGCAGACCCTGCGTATGCCGACTTCTTGAAAGTACCATAACCGGTAACAACCACTTCTTCCATAACATTATTATCAGGAGCCATGACTACTTTCAGTATCTTTCCGGCAGTGGCTTTAATTTCCTGCTTGCCATAACCTATATAGGAGATAATCAAAGTGGCAGGTATACGGTCTACATCTAATGAGAAGTGCCCGTCCAAATCTGTAGTAGTTCCATTCGTAGTACCTTTGACTAAGATATTCGCTCCAATAATAGGTTCTCCCGTCTCATCCAGTACTGTACCGGTTAATGTTGTTTTCTGTTGAGGAACAGCAGACTCTTTTTCTTCAATTTGCTTGATAGCAATAACGCCGTTGTGAACTGAATAGGTCAAACCGCTATTCATAAGACATTTATCAAGCACATTGGCTATTTTTTCGTTATTTACATTTAGGTTTTGGACTTTTATTTGTTTTACATCATTGGTGCTGTATACAAAAGTAAAGTCGGTTTGTCTTTGGATTTCCCAAAGAATTTCACTCAACGTGGCATTCTTGAATGAGGCTGTGACAGTGGCTTGTGCAAACACTTTGTTGGCAGCCTGCATAAAACCTGTGGTAATGATACAGAAAAATAGGAACGTAATCCACAAACGTTTACTACTTTTACCGTGATTGGTGTAGTTGTGTTTTTTGTCCATAATACATCATTTTTATTAGTTATAGAATGTGATTGTTTTGTTATTGACTTTTACGTGTACTTTTTGAGTCTCTTCCAACAAACGTACAAATGGAGTGATTTCCGAATACCGATCTACATTGCATCCGAAGCGTAGGTCTTTTATTTTCTCATTGGCAAAAATTACTTCCATGTCATACCAGCGTGATAGTATTTTCATGATATCTTCCAATCGCTGGTCTTTGAAATGAATTTTTCCTTTTATCCATGAAGTATAAAATCCGGCATCTACCATGCGTATCTGTATGCTGCTGTTTCCGAGGCTGATGGTAGCTTGCTGGGAAGGCTTTAAAATACAGCTTTCTCCAGTTTCTGTATTTACTTTGACAGAACCGTTTACCAAAGTTGTCTGATACTCTTCCTGTGGATAAGCAGAGATGTTGAATGTGGTTCCCAACACTTCTACTTGCATGCCTTGAGTGCATACTATAAATGGTTGCCCTGTTTTGCAGACTTCAAAATAGGCCTCGCCTTCCAGTTCCACTTTGCGTGGACCGTTATCAAATGTCACAGGAAAGCGGAGACTGGTCATTGCGTTCAGATGCACTTTTGTTCCATCACTTAACAATAGAGCATATTCTCCACCTCGTGGAGTTTCCACTTTATTATATACAGGCTTGTTTTTTGGGGCTGTTTTTGATGTTACTTGGTAATTCAGCATTGTAGAGTCCATATGGACTTGGGCTCCGCCTATTTTCTCAAGCAGACTCTCTGTTTCTTTATTTATATGGATTGTCTGGCCGTCCTCCAATGTCAGAATAGCTTGGGATTCCCCAGGTAGAATGGATTGTGCGATGAACTGTTTGTCCGAAAGAGAAACGGGCGAGGTGAATTTCATGGAAATACTTACAAAAAGGACAGGTAACAGAATGATTGCGGCATAACTTACTATTTTGATATATCTGCTTCTGTTATTATTTCTTTTGATTCGCTTTTCCACTTCTTTCCATCCGGATGAAGGATTGAATGCCGTATTTTTCCGGAAATGTTGCTTTTGGTTTTCTTCATCACAAATTTTCTTGAATAAAATCTCGTGCGCTGTAGATTCTTCTCTCCAAGCAGTTAGTTTTATTGTTTCTTCCGGGGTTATTTCTTCCGACAGATACCTTGCTATGAGGTTGGCTATATAGAAATCTTGTTTTATCATATTTTGACCTGTTTTTTATCTCTTTTATAATAAAACAGGTCTGTTTGAAATTTGGGTGAATAATAAAACGACTTTTTTTGAAAAAAACAAATTAATGTCTTTTTATATAAAGAACAAGAGGAAGTAATAGTAGTCTTTCAAATTCTCTCTGAGTTTCTTGTAGGCTATTTTCTTTAATGTATGGACTGTTTCTGTAGATATGTTTAGTCTGTCTGCTATTTCTGCGTTTTTTTTCCCTTCCAGCGATAGTTGCATAATGGCTTTCATTTGGTCAGGTAATTTATTTATGGCTTCAGAAACGATACGATAAGTTTCCTCTTCAACGATTGCATCGTGAAAAAAGGAATCCTTTTTCTTTTCGATGACATTTTGAGCGTATTCATATACTACTTTTGAATGCTCCAGTTCATTGAGTGCTTTATTGCGTACAACTGTATATAAAAATGCTTTTACCTGATGCAGATAAAAAAAATCTTCTCTTATTTGCCATAGTTTGGCAAATGAATCTTGTACAATATCTGCTGAAGTTTCTTGGTTTTCTGTATATTGATTGGCAAATAAGCATAGAGTTACATAATATTTATTGAAAATATCATGAAACCCTTGCTCATTAAGCTTAATACTTATAGTTGTATGAGAAGTTCCCGCTGCCACCTTTGCTTTTAATTTTCTCTAATTTTAGTGCGAATATAGAGAAAATTAATTAAAAACAGCCTCTTATTCTATTAAAATATTATTTTAAGTCTACTACAGTAATACCTGCCCCACCAAATTGTACGTGTTCGTCTTGATAGTGTGCTACTCCTGGAACACTTCCCAAATAGCTGCGAATCAGGGTGCGCAGTATGCCTGTACCTGTTCCGTGAAGGATACGTACACGGTCTATTCCCAATAGTATGGCATCATCGATAAAATAAGTTACTGCCTGTATCGCTTCATCGCCACGCATACCGCGTACATCAATATCTTGTTTGAAATTTAGTTTCTTTTCATATACCCGATCTTGTGTTTCACTGCTGACGAAGGTACTTTTTACCATTGTTTTCTGGGTGGGCTGTATTGGTGTGCTACGTTCCAGCTTATCCAGTTTTACATTGGTTTTTATCATTCCGAACATAACTATTGCATTTTTGCCATTAATTCCTAGTACTTCTCCGACACTGGATTGACCTTTGATCTTTACAGTGCTACCTACAGTGATAGGCTGTTCTTTGGGTATTGACAGTTGGGAAGATTCCGTCTTGGCTTTATCCTTTTTGTTTTTTTTCCGCTCTTGTTTTTCACGGAGTTTTTCCATTTTCCGGATGATTTCATCTTCCTTGTTCTTTTTCTCGATATCTTCTATCTGATTTTTAAAATCAGTCAGTTCCTGACGTGCCGATTGTGTACGTTCTTTGTCGGCTTGTGCTTCCTTGATGATACGGATGGTATTTTCAATTCGGGCATTTGATTCCTGTATCAATCTTTCCGCATCTTCTTTGGCCTTTCGCAAAATCTCTTTACGACTTTTCTCCAGTTCCTGTAGTTCTTCTTCGTATTTGGCGATGGTTTCTTCCATCTGTTTTTCTCGTTTGCGGATGTTCTGACGCTTGGTTTCCCAATAACGTTTGTCACGTACGATATCTTGTAGATATTTATCAGCATTGATATATTCACTCCCTACAATTTCGGATGCGTCGGCTATAACTTCTTCCGGTAAACCTATTTTCCTAGCTATTTCTACTGCAAATGAACTTCCCGGATTTCCTATTTCTAATTGGAATAAAGCTTGCATTAAATGCCTGTCATATAACATGGCACCATTAACCACTCCTTCGTGATCTTCGGCAAAATGTTTCAAATTTTGATAATGAGTGGTGATAACGCCGAATGTGCCCTTTTCATTGAAACGTTTCAACACAGCTTCAGCTATGGCTCCTCCAATTTGTGGTTCTGTACCTCCGCCGAATTCATCAATGAGGATAAGGCTGCGTTCGTTACAGCTTTTCATCATTGTTTTCATGTTGGTAAGGTGTGAGGAGTAGGTACTCAGATCGTCTTCGATACTTTGTTCGTCACCTATGTCTATAAAGATACTGCCGAATAATCCGGCATGGCTACGTTCATGCATCGGAACCGGCATACCACATTGTAACATATATTGTAGTAATCCCACAGTCTTCAGACAAACGGATTTACCTCCGGCATTCGGTCCGGATATAATTAGAATGCGTTGATTTTTAGTTAGTTCTATATCTAGAGGAACAACTTTTTTATTATGCTTGGCCAGCGAGAGTTGCAATAGTGGGTGTATGGCCATGGTCCAGTCCAAAATCTGTTTGTCTTCCAATGATGGTTTGGTGGCGTTCGTCTGAATGGAAAAATGGGCTTTGGCACGGATGAAATCAATTTCTGCCAAAAACTCGTATGACTGGAGGATGGCGGGGACCTGTGGGCGGATTATGATAGAGAAATCTGTCAGGATGCGGATGATTTCCCGGCGTTCTTCTCCTTCCAATTCCCGTATTCTATTGTTTGCTTCCACTACTTCGGCCGGTTCTATGAAAACTGTTTTGCCGGTGGATGATTCATCGTGTACAATTCCCTTGATTTTCCGTTTTAATCCCGGTGCGACAGGGATGACGAGTCTTCCGTCACGCATGGTAGGAGTTACATCTTTATCAACATAACCTTCTGCTTGAGCGTTGCGTAGAATTGCATTCAAACTGCGTGATATGCTTCCGGCTGTCGAGGCCAACTCTCTGCGGATGCGTAATAATTCGGAAGAAGCATTGTCTTTGATTTTTCCGAATTTGTCTAAGATGTTGTTAATACGCGTGATGAGTTGAGGAAACACGATAATATCTCCTGCCAGTTTTTGTAGGGCAGGGTAGGGGGAGTTTTCTTGTTCTTCGTCATTCGGGGTCAGTGTCAGAAAATGGATGATATCACGAATTGTTTCTAAAGAACGACGTAAATCAAACAGTTCTTGCTCATCCAAATACATACCTTCTACGCGGATACGTTTTAGTGATGGGCGTACATCAAAAAAATATTGGTCGGGAAAACTGTCTTCCTCTTGTATGATGCGTATGAATTCCATCACCTGTTCCAGCCATTCATTAATATCCTTAAAGGATTCTGAGAAGTTCATTTCATCTACTCTTTCTTGACCTAATGTGCTGAGACATTTCTCTTTTAGTAAATGACGGATGGAATCGAAACCTATTTTCTGTTCGAAATTCTGAGGGTATATCATGATTTATTTCTTTCGTTTATTATTCGTATGCAAAAATACGATTTGAAAATTTTATAGCAAAAAAACTGGTAAACTATTTGCTTATTTAAAATAAAGTTGTACCTTTGCAGCGCTTTCAACGGAAAGTACTTCTGAAAAGGAGTCTTGGAGAGGTGGCAGAGTGGTCGATTGCGGCGGTCTTGAAAACCGTTGTACTGCGAGGTACCCGGGGTTCGAATCCCTGTCTCTCCGCAATAAATGCTGAAAATCAGCAAATTGCAAAACAAACACCCAATTTTACACCCAAGGATGTAAAGTTGGGTGTTTTTTGTATTCTTTAAGATTGATAGTATGGGAAGGTAAGTGGAAAACCTCCCTTTTAAATATCAAAAGCGGTGATTTTTAGAGAGTATAACATAAAGGTGATTACGTTCTATCAATCAATGGATTAATGGAAGAATAGCCTGCTTTCATATTGAATAACGACGCTGCAAAAAGCATATTTGGACAAGAGTATCGTTACTTAACCATTGTCTCCCGAAAGGCAGAGAGAGATTGGTCTCAGTAGGTTATTGTTCAATGTTTTACGTTGTTTCTCATATCTTCTAATAACTTAATAAAGAATAACTTTGTGCTGAAGATATTGATTGCATTTGTTGCCTGATGACTGTTTGCTATTTTCTTATACACGGTTGTGTGGCGGAGGTGATTTGGCATGATACGCTTAACCCGGATACTTGTTATGACGGGTGGAAAGTGAATGAAACATAGCCATTATAGGGTTGTGACTATTCATCGAATTATAAAGAAAGAACCCATTGTTTGACAAAATTGGAAAAGTTAAAGAAATAATGCAAAAGGGCATGTAGTGAGGTGATCTGGATCATTCAAATTTTGAAGGACTGACACCATACACTTTCTTGAAGAGGCGCGAGAAATATGGAATATTGTTGATGCCCACGCTGGTGGCTACCTCGTTGATATTCATCTCACCTTTACGGATGAGTTCGGCGGCTAGTTCCAGGCGCTTGTCACGAATATAGTCGCTGGGCGACTTGCCCGTCATCTCCGCTATCTTATTATGTAATGTGGTACGCGATATCTTCATCCTTTCAGAAATGAGGTCAACGTTCAGTTTAGGATTGGAGAGGTTTTGTGCCACAATAGTGTTGAAAGTGTCACGGAAAAGCTTGTCGCGGGCTGTCATGACGAAGCCGACCTTTTCTTCTTGTTGCTCGCTGATGGGTTCGGGCTGGACGACATGGTTCGACTCTGCAGTAGGCTTGGCGTTTTTTTTCAGCAGTTGTTCGCAGCGTGCCAGCAGCAGTGGTATGCTAAAAGGCTTTGTGATGTATGCATCGGCACCTGCCTCTGTGCCACGCAGCTGTCGCTGCTCGTCAGTGAAGGCGGTAAGCAGGATGACGGGCAAATGGCTCAATGCCTTGTCGGCCCGTATCTTTCGTGTCAGGGCTATACCGTCCATAACCGGCATCTGTACGTCGGAGATGACAAGTGAGGGTACCCTGTGGTCACTTATCCGCAGTAGAGCTTCCTGGCCGTTGGCGGCTATCTCCACACTGAAAAACTTTTGCAGACAGTCCTTCAGTAGCGAGGCCACGTCGGGGTCATCCTCAACGATGAGCACATGGTGGTCGGGATTGTAGGGTAGTGGACTCGTCTCTCGGTAGTATTCCTGCGTGCTGTATTTTTTCATCCATTTTTCCTCTTCCCTAAGTATCTCATGTCCTTCGGAGAGGAAGTCTTTTTCGTTGTAGATACTCTTTTCGGTAGGCAGTGTCACGCTGAAGATACTGCCCTGCGGCTGGTTTTCGATAAAGCTGATCTGGCCATGATGCGTGCGTGCTAATTCGGCCGATAAGTGGAGCCCCACGCCAATGGAGTCGCGCAAATAGGTACCCTTCACGAAGCGCTCAAAAAGGTGGGGCTGCTGCTCTTTATCTACCCCGATACCGGTGTCGGCCACAGAGATGATGATGTGCTGAGGGGCGGGCTGTTCCACTCGCATGATGATACTTCCGCCGGCAGGTGTGTATTTGAAGGCATTGGAGAGCAGGTTGTAGACTATCATGTCGAGATGGTTACGGTCTACGGGCATGGTGAACGTGTGAGCGAAGGTACGGAACTGATAGTCAATGTTCTTATCCTCGGCAATGATGCGAAAGGCGGCTGCCTCATCGCGCAGGAACGCTATGACATCAGTTTGCTCCAACGACAACGACAACCTGTCGTTCTGCATTTTGTAGAACTCAAGCAATTGGTTGACGAGTCGCAGCATGCGGTCTGTACCTTTCTGCATCTGTGTTACAGGAAGCTTCAGGTCGGCAGGCAGGTCCTTCATTTGCTTGGTGCGGTTGATAGCCGCCTTGATGATGGTCAGTGACGTACGGAACTCGTGGCTGATATTGGTGAATAAGCGCAGCTTGTGCTCCATGAGTTGCTGTTCCATCTTTACCTTGTTACGCAGGCGGTTTTCGTGCAGCAGATGACGAATCTCCATATAGACAAGTGTGCCGATGACAATGAAATAGAGAAGAATCGCCCACCACGAGAACCACCAAGGCTGACTGACAGTGAAGTGTAGTATCTTGGTCTCCGGCAGCCATTCACCGTTGGCGTTCTTCGCTTTCACCATCAGGGTGTAGATACCTCGCGGCAGATGACGGTAGGATGCTTGACCCAAGCTTGACGGCTCGCTCCATTCGCAATCGTAGCCTACCAGACGGTAGGTATATTCCACGCCCAGTGCGAAATAGTCAAGGTTGGAGAAGTTGATAGTGACGTTATTCTCGTTGTAGTGCAATCGCAGCTCGTCGTTCAGCGGTATGTCCTCGCCATTCACTAAGATGGAGGTCATGACGCACGGATGCTCGCTCTCTCCAGCCACCTGTGTTGCCGAAGTCAGGCTGAGTGGTAACATGGCCATGCCATAGCGGGTACCCAGTAGCAGGCTGTCGCCTACGATGGCGATACCGTTCTCTTGACAAGCGTTCGATAGCGAGTTTTTACTAAGGGTGATATTCCGGCTCTCGGTACCATTGTCCACGACGACACCGGAGCTCGTCCCTTTCCACAGTCGCCCACTGTCATCTTCGATGATTGACACCTCGCCTTTTTCTGCCAGAGCCGCTGCCAGCGAACCGTTGCGGCGCACGAGAAGTGCCATGGTGTCATTCATGGCCGCCATCACCCGTCCATTGTCACCCATGACGGCTCCATTCAATTCCATGTTCTTCTGCTGGCGGTTGCCACCGTTTATCTGCCGTTCAAGTTTCCTGGTCTGTAAATCATAGGCAAAGATACCGTTCCTGAGGGAAAACAACCACAGACGACCATCGGGAGCGAAGTGCAGGGCGTTCACTCTGCCTATCTGCTCGGGCGAGATGACTGGCTTGCCGTCAAGCAGTATACCTGCCTCGCGAGTGGCCATCCATACGTGGTTCTGGCTGTCCATCAAGGCATCGATGACATCGTCGGGGGCTTTGCCCTGCGAAATGACGGCAAGCCTGTTGTCAACAATGCGCCACTGGTTTACGCCGTTAGCTATGATGAGACGGTCGCGGCTGAGACGCTTCACCAGACGGATGCTGTTCACGCGGTCTTGCAGGTGTTCGTTGTCAAAATAGATGAATCTTGCCAACAACCTGCTCTGCCTGATGCAGGTGGCGCCCATATACTCTTCAGAGAGCCAGATGTTACCATCGCGGTCTTCAAAGGCTGTGACGAGATAGTTGGAACGCAGCAACGACACCTTACCCGCCTCATGGCGAAAGTGACTAATATTACCTGTCTGGGGATCGTAAAGAAACAGACCGTTGCCGTAGGTGGCTATCCATGCCTTACCGTCACGGGCAGTAATTACGGTGAGACGCTTGTTCACGTTTATACCGTTCATGCCACTGTATACCGGGATGGGTACTACCTTTCCAGTGGATATCTCAGGGTACATCAGCATTCCATTGTTGGCATCAAAGCGCATGCCTCGGTTTTGATTATCATACACGTTATACCCTTTTGTACGATTCGGATGAAGAGGAGCGGGCGGGGCGTAAACAGTAGTCGCCAATAGTGTCTGAGTATTGATGGCAATAGTGGTACCATTGCTCAGCAGAGCGGTTATCTGGGCGCCTTCCTGCTGTAGGTTATTCACTCGTCCCATGCTGTGTTGCTCCGTGTCCAATCTGACGCGGCGGAACGTGTATCCGTCGTAGCGGAATACACCACGCAAGGTTGCGAACCACATTACGCCTTGCTCATCTTGGGCAAAGTCGCAAACATAGTTGTCGCTCAAGTTATCTTTTGTATTAACATGGTAGGCCTCATAGTTCTGCGCCGACATGGTCATCGGCAACATCAGGGCAAGGAATATTGCAATAGTCTTCATAGTATGAAATTTCTGACGGTAAAAATATAGTTTTTTAATCAGAAAAGCAAATAATTTAACTAAATGCAAACAATAAGCGCAAAAGCAGCCTTAATTTTGTATAACAAATCAAAATCCTAACAACAAACTATTAAATATAAAGAAAATGCGAAAGAAAAACTTAGCCATAAGATTAGTCACTATCTTTATGCTACTTACTCCTTCTCCCTTATCCACTGCCTTCAGTTCCATACACGTTGCGACTTGCATGGCCCAGCAGTTCGATAAAGTGGTTGACAACACTCCAGACTCTATAGCCAAGGCACTCTCGGCACGTCCTGCTCCCGGCAGTACCCGCAAGGGCAGCAATCCCGTGCTGTTCCTCGTTGGAAACAGCACTATGCGCAATGGCACACTCGGAAACGGCAATAACGGGCAGTGGGGCTGGGGTTACTATGCTCCGCAGTATTTCGACGCACGACAAATAAGCGTGGAGAACCAAGCGTTAGGCGGAATGTCGACCCGAACATTCTATACCGACCTATGGCCAGCTGTTCGCGATGGACTGAAGGCTGGCGACTGGGTGATAATATCAATTGGCCACAACGACTCAGCGGACTTTTTCGACAAACAGCGCGCCCGTGGCGTGATTTCTGGTGTGAACCCCGACACGCTGATTACAGGATTCAATGAGCGCACCCAGCGGCAGGATACCGTCTATAGCTACGGTCGTTACCTGCGTATGTATATCAATGATATACGCCAAAAAGGAGCGCACCCCATACTCATGTCGCTCACTCCGCGTGACGCCTACGGCGAGGATGGCAGGATTGTTCGTAAACCACATACCCTGTGGGCCGCCTATGTGGCTGCTACGGAGGGTGTGCCCTTCGTAGACCTGAATGAAATTTCCGGCCAGAAACCTGACAGCTACAGCCATTGGAAAGAGAAATATCACTTTCATCGAGACCGTATACACACCAGCTACTATGGAGCGCAACTGAACGCCCACTCAGCCGCTGAGAGTATCTACTATTCACTAGACCCGCTGTTACGTCCGCTTCAGGCAATGATGCAGAATGTGGAGTTGCCTGTCTACGACGTGAAACGAGAGGAGGGCAAGCCCGTCGTGTTCATTACCGGCGACTCTACGGTGAAGAATGTCGACAGAGACAAGGACGGTATGTGGGGCTGGGTCTCGCAAGCAGGAATGATCTTCGACGACACAAAGATAACTTATACCAACGTAGCCGTGTCTGGACGCAGCGCTCGCAACTACATTCGTGAGCGCCGCTGGGAAAAAGTCTACAACTCATTGCAACCTGGCGATTTCGTCCTCCTGCAATTCGGGCACAACGACATCAGCCACAAGAAAGAGCGTGGCGCAATCCTAGGCACCAAGGACACCTGCCACGTGTACAAGATGGAGAAAGACGGGCGCTACGAGCTGGTCTACAGCTTCGGCTGGTACCTGAAGAAGATGATTGACGACACTCGCGAAAAAGGCGCCACGCCCATTTTGCTTTCCCTGACCCCCCGTAACTTATGGATTGACGGTAAAATAGAACGCCGCAATGACATTTACGGAAAGTGGTATCGCGAGGTGGTGGAACAAACGGGAGTGGAGTTTATAGATGTGCATAACATCTCAGCCGACTTTCTTGACAAGAAGTTTGCCTCGAAGTCTGCGGAAAAAAGCAAGGCAAAAGCCTCGACGTACTTTGTCCGCGACCACACCCACACATCGCTGACTGGCGCTCAGATGAATGCCCGCAGTGTAGCCAAAGGTCTGCGCCAGAACGGCTCACCACTGGCGAAATACTTGAAAGACAAAAAATAACCAAATCAAAAACAATATGAAAAAACTCTTCTTTATCCTCCTCCTGGCCGTTGGCCAACAGATTAATGCACAGGAAGTAACCGTTGCCCGCTGGCTGGGCAATGCCAGAGCTGCCGTAAGCTATACCTTCGATGACGGTCTCATGGATCAGTACACCTTGGCCTTTCCCGAGCTACAGAAACGAGGCATTCACGCCACTTTCCACATTATCGGGTCCAAGGTAGGGGGTGACCACAAGGGTACGCCCTGTATGACGTGGGAGCAGATTCGCCAGCTCCACCAGTCAGGCCACGAGATTTCTTCCCACGGCTACCGCCACATTGGGCTGAACAAGCTTAGTGGTGAGGCACTACGCTATGAGATAGAACATAATGACACCCTTATATATAATGAGATAGGTATCTATCCCCGCACCTACTGCTTCCCCGGCGGTCAGAAGACTCCCGAGGGCGTGACCTTAGCCCTGCAGGGGCGCATCGGTGCACGCATGTTCCAAACCTCCATCGGCTCCAAGCGTGATTCGCTATGGCTGTCCGGGTGGCTGCGACGGCTCATTAAGAATCAGGAGTGGGGTGTGGGTATGACCCATGGCATTCTTGTGGGTTACGACCATTTCACAGATGCCAACATCTTCTGGCAGCACCTCGATGAAGCAGCCAGTCTGCGTAAAGAGGGCAAGCTATGGATAGCCCCTCTGGCCGACGTCGCTGCCTACCAAGCAGAGAGCGATACCCTGCAAATGAAGGTGAAACGGAAGAAAGAAAAACTTGTTGTCACCGCTAAGGTGGCTCTCGACAAGCAACTCTACCGGCAACCCTTAACGCTCATCATCGAGGGCACCATCAAGGAGGCCCGTCAAGATCATCGGCCCCTCATGGTCATCCGACGTGAGGGATACTCTCTCATTGACATCCAGCCGCATGGTGGTACCATCACCATGCGGCTATGACACAGACTATGAAAAGCTTTATAACAGTGGAAAAACTGTAGAAACCTTTTCCACCCCTTTATCGTGTCTTACTTAGCAGTGTCTGAATTTGTGCCACAATGCCAGGCTTCGGGCAGGTCGGATAGCCGTAGAGCATCAGATGGCAGGCCAGCTCACCTTGATTGTAGTGGTTGTGGTCTTTAAAACATTTGATGATAGCCTGTGCCGCATCATCCTTCGACGCATAACCATTGGCTTTGAAGTCGGCTACATAGGCATTGAAGATGGCATCAGCATGCTGCCCAATCTCTACAAAGCCCAGATAACCAACATCGCTCTGTGCACGCTGGGTAGCCACCTTGCGCACCACCACGTCGTAGGCATCGCGCCGATAATTGTCGAAGGTATGGGTAGTCTGGTTGTACCCCTTAGCATAATTGGCTACGGCACCATGAGGCGTGTAGCTATTGATGATGATTTTGGCCCCCATGGCTTCGGCAGCATCTATGTAGTAGTTTAGGTCGTCCTCAAAAGTTGAGTTCATACCGTTGGTGCCATTGTTGCCCACCATGACGATGTCGCCAGGGCAAATGTCGCGTAGTACCTCAGCCAGTTTGCCTTGCTGATAGTAGATGCCCAGGTTACGACCGCCAATTCCCCTGTTGCTGAAGTCGCAAAGGGCGGCCTGCGGACTCTTGTCATATTCTTTTTCCAGCACCCGCGCCCACGAACCATCGCCGGCCGAGGTGGAATCGCCTATATGGTGTACCTTTACTTTGCCCTTGCGCTTCTGTCGTTCCAGTTTGGTGAGTTTCACGTCAGCAATCTTGGCCACACCTGTCTTGTCGGCCCCTATGCGCAGGTCGAGTACGTCTCGCGGACAGGCGATTTCCAGAGTGTCGGTAGCCATACTGTCGTGATACCCCAAGACGTAACCCGCCAGGTCACTGTTCACATAGCCAGTGGTCAACTCTCCCTGATAAGTTACCACCACCCGATACACCTCTCCTTTCTCCACTGAGGTGTTGTAGCGTTCAGCATAGGCATTGGGAGCCATGGCTTCGCACTCGGCCAGGTCAATGGTGCCTGTAGCTTCATTGTCGAAGCCAATGTTGAAAAAGTCGGGTTTCGAGCTTTCTTTCCACTTTAGCCGTTCACTCTTTCCGATGGTATTTCCACGGTTGTCGGCCACTGTAGCCCAACATGTCTCGTTCGACTTGTTCACTTCCAACCGAACTACATACCATGTGTCGGTCTTCACCTCGGCAATCCTGCCCTCAAAGCTCAGCGCAGCATCGTTCAGCGTGAGGGATTGGCCGTCGAAGCGAAGCGTCACGGGATTGGTGTAGAGTCTGGCACTACTCCAAAAAGGAAATCTTGAGGTGAGCGACATCACGGCACCGGCATCGTGGAATCGTACCTTCGAGGTGAACACCACGAGCGAAGTGGGCGGCGTAATGGCTTTGGCTAGCACATGCGACTTTTTGGACGTAGGCGCACTGATTCTCATAAATTTACTTCCGTCGATGTCCTTCTGCAGTTCAGCCTTCTTGGCTCCGTCGCTACCGGCCATAATCCATCGGCCGAACACTAGGTCCTGAGCCTGTCCATGGCTCTCAGTGAGCACCGTACACCCCAGTAACGCATCGGAATAAGCACTGAACTCCTTCGGATAGCCACCCATAGGCAGCACCTGCGAGTCGGGTTGACGGTCATTTTCCAAAGCCACCACACCCTTTTGGGCCGTAAAGGTCCGCCCGCCGACGATCAACCTAGCTGTCATACGCCCATAAAAATTCATGGGCACATTGCGAAGTTTGAAATCCGTCTCGAGCGAAGGCATTCTATTCTTCGCAAAGGAGCCATAGGAGTCGCAATACTGTCCAGGCTGGTCGTTCTCGGTCTTGAAGCCTTCCACGTCCCATTCCACTCTGAAGTCATTCAATTTATCCTCCTCTATTGGCCTTCCTTCAGCATCGGTGACGATCAAACTGTAGGTATTCGAGGCTGGTACATCGGTAGTCGGTCCGAAAATCATCTTTTGGTTGCCTACTATTGTCACCGTTTTCACGCGTTCAGCCACTGCAGCAGATTCGGCAGCATGCCCCTGAGCGTAAACATTCGTGGTCAGCAAACATGCCCATACAAAACTAAGAAAATATCTTTTCATTATAATATCTTTAAATTTGGCATAAAGGTACAATATTTTATCAAACAGGCAAAAAATTGAACTAAATGGGAGGCATTTTACAACGATATTCTACTAAAACAGTATAAAAGCTAAAGACAGAAAATCGATGGAGCACAGATAACTGGACCGTACTGGTATGAAAGTGTCAAGTCTGTAGAAGCATCGTCGCTCGGAGGTATTACCTGGCTTTTCAGTTCTGAGTTCTCTCCCTTCCCTTCGACTGTCCACCCCATCATGGCTTTGGTACGTTTATACACTGTCTTATATAAATAATATACTAGAATAGATTAAAAATTGAAAAATATAATGAATACTAAAAAAATAGTTACGCCCTCCTGCCGGCCTTTTGGTGTATATCTCTAACAGAGCTAGTGTTACCAACGCTTTCTGTCAAATATATCCCTCCGACAAGTACGACCACTTTGACTTCATCTTCGAGAACATCTACATTCAGAATAGACATACCAAGATGAACACTTTATTTATCCAGAACTACACAGTGTGAAACGTGGCGATTGAATAGCTAAAAATATCCGAAAAATCTTGGAAAATAAACAAGAGTGCAAACAATTGAACATTTGTGCAAGTGCTCATACTCCTCATACCCATACTTTTGCAAACAACAAAGATAAACTTTGTAATCATAATCAAATAAAACAATATGCTATGAACAAATTCAGATTCTATTTATTGGGATTGTCACTGGCCGCCACTATAAGTATGACGGCGTCAGATAAACCAGCCCGGCAAATGAATTACTGGCCCGATGGACGTGACATCGTATGCGTGAACGGACAGAACAAGTACACACGTGCCCTCTACGGCACCCACACCTATTGGCGATTAGAAACCAGTGACCGTCCTATTTTCGCCACGGTGAACAACAAGAAAGACTGCCGCAACATTCAGCTATACCTTATATATAACAAGGGTGAGCAAAACCTCACCGATGCTACTTTCTGCGAGGCCCGCTACCGTGGAGGCCGCCGCACCTATCTGTTACGTGACGAACGGTGGCCTAAGGGTGCTGAGATACGTCTCATTGCCATCGCATCGATGTGTGAGGAGAGCGCCTTATGGCAGGCTGAACTCGTGGGTTTCTCCACTGGCACACAGCTGAAGGCCGTTATGAGCGACACAAAGGGTCAGACATTCTATCGCGGCGCCGATGTGGGTACTGACGACCTGACGCAGCTCGATGGCAGTGGTAAGAACAAAAAAACAGCTGCATCGAGTTCCCAGAACTCCGAAAATGCTGAGAATTCAAAGAGCACTCGTCTCTACCTGATTCTCAAAAACAACATTGATCTACACTTCCTCCCGAACGATGAAGGGCAGCAGCGCATGAGCGAAGAGATGGCAGTTATCAACGAGCTGACAGGTCGTGTGGAGTTTACTACGCCCGACCCATTCATCAACGTACTCGGAGCCAACCTTGTGGCTGCTGCTGATGGCTATTGGGATGGCCAGACTTGGCTCCACGGCTGTATCGGTTGGCGCTCACCGCTGGCCGGTTGGCGCGGCGGCTACGTGGGCGACGCCCTCGGATGGAACGACCGCTCGAAGAGTCACTACGATGCCTATGCCAGAAGTCAAGTGAAGAACCGTCCGCAGACTATCTTCGGAGCCACGCAAGACGAGAAGAAGAATTTGGCTCGCGCACGCACCGAGTGGGGAACGGGCATGTACAGCAACGGGTACATCTGCCGTCTACCCAACCGTGACGACCTGATGCATCACTACGACATGAATCTAAACTATATCGACGAGCTGCTTTGGCACTTCTGCTACGATGCCGACCCTGCCTATCTGCGCAAGATGTGGCCCGTGCTGAAGCTCCATTTGGAATGGGAGAAGCGCAACTGGGACCCCGATGGCGACCACCTCTACGATGCCTACTGTTGTATCTGGGCCAGCGACGCCCTCTACTATAACGGCGGTGCCGTGACCCACTCCACGGCCTACAACTATCGCGGCAACCTGCTGGCCGCCCGCATCGCCGAGATCATAGGCGAGGATCCCAAGCCCTATGCCAACGAGGCTGCAGCCATCCTGAAAGCCATGAACGAGACACTATGGATAGACGATGAGGGACACTGGGCTGAGTACAAAGACCTCATGGGCCTCAAGCGCCTGCACAAAAATGCTGCCCTTTGGACTATCTACACCCCGATAGATTGCGGAGCCTGCTCGCCTGAACAGGCCTACCGCGCCACCCGCTGGGTAGACGAGAACCTGCCACGGATTCCCATCAAGGTGGCTTCCCCAACGGGTGTTGTGCTGAACCAACTTTTCACCTTCCCCACCACCACGTGGATGCCCTACGACTGGAGTACTAATAACGTGGCACATGAAGAGGTGGCTAACATGGCCCTGGCCTACTTTCAGGCTGGTCGTGATGATGACGGCTTCCTGTTACTGAAGAGTGATCTCATAGATGGGCAGTACCTCGGTGTCAGTCCCGGTAACTTCGGCCAGATCAGCTACTACGACAAGGCTCGCTCCGAGGCCTACCGTGACTTTGCAGACAACGTGGGTATTACCAGCCGTGCCCTCGTCAACGGTCTCTTTGGCATACTGCCTGATGCCCTCAACGGCCAGTGTGTGCTGAAACCTGCCCTGCCTGAGAGTTGGGATAGTTGCGAGGTGCGCCTGCCCTACTTACACTACAAGTTCTACCGTCGTGGCTCACAGCACGTTTACGAAATCACACAGAACTTCCCCCAACCGCTGAAGATGGTTGTCAAGACCAACCAGGGTAAGGGTCACTTCATTACTACCGAGGGCACTAACGAGAAGACACAAACTATTGTGGTCAATAACGTGAAGACCGTGGCCAAACCATCGCTTGACGACAATGTGCCCTCCATTTGGACTGGCATTGACAGCCCCGAATACCAGACGGTTATGGGACTGGAGGAGCCAAAAGCCAACGCCAAATACACGATGGTAAAAATGGACAAATACTTCAACTCGAACGTCGACGACATCTTCAAGAATGACTACCTCACACCGCGACCCAATGTTACCACGCTTCAGATGCCCAAGCACGGTATCGGACAGTGGTGCCACCCAGAGCGCATGGCAACCATTGAAGATGACGGATTCCGCGCTAAGATTGCCGGCAACGTGTTCAAGACTGGTTTAGGCGAGCTGAACTTTATCAGCCCCAAGAAAGGACACAACATCGCCTACACTTCACTTTGGGACAACTATCCCGACACACAGACCATTCCCGTCAAGGGTAAGGCTAGCGCCGCTTGGCTCCTCATGGCCGGCAGTACTAACTCGATGCAGAGCCGTATAGACAATGGTCTTGTCATAGCCACTTATACTGATGGTATGTCGGACACGTTGCACTTGGAGAACCCCATCAACTGGTGTCCTATCGAGCAGGAATACTACGTCGATAAATACGCTTTCCGCACCGCACCGCTCCAACCCTACCGCGTACATCTCGGCTCGGGACTCGTCAGCCGTTGTATAGGCGATCACATGAAGTTGGTGAACTGGGAAAAATCAAGCAAGGAAGACCCCGACCGCGCCGACACCTACGGTATACCTGATGGAGCCGCCCAGATGCTTCGGATGCCGCTCAACCCCGAGAAGACGCTCCGCAGCCTCACCCTGCGAACCCTGTCGAATGACGTTGTGATAGGACTTATGGCAGTAACCTTAGAAAAATGAATATGAAAATGCTGAAAACTTTATTATTTGTTCTTTGGTACCGTAAGCATGCATGCCCAATGTACGGTCACCGTCAGCGGCACGACGGTGAAGATGAGCAATGGTACACTGAGTGCCGAAATCAGCGGCCAGGCCTATGTCAAGAAGCTGAACTTGGGCGGCATCAATCTGCTCACGAGTAACGGCATTTACTATGACTATACCACGACCGATGGTAGAAGACTCAACTTTACCAAGGCTCAGTTGGTGCGCAAGAGTGATGACCTATGGAGGTGCAGTTCATTGACGACACCTCCGATATCTGCTGCTGCGAGGGCTTCATCATGCGCCGTGGTGTCAGTGACCTCTACGTCTATGTCATCCTCGAAGGCATATCGACATCGGGCGACATTCACATGAAGCAGACCCGTGTCGTATGCCGCCCCAACGGCAACCAGTTCAGTTACGGCTATGTAACCGACGACATGCAGGGCGAGATGCCCAGCGTAGCCACCATGAAATGGCTCAACCAGAATGCCGCGACACAGAAGACACAAGATGCTGCTTATCGTCTGCAGGACGGCAGCATCTACACTAGTACAATTGGCGCAACTACAACGTGAATGACAGCCTGCACGGCGTATGGGGTGGGAATACTGGCATCTGGATGATTACGTCGAGCCTAGAGTACCAGAATGGCGGCCCACTGAAACAAAACCTCACTACCCACATGGACACTAGGTCCCCCGTCATCTGCACCAGTCTGTCGAGCGAGCACTTCGGAAGTAGCCCTGTCTATTGAAGAAAATTTGTGGTCCGTTCTTCTACTATGTGAACACTGGCTCACAGGCCGACTGCATTGCCGACGCTAAGGTGATGGCACACCAACAGAAGATTGACTGGCCCTACCAGTGGTTTGAGAACGATCTCTATCCCAGGATGCGAACGATCGTCAGCGGGTGCATCAATTTGAGTGGAAACGTATCCACCGACAGTTTCTGCGTGCTGCTGGGCGAGCCGAGCACTGAGAGATACAGACAGTCCAAGGGATACATGTTCTGGACACGGACCGACAAATTAGGCAACTTCACTATCAGGAACGTACGCCCTGACAGTTACTCGCTTTATGCCTACGCTCTAAATGGCGAGGTGACCGACGAACTGGAAAAGACCGATATCGAGGTGAGCGGTGACAACCTGAACTTAGGCAGCATCGACTGGATTCCCACCAAATATGAGAATCTACTCTTCCAGATAGGCCAGGCCGACCGCATGAGCGACGGTTTCAAATGGGCCGACGGCTCCGCGCACTTACGACCTCTATCATCAGGTGCCGGGAACGGTAACCTTTACCGTAGGCGAGAGCAACGAAACAGAGGATTTCTATTACGCACAAGTGGGAAAAAGCTGTTCTTCCATCAAACTAAAATAAAAAAACGACTGCCGGCTTTTTTGTCAACAACCATTTTCATATAAGACTAAATCACTTTACTTAATAAAGAGTTAAAAAAGCATCTGTCCACTACCGGTACATACTTTTATTTTTCAGTAAATCTGTATAAGAAATATACTTATTTGAAATAAAAGAAGTTAGAAGAATTTTCTCATTTTAGGGTAATGATTTAGCAACCGTTCTAATTGCCGTGGTTTGCATCGTTTTGCTTACTTGAGTAACTCTTTGACAGCAATTCATCAATCCACAATTTCAAACCGTACTAATATAGAATAATTCTTCTTTATCGTGCGAAAACTGTCGAACAAAGTAGCATCAGAAGACATGACATTACTTTGCGCGAATGGAATGACACCTGTATTATTTCCTTCTACAATACGAATCACGCTACCCAACTTTTTACTCAATGCTTAAACTAAATAAATTGCTTTTCGCTGTGCAGCTTTCAGCGCTTCTATCTTTCCTTTTTGATGATATGCAAACATCTCTTTGTTTTCCCAACTCACCGATACGCATCGTATTGATGCCTTTTGTGTCTATGCACTTTATCCAACCGGGGAGAAAAAGTACTGAGAGGCGAAATAAAAGCGGTCTGGAAACGTGAGTTCAAGCTGAAGTTCAACTCATATAATCCAAGTACCAAAAAGAAAGGAATGGTAAATAATGAGGAATGGAAAGATGAGATCGGTAAGGTTTTTGTGAACATTCCTGCAGAAACGCGCTTCAGGAAAGGCATTATGACTTGTCAGTTCCCATTCAAAAGACTTACTTCCCGACATGATGGGGTAAAATATGCCATTCCAGTTTTATATTTATATTGGAGAGCTGAGAATGCCGATGAGTGGATATTACTCCGGTGTGATGCGGATTATTTGTTCAACTATAATTATACAGGAGGTTATATATGGGATGAAACGACGAATTATGTGAAAGTCATGCCGCAGAGTTGGCATTAAAATTTGGTACTAACTTCGATATCTACACTGGAAAATCATAAAAAGGCTGGAGTCGGGAAATCCCCTTGAACGTGTTGTGTATCTTCATTGTAACATTGGATACAACCGTTTATTGACTGCGACAAACGTACGGCACGTCTTGTGGAAAGCATTGTGATAATGAATGCCGGATTGATTCCGGTCCATTCATCAAAGGATGCCGACATCCTGAATTACCGCAAAGGGCTGATCAGTTTCTATGAAAAACGGAACATACACTCTTTATGCCGATTATTTTCTGAACAGGCAGATGACCCCGGATAAAGGAATTGACGACGGATGCCGGAATGGAAATATAATTCATTAAAATGACATAAGATGAATTTAAGGTGGAGAAGTCTCACTGCAGCGATGCACTGGGGCTTCATTTTATTCCAGATATTAGCTAATTTTGAACCTGAAAATTCTATCTAGAATTGTAGATTTTGCTGGAAATGAGAGTACTTTATTTTTCAAGTGTGATGTACTTACTTTGATTTTCCATTCTTCTTATTATTAATTGTTATTGGTTCCTGTTCTTCGAGGGCTTCCGGCAGGACGGCCGTGCCATATTCCTCCCGGAGGAACTTGTACACGTCGAATGCCCAGAAGTACACCTTGCCGCTGATCTTAAAGGACGGCAGCTTTCCTGACATGCGCCAGCGTATCAGCGTCCGGTCGCAGACTTTCAGTTGGAGACGCATGTCGCGGCTGTCCAGCATCTGCTTGCCGTTGAAGTTACTGAGCGCTTCCAGCTCCATTTCCAGACGGGCGATGAGCTTGTTCTGATGCTCGAAGCATCCTTCGATCATCTGCCTGAGCTCCATGATTTCATTCTTGCCTTCTTCCATTTGTCGGTTGTTTTTAGTTCGATACTGTTTTGTCTTTCTTCGCCTGCAAAGTTTGGGAAAATCGGAGGGTGAACATAGGGCTGACGGATACCGCCAGCCCCATATTTTGTCAGCAAACCATTATGTATCAATGATGTATTTTTTTTGAAGTTTTTTGAGAGGGTAAAACCCTATTGCCGGGAATAAACTATTTGGAGGAGAGGTAATACAGTAAAAAGAGGATATCTTACGGATGGCAATAAAAAAGGAGACCAAGTCCGAAATAGGACCTGATCTCCCTTGAAAATCCCGCATAAAAACTTGCTAAGGTCAAGTAAATTAACTACTTTTGTAGCTGAAGAGTTATTTGAGGTTATGCAGAAAAACGCAAGCAAGCGATGGATTTTCGTCACCTAATCGTTACCTGCCTATTTTCTAAGCTCCGATTACCTTTTGACAATCAAAAGGTTAAAGAAAACTACGCTATTTTAACGTGCAAACCACTTGTTTTTTCTTGGATATAACGGGGAATTTACGGATTAATCTCAACTATTAAAAACTGTCATTCAACAAGTTCAAATTCACATTTTCCCGATTCACATCCATTGAATATAACAGCAATCTGATGAATGCCGGGATAAAAAGTTCTTGTCGTTATGGGGCGAAACGAATGTTTCCTATTGACTTCCGTAATGGAGTTTCCTTTGTATTCCTTCTCACTGATTTTATAGACTTTCCTCGTCATCTCTCCATTCATTTTCCGATAATAGATTCCGTATTCCAATCTTATTGTCCGTTTTTCCGTATTATAATTGTTTAGATTAAAACAAAATTCAACAGAATCACTCATTTTTATTCTTTTTGTAAGAATCTTAAAGTCACCTATGCTGATATTGTCATTCAAACTCAGTCCAAACAGGTTCAATATCTCGTGATTCCCCTGCTTAAGCAATGTTCGGCATCCATGCTTGATAACCCAATCAATATTCTCTGATTGCCCTTTCCATTTTTTAGCCAAAGCAATTACGATTTGTGGATTATCCTTTGAAATATCGTTCAGGTTATTGGCAACACTCAACCTTACAAACCTGGATGGATCGTTTTTCAGATTTTCCATAATCGGAATGATGGGAGCTGGATTTTCTTTTAATTTAGGCAATGACATCGCCCACGGCAGACGAGGTCTGCACCCTTCCGATGCAAGCCTCCTTACCCCCCAGTGCGGATGTTTTGACCAAGCCAACATCTGTTTCATCATTTCATCTTGATATTTCACAATAAAGGCATGGGTCACAAATTCGCAAGTCGTGAATTGCGTAATTCGCTCAATGGCTTTCACTGATGTCTCATAGTCCTCTATTCCATATCGCTCCACATAATGGTCCAAAATAACCCCATATTCTAATGTCAGCAAATTGAAATTTTTATCGTCTATCTTTGAAAAATCGAGCAGTCTAACTTTTACACAGTCTAATAATTTAAAGATTTTCGCAACAGCTTCTTTATACTCGGTTGGCATAAACTTGTGCAGAACAGTAGTTATGTGTGCAATCCGCTGCTTATAACCTCTGTTCTCCCATTCTTCATCCATAACTAAAGTTACAAACTTGTCTACACTCATGTTCTGGAGAACAAGAGACAAGTCGTTGACAAACCTTCCAAAGAATGGCTTATCAAACATATTTTTAAAAGATTCTGCCATTACTTTTATCTTACTACTATACCATTTTCGATGTTGATTTCAATTTCATAGTCCTTTATATCCTTGATTCCGATGCCGCTATGAGTTCTTTATCTGCTTCGATATTCTTCATCTACAAAATAATACAATGCTCCATAGCACGATGGAGCGATTTATAAATGCAGAAGCACAAACTACTGATGCAACACTCGAAGTCGAAAGTCGTAGGAAACCTTGTGTACAGATGTAGAGGTAGCAGCCCATGCTGTATGCGTGAGAACCACTATGCAATCCCAGTACACTGGTGAATTTCCTACGTTCTCGACTTACAAGAGAGCATAACGCTTCTTATTTTCTTATTTCTTGGAAAGAGTTGCCCCTATCCGAATGCAAAATTAGTTATTTTATTGATGTTTTGGATTATATAGAGCGGAATTATAGCTTGAATCCTCTATTTTTTCTTGGCTCTTCCGCTGACTGTCGTAAACTTTGCCGTAATTTATTCCACTGTTCTTTGAACCATTCGTCTATCGACTGCTTGTTTATGGTCAGTATCAGTTTGCTATCATCGGTTGGATTCTTTTCCACCTTGAAAATATCATTCTTGATGTCAAACTTACGTCTGTGTTCTTCGGAATAAATCCTACCATTGCATCTGATAGCCTCTTTCTTTGTAAGAAGGCTCTCTATCATTTCTTTGGTGAAGCCGATGGCAGCGCACAATTTTTCCATTCTCAGCATCTCTTTAAGCATCGGAAACCACTTGAATGCCTTTTCATGTAGGGTATTCAACCGTGATATTTCCTTGTCTTTGGCTTCAAGTTCCTGATTGTGTATTCCTTGAAGATTACGTATCTGCTTGCCGTGCTGTTCCTGCATTTGTTGCATCTTGATTTTTAATTCATCAATGCCTTTGTCACGCTTGGCAACTTCCTGATGCAATTTCTCATTAGCTTGTTCCAGTTCTTTCAGCTTTCCACTACCGAAAAGAGAACTGACACCGCTTGCTATGGCAGTGGCTGCGTCAGTGGCTGCACTTTTTAGTTTGTCAGTGCGTATTTCCGATTTTACTTGTTTGAGTTCCAGTTCGGCAAGGTTTACTTGTTGCTCCTTATGCCGCTTTTCCGCATCTATGCGTTGCAGTTCGGCTTTCTGTTTCTCAATAATGAAATCGTTTCGTTCCAAATGCCCCTTGCCTGTAACAGCTTTCGACTGTCCACGTTCCATCAGGAGAATGCCGGATGCCAAGCTCTGCATTTCGGTCATATCCTCGTCATTGAGTTTTTGGCTCTTTCCTGTGTCATGGTTCATCCAGTCGAAAACAATATGGGCGTGATAATTCGGTTTGAACCATCTGTCTCCGACTTGAAAACTCTCCTTGTCTGCCGCATCCGGTTGTCCGTTCAGCCAATGCCCCTCGTCCTTGTGCAGAAAGATTTGAAGCGGTGTGATGCCCCAGCGTTGCCTGCACATCTCACCAAATTTGCGTACTTCCTCCAAAGTTGTATCAGGCTTGATAAGTAACACTCCCTCACGAATGGGAGAGCATCCTGCCACCTTGATAATCTTTCCATTCTTTCCCTTGCGTTCACGCTCTTTCTCCTGCATGGCACGACCTGTCTTTTCCTTTACCATTCGTTTGATATTGTCGTAATGTGTTTGTAAATTCGGATTGCCGAAGTCCGGGTTTATCCACTGCTCGTTGTCGGCAGAGAGTTCGGGCACGATGTAGATTTTGGACTCTCCGATATTACGCATATACTCGGCAGTCCTTCGGTTATGAGCCTCACTTGATTTAGTGTTACAAGGTTTGATATGTATGCTTGATTTAGTTGCCATTTTCTTAAAATTTGATTTGTTGATAAAGATTGCTTGTAGTCCGCTCATAACCGCAAGGGGTTCTTAGGGGTGTGACCCATAAGCGGAGTTTCCAAAGAGAGGGTCACTCTTTGGTCGGGTTGCATAGGGCTGACAGCCCTTGCCGGGTTCTTAGGGCAGCGTCCTAAGTGGGACGGGGCAAAGCCCAGCCCCTCGGGAGAGCCCACAACTACGAAAGCGAAGCGTGTAGTTATAGTGGGCTATAACCGAAAGCCGTTCTTCTTTTTCGGTGACTGGCTGCGCGTCTCTTTGACAGACTGGACTTGCCTTTTTCTTTCAACCTGTTTCTGCAAGTATTCATTCAAGTCCTTGCATCCGTTGTAAGTCTGCGAAGCGTCACGGATGTACAGGTCTCTGCCGTATTCCTTGCGGATTTGTCGGAGAGCTTCCATGCCTGCATGGTCGTTGTCAAAAAAACAGTGGATGCGTTCGTAGCTGCCCAACGGATAGAGAGCCTTGTTTACATTCGATACGGAGTTCAATACAATGTAGTCCTGTCCGTCCAACTCCGGATAATTCGGGCAGCTCTCCTGTCTCAATGTCAGAAAGGAGAGGTAGTCCATGAATCCCTCGAATACATAACAGGTATTCCTCGCTTTCCCCGATTGTCTGATGTGGGAGATTTCCTTGGGTGCGATGCAACCCTTGAAATAACGGTTGCGAACCTCAAATCCACCCGAACCATTGGGAAAGGCGATGGCAAAGTACCGTTTGCCATTGTGGGTGAAACGGGCTTCACTACATTCTCTTTTTGCCAGTTCCATATTTATTCCTCTTCCCTGCAAGTAGGCAAGCAGGGCAGGGGATGATAACGGAACAATCTCCAACTGTTGGAAACTCGGTTCGAAAGAGTTTTGCTTACCAAAAGAGAAAGATACCGGGCGCACATGCGGTGCCTGTTCCGCTATCCGTTTTAAAATATAAGGTACATGGTCGGTAGCATATAGGTGTGCAGCCAGTTCAATGATACCGCCACCTCTGCCTGTACGTAGGCTCGGTACAAGACGCCTTGCCGCCTTTCGGCAGTAGGTTTCCTCATACCTGCCCCCAAACCGTACTTGCATGTCTCCACGCATACGGCTCTCCATTGATAACATGACTTTATCCTGCATGGCTCTGTATTTTTGCATTACAACTTGTGCATACGACCAAAGTCTTTCGATGTTTTGCGAGCATCAGTTTTTCCCATTCCGTATCTCCTTTCAGATGATTCAGATTTCTTGCATGATGCATTACAACAGGACCGACTTTCCCACACAACTCACACACCTCGGATTTTAACCTTTCAACCAGCGTTGGTTGTGGTACTGTGATTATATATGGGATATTGTCCACATCTGCGAAAGACGATGGCAGTTTGCGTTTGAAACCTTCATTGTAGAATACTCTGTAACGTAGTTTACCTTTTGCATCGTGATACGGAACAATGATGTCATTTCCTTTTTTGTATTTGTCAATGACCTTACTGATTGAACTGTTTGTTTTTGCTGCAATGGTATGATACATACTGTATTCCATAATGTAGCCAAATTTAGAAGCTGCATACGAGACGTTATTGGCTATACTGTAATAGTTGTAGAATCCTCTGATTTCAGAGTTGTACCGTGCTACTATGTCTTCTATTTTCTTTTTCATCAGTTTGCCCCTCAATTTAGAAAACCACGTTTGAACCCCGTTTTCCATCTTATATTTAATGGCTTCATAGTGTTCCAATCTGTTTTTTACAGTTTCTGTGGCTACCTTGAGGACAACTGTACCATTGAAACTTCGGACTGGTACATTGAACTTGTTACGTTTGGTTACGTCAGTTTTACGGACTAAGACTTCATATCCGAGAAATTTTGCAGGCTTTTGAGCGTTTGTTATCAAAGTCTTTTCTTGCGACATTTCCAAATGCAGACATTCTTGCATATATTGAGTTATGTCAGACTTGATTTTGATACAGTCCGCCTTGCTACCAATAACACCGATTAAAAAATCATCGGCGTATCTCGTGTATTTCAGTCTTTTATAGGTGTCGTCCATATAATCCCTACATGTAACCTTTAGCCGTTCACGTCTAAGTTTCTCATATTTGTCTTTAAGTTGTTTCGCACTTTCGGCATCTTTCGCACTTTCAATCTCAGCTTTCAGTTTGTATATCTGTTCGCTGAGTCTTGAATACTCCTTTGTTAGATGTCTTTCTTTTCCCTTGTTGAAATTACGGGTATATTCTTCCATGTACTTATCGAAACAGTCAAGATAGATATTTGCCAATATAGGACTTATTATACCTCCTTGCGGTGTTCCCGAAAAGGTGTTATGGTATTCCCAATTTTCAATGTAACCAGCATTCAAGAACTTACGGATGAGTCTGAGAAATCTTTCGTCAGAGATTCTTTTCCTCAGAATTCCTATCAATACATTGTGGTCGATGTTGTCGAAGAATCCTTTGATGTCTCCCTCTATGAACCACTTTGTACTTTTGAATGTTTTTTGTATGCGGGTTAAGGCGGTATGGCAGCTTCTGTTAGGTCTGAATCCATGTGAAGAATCTTCAAACACTTCTTCATAAATAGCTTCGAGAATTGTCCGTACTACCTCCTGCACAAGCTTATCCTCAAAGGAGGGTATGCCAAGCGGTCTTTTCTTGCCGTTTTTCTTGGGTATATACTTTCTCCTTGCCGGATTCGGCTTGTAAGATTCATCCTTTAGGGATGCGATGATGCGGCTTATTCTTTGAGTGCTCATTTGGTCTATTGTTTTACCGTCAGAGCCGGGTGTCATATTTCCCGGCTTTGCATAGATGCGTTGGTAAGCCATATAGAACATTTCCACGTTGTACAAAATGCGATACAATCTTTCGAACTTGTAATCCGAAACTTTGCCATGCTTGTTTAAAGCTTTTAATACTTGCTCTGGACTTCTCATAATGTCTCACACATTTTCTGTTGTTTGTATTAAGTTATCTAACAGCTTCCCTTCGCCATGTACAAGGCTTTCCCTTGCTCGGACTACTACGGAAGCTCCGTTCCCATGTCAGATATTCAGAGCCTATGCTCATAGCTTTTCAGCATTCTGATTTAGGGAATCCCCATTTGCTTTCACAATAACTATTTGGCGGACTGACTGTCGGATGCGACTTACGTTCTGTATCCGCTTATTGCGGTTGCTCAGAAGCCAGTTCTTGCCCTGTTGTAATTTCGGTTTACATAGGGTGCTTCTGCCCGACATTTCAATTACCTTACGTCGGGGCTGGTACAGGTGCCGCAGAACTATCGTTCAACCAATTAGGCTTCATCCTTGTGTCTGTCTTTTCCTCTTGCCATACAGTCGCAGCGTGGTAATTGGCTGACTAATGACTTTACTGACATGCTTCTGTCACCTTTGGGTTTCCCCTCCAGCTGAGTCGTTGAGGATAGGCCTATTTGAACTCTAACCTAATCTCTTGCCAAAGAGATATTTATTGTGTAGCCTATATGGGCGCATCGAAGTCATACCATTGGTTACGTTCGGTATTTACCTTGAACGAAGCTTCTGCTTCTTCCCTTAACGGTGATTTATACCACAGGTTGATACCTTGTTGCTTGACGGGAGAATATCCCAAACTGTGCAGAAAATCTGCTATCCTGATTTGCTTGGCTGTCTGTATATCCATAAAATGATTGTTTTAGTAGTTGGTAAATTGATTCGTTTTTCTTTTCGCCCGTACCTTTTTAGGAAGTACGGTCTATAACCACTTCACTAAATTCTCGTATATATAGGATACGGTAATAAAGTGAAGTGATTTAATCCCATTTCAGAATCACTTCACTATATTCCTAATATATACACCCCGAGAATAAAGTGAAGTGATTGCAGGGAAATGGGCTAATAGTGGAAGTCAGGCATGAATGTGTATTTTCTGCCTGTCTCCTGCACTATCATCCGTTTGTTGCGGAGCATGGTGATGAGCGATACCGCCTTTTTATGGTTCAGCTTTACACCCACTGACATATAGGTCTTGATTAAGGCATCTTCCAGTTCCTTGTAGCCGTATTCCTCTTTCAGCCCGAAAACGGCTTCCAATGCGATACGGTGCTGCTGCTCGGTGATATGCCTGTAAGGGTCGAACTTCTCTTCTTCGGGTCTTCCCGGTTTCTTTGTTTCGGGTTTGTAACCCTCTATAAGTTCGGGAAGGGTTTTGTCGTTGATGCGGAACGCAAAAGGCTCAAAGTCCATTGCTCGTATGTGAATGGCTGAAACATGGCTGATGTCACCGTTACCCTTGTCCTTTTCTACCTGCAATACGGTTTCCGCCTTGTTGTTCAACTCCGTACCGATATGCCCTCTCGCATTCTCATCCCCCTTGTTCTGATGCAGTATCGTATGGATGTGTATCTGCCTGTCGTCCGTCCACTGCATCAGCTTGGATATGATGCGTGTGGATTCACCGGGGCTATTGATGTCGTACACCATATCACGGATGCCGTCTATGATTACAAGACCAATGTCGGGAGTGTTGTAGATCGCCTGTTCTACAATCCTGATACGTTGCTCAGGCGTGTATTTTCTCAAAGCGAGAAATTCAAGGTTCTCATTGTCCCTGTCATCAGGCAAGCCGGCCATCCGCAAAATGCGTGTCATGACTTTCAGGCAATGGTAAGGGCTTTGCTCTGTATCAACATAAAGCACTTTCCGCTTATCTTCCGGCAGTTCCGCCACATACCGCAACACTGTGCCGTTCTTCAATGCGGCGGCTACGATAGCCGATACATTGAATGTCTTTTTACTTTTGGCTTTGCCGATGGATGCGCTGAAATTGCCCAATGTCCCAATGACAGAACTATGTACTTTGAGGATTTCAGGTGCTTTCTCATAACTTTTCGACAGGCTCAAACGTGAGGCTTGCCAAAGGATAATGGCTTCTTCTGCCGATATGTCCTTAGTCTCTTTAATATAGTCCATAGTCATGCCTCCCGTTATTTTCGTCCTCCTGTTTTCTTCCCGGCCAGTTCAAGGGCAAGCTCCACATCTACGATAATCTTGCGTCCTATCTGGGTGATTGCCTTGTCAATCTTTCCGCTTTTCTTGATGCGGTTGGCGGTGGGCAGGCTGCACCCGAACAGTTTGGCAATGCCCAGTATTCCGTACACATACTTCCTTTCTGTGTCCGTAACGGGCTGTGGCTGCATTTCCGTTTGACCGGAAGCGTGCTTGCTTAAGAATATGAACTCTTCGCCTGTCATCTGCCAGACGGGTTTTGATAATAACTCTTGAAGATTTGTCATCGTCCAATCTATTTAGTCGTTTAACAATCAGCCCTGCGCACTGGCTGTTATTTCCGTTCTCGAACGATGCAAAATTAGGTAGGTTTGTAAGTGGTAAGGATGTGGTTGATGTAAATGGAATATCTTGTTATTTCTTTGAATATCAGATAATAAAAATACCACCCAAAAATTAATTTGAGTGGTAAAAGTGGTTATTTCGTAATATGTCAGGGTATATCACGGATTATCGGAATATTGCGTCCATTTCTTTGGCGAACTTCTGGTTGCTGTCACTTGGGAAATCGGAAACAGGTTCCTTGTATTTTGACTTGTAATAGTTCTCTTCAATATCCAGCATTTTGAGGATATTCTTTTTCCAATTCTCCCTGTCAAGTTTGGGCAGTTGTTCACCCATCAGGAATATCAGGTAGCAGACACGTATTTTCTCTCTCGTTTTTATTTTCAGCTTGCATTTGCCGGGGTGCAGATTCATACAAGCATAGAAATCATATTCGGAAATATTCTCGAATTGTTCTCCTACGCAGGTCGTGTAAACGAGCGAAAGCAACTCCATGTCGAAATATTCGTATTGCTCTTCTTTGGGCGCTTCTTCTTGCATATCGGGTTCGCTTGGCTTGGTTAGCTCTTCCGGTTTATCTTTAGCTACGGGAATATATTTTGCTAATATTTCCATAAAATGGAAACTCAATTTATAAATATCTCCGCAGCAGTTCTCTATATATTGGAAAGCCTCTTTTCTTGCTTGCTTTTGCAATTCATAAAGCCTGTTCAGTTCTTCTTTTTCTTTCTCATATTCAGCCTTGCAGCGTTCATATTCCTTTTCGGCTTGCTTTTCTTCTTCTGCCGTATGTTCCCTGTAACCAATAGAATCATATCTGTTATATGCCTCGTTCAAAGGCTTGTTTAGTCTTTGTGTAACCTCCAGTTGTTCCTCTATATCAATATTATATCTATCAGCGAAATGGTAGCACACACGAGAAATTATCTCATCATCAAGCAATGGATATTTTTCGTAAAGCATCATGTTTTTCTCTATCTCGGCTCTTAGACTGTCGAGAATCAGAGTGTACTGTTCTTTCTGCTTGTCAAGTACCAATTCAAGGATAGCGGCTTCAAAAGCTTTTGTGTCATTGTATTGCTTGTAGAAGTTCGTGATGAATTTCTGCTTGTCAAAAGAAAAAGTATGGCTGACAATAAAGTCACTGTATATTCGGTTGAGTTCACCGTATTGGGGAATCATAATCAGTATTTCTCCTGCCATATATCTTGGGTTTATGGATTTTTGTCTTTATCAAGAAAGGAAGCCAGTTCTTCTTCCACTTCTTCTATACTTGGCAGAGCCGATTTTAAGTTTTCAGGTATAGCTTTGCTCAGTTGGTAATCACTGATGCCGATGGGCTGGTCATAGCCGGAAAGGGCATATTGGGCAACCACTTCGTCCTTTCCCCTGCACAGCAGCAGTCCGATGGTCTTGTTGTCGTGTTCTCCTCTCAACTTATCATCCACCACGTTGATGTAAAAGTTGAGTTGTCCGGCATATTCCGGTTTGAACGGAGTGGCTTTCAATTCTATGACAATATATGCGTGCAACGGAATGGAATAGAGAATCAGGTCGGCAAAGAAATCGCTGTTCCCTACTTGGAAATGCTTCTGTCGGGCAACGAAAGCAAAGCCATTGCCCATTTCCAGCAAGTAACGGGTAACGTGCTTAACCAACTGTTCTTCTATGTCCCTTTCATCTGCTTTCTCTTTAGTTCCAGCCAAATCAAATATGTACGGGTCTTTCAACAGGTAATTGGCGAGGTCGCTTTGCGGTGCAGGAAGCGTAGTGGTGAAATTGTTTACCTTATTATTGCTGATTTGTCTGCTGTACAGGTTGGTTTCAATTTGTATTTTAAGAGCATTGCTGCTCCAGCCCATTTCCACAGACTGCTTCATGTACCAGTAGCTTACACCCAATGGAAGTGAACTGTTAAGCATAATCACATGGCTTGCCCAATTGGTTCTTGCAACAGGTGATGCCATGAATACGCTTTCTATATCCTTAATTTCCATCCGGTAAATATCAGATACGGTTTGGGCAACATTATGAATTTGTGCAAGAGGTTCTTGCGCGATTATAAATTCCTTGTTATCAGCGGATTGGACTTGCGTAAGAGGCTCTTGCGTAAATTGCGCATCGTTTAAGTAGCGTACTTCGTCTGCTATTTTCTCCACACTTGGAGCTATCAACTTTGCATCCGTTTCTATGAAACTTTGCAATGCCCTCAAAGGATATGCTTTTGCAAACTGACACATATAGGTAAGGTTGCGTTCCGAATAGCCCTTCTTTTCGGGATAATTAAACCGGATAGCCTTTGCCAGTTGCTTGATGATTTTGCTTCCCCAACCTTGCAAGTTCTGATGATAGAGAATATAGTTACCCATTTTCCAGTAATGGAACAACATTTGCGCATTGGCTGCGACAATCAGCCTTACTTGTGCCTGTTGTATTTCCGACCCGACAGCATTTATAAATGCGTCAAAGTTCGCCTTTTCTATGTTATGTCCGTTGTTGCTCATCTTATGATATTTTCAGAATACAAATATAATTCAAAGGTGGTAATCTATGAAACTAATTGATACTTTTATAGTTGATTGAACTTGTTCATTGCATTTGCCCTAATGTCATCCGCTATGTCAATATAGGGTTTCATGGCTTTGTAGTCACTGTGTCCCGTCCATTTCATAACCACCTGTGCAGGGATTCCGAGAGCCAACGCATTGCAGATGAATGTTCTTCTTCCGGCATGGGTGCTTAACAATGCGTATTTGGGCGTGATTTCATCTATGCGCTCATTTCCTTTGTAGTAGGTTTCCCGTACAGGTTCGTTGATTTCCGCCAGCTCGCCCAGTTCCTTCAAATAATCGTTCATCTTCTGATTGCTGATGACGGGCAATGCCATGTGATTCTCGAAATGAACATCCTTGTATTTTTCAAGAATGGCTTTGCTGTGGTCGTTCAGTTCGATTATCAGGCTGTCCGCAGTCTTGACTGTGGTAACTTCAATGTGGTCGGGTTTAATATCGCTTCTTTTCAAGTTACGGACATCCGAATATCGTAAACTCGTGAAACAACAGAACAGAAAGACATCCCTGACACGTTCCAAATATTGTTTGTCATGCGGTATATGATAATCTTTCAATTTGTTCAGTTCATCCCAAGTCAAGAAGATCACTTTTTTCGAGGTGGTTTTCAGTTTCGGTTTGAATGTATCGTATGCAATGTTCTGATGATGTCCTTTCTTGAAGCTCCAGCGCAGGAACCATTTGAGGAATCCCATTTGCTTGCCGATGGTGCTGTTTCTCATATCCTTGGTATCACGCAGGAAATTGACGTATTCGTTCAATCCAAACTCGTCGAAATAGTTAAATGTTGCATCCTCCTTGAACTCTTTGAGGTGGTTCCTCACTGCTGCAAATTTTTCATAGGTGGATGCCGTCCAGTTATTCTGGTTACCGCACTCTTTTATAAACTCATCGAACACCTCCCAAAAGCTGACAGGGGCTTCTTCCGGCTGTTCTTCGCTGGTTTTCATTCTCATGTTGAAAGCTTCCTTCAACTGTTGGGTCGTTGGCATGACCTCCTGCACCTCGAACTCCTTGAAAATATTCTGGATTTCGGCATAGTATTTCAGCAAGTCCGTATTGATTTCGGCTGCACTTTGCTTTAGCTTGTTGGTACATCCATTCTTTACCCGCTGCTTGTCTGCATCCCATTTGGATACGTCAATCCGGTAGCCCGTTGTAAACTCGATGCGTTGGCTGGCAAAGATGACACGCATACGGATAGGTACGTTCTCTACGATTGGCACACCGTTCTTTTTCCGGCTCTCCAATGCAAAAATGATGTTGCGCTTGATATTCATAATTGGGTGCGTTTGAAATTCTACACCCAAATATACACCCAATTATTGAGATAGCAAAAGACATTTAGAAACATTTAGTTTTACTCTATGTTGTAATTTGCACTTGATTATCAGTTGTTTGCGGTTTTATGATATTTTGTGAAGGTATAAGTTCGAGAGCCTGTCTCTCCGCTGAAACCTAAGACATTAGGTAGTCAAATTAAGACAAGTCCCGTAAAATCAACGTTTTACGGGACTTTTTCTATTTATCCGGTGGACAACCGAAAGACATTAAAATGCCCACTTCAGACAAAGTTCCGTTACAAAATCGTTACAGGAAAATCGGGAAAATCTTCTGTAACGATTTTCGATGTAAGTCCTTGATTTGTCGCTCATTGACGTTCAAATGTCTGCTTGTAACCCAATTATTAATTATTCCTTTGCAGAGGGAAGTCATTACACCCACTGTAACGGAGCTAAATTAAAAAAGGATATGAGTAAGAGTACATTTAAGATTCTGTTCTATCTAAGAAAGAACTATCTGAACAAGGAAGGAAAAGCGGGTATTATGATTCGTCTGTCGCTTAACGGTGAAATTTCTCAATTCAGCTCAAAGCTGGATATAGAACCTGATAAATGGGATACCACATTGGGCAAGGCGAAAGGAAATACACAAAAAGCCCGCCAGTTGAATGAAACATTGGAGGACATCCGTGCTTCGCTGAAAAACCACTACCGGGATATTGAAGTGCATGAGTCATTCGTAACGGTAGAAAAAATACGCAATGCGTTTTTGGGAATAACGGCGAAACAAAGAACACTGCTGGAACTTTTCAAGAAACACAATGAGGATGCAAGAAAACTGGTCGGCATCAGCAAGACTCCTGCCACCCTCGCGAAATATGACCGCTGCTACCGGAGGCTGGAGGAATTTATGAAAGTGAAATACAATATTTCGGATATATCACTGAAGGAAATCGGCCATATGTTCATTACGGACTTCGAGAACTATCTGAGAACGGAAAGCAAATGTAATGAGAATACTACGGCAAAATTCATGCAGACTTTCAAGATGATTGTAATCATCGCCAAAAACAACGGTTGGATTTATACTGACCCGTTTTCAAATTATAAAATCAGACTGAAACGTGTGGACAGAGGTTATCTGACGGATGCGGAACTGCAAAAGATAATGAAGAAGAAGTTTCCGACTAAAAGACTGGAACAGGTACGGGACGTGTTCCTGTTCTCCTGTTACATGGGATTATCATATGTGGATGTGAAGGAACTGAAGGCAAGCGACATCAGAATCTCGTTTGACGGGAAGCCGTGGATCATGACGCACCGTCATAAGACAGATACTCCGGTAAACGTACCGCTGCTGAAAATACCCCAAGCGATACTCCAGAAATATGAAGGTCAGCTCCCCAAAGGTCAGTTGCTGCCTGTACTGAGCAATCAAAAACTTAATTCTTACTTAAAAGAGATTGCGGATTTGTGCGGTATAAATAAAAATATTACCTTCCACCTGGCAAGACATTACGAATTGTCTTTATCGCTGAAATTGAATAGTTTGCAAAGATTCGTTTCTTGATGGGTAACGATTTAGAAACAAGCGAAGCTCTGTATTTTACCTCGTTTTGCATTAAATCAAAAGAACACTTTTTCTAAATGCAAATATAATACTATTTTTTGAAAAAACATACTATTGTGGATAACTAAATTCAGCGAATTATGGGCTATGGTTGCTGAAATTTATACTTCAATCCATATTCTTCCAGTTTGTTGTACAGCGTCGTGCGTCCTATTCCGAGCAGTTCTGCGGCAACCTTGCGGTTTCCGTTCGCCTGCTTCAATGCGCGTAAGACACGCTCCCTGTCTTCCGCATCGCTGCGCAGGGCGAAGCTGACGGGTGAGGTCGCCCTCGTCACGGTGTAACTCGTAACTTTGCCGCATCACTTTTTCGTAACATTAAATATTTCACTTTA
>OJQR01000248.1_pt1 | contig 48005 bp, 47 predicted proteins | sample 1599011 | NCBI WGS metagenome assembly OJQR01 (sample SAMN03922456, study PRJEB24848) | human gut metagenome | isolation source: stool sample | host: Homo sapiens | place: Germany | collected 2009-11 | reverse complement strand
AAACGAAAGCAGTATTACTTTTCGTTCTTAACGCCCCCGCCCCTTCCTCCACCTTAAACTCGGGTGTTCCCCCGAACCCCCGCAGGGGTGAACGGCAGCTCTGTAGGGGCGGCATATATGCCGCCCGCAACCTACCGCGGCCACCCGTCAACGGGAAAGGGGGAAGGCTGCCGCCCTCCCTTGCCCCTCTCGTCCTCACCCCTCCACACCACCCCGTAGGGGCCGGGCATGCCCGGCCCTCCACCTCGCCATTACCACCCACGTATCTTTTGCATCGTAGGGAGGGGTCTTGACCCCTCCGCCACCTCCCGGCCGACTGCCGCCAACGTGCCGTCTCACACCAACCACCCGTTCACCCCCTCCCAAAGGAGCCACTTCACCATGAAACTGACAAAATGCGAAAACGGTCACTTCTACGACAGTGACAAGTACCCGGAATGCCCCTACTGCAACACCGACCTGCTCAGGGATCGTTCCATCGTCCGCACGGGCGAGGCCGAGCAGCCCGCTGCGGTGGAGACAGCGGCCCCGGCAGGGCCGGTTGCGGGGTGGCTCGTTGTGCTGGACGGCCCGGCGAAGGGGCGCGATCTGCGTCTGGGTGTGGGCCGCAGCTTCCTGGGACTGGACGCCGACGGCACGCCTGTGACCCTGAGCGCCGACGCCCCGCTGAGCGCCCGCCGGGCGGTGTTGGTCTACGATGAGGAAAAGTCTGCCTTCACCCTGCTGCCCGGCTCGTCGCAGGAGCTGTGCTATCTGGGCGGGGACGCGGTGCTCACGCCCCAGCCGCTCACCGGCGGCGAGACGCTGCGCATGGGCGGTACAGCGATGAAATTTGTGCCGTTCTGCGGCGCGGAGTTCCACTGGTAAGGGGGCGCGCCATGACGAGTGAGATCGTAATTTTGATCACCGAGCTGCGCAATAAGCAGCGCATCACGCTGCCCGCGGGCAGCTATCGCTTTGGGCGCAGCGCCCAGTGCGAGTACGTGCTGCGCCGCAACAACGTCGGCGACCACCAGTTCACCGTCAGCTTTGCGAACGGTCAGTGGGGCGTCACCGACGGCGGCAGCGACTACCGCACCTGGTACAACAACCGCTATCTTGAGCCCGGCGAGACGAGTATTTTGCAGAGCGGCGACGTCATCGGCCTGAACACCGACGGCGACGCGGACACGCAGGAGATCACTTTCCGCGTCGAGGAGATCACCAGCGTGCAGGGCGACGGCATGGCCCCGAAAAAGGAGCAGACCACCGACGCCGTCCTGCGCGAGACAGACATCCGCCGCAAGCGCCGCGTACTCATCGGGCGCGGCGACGACTGCGACATCAAGCTCGTCAATGACCGCGTCTCCCGCCATCACTGCGAGATTTTGTACAAGGACGGCCACTACGAGCTGCATGACCTCGGCTCGACGAACGGCACCTATGTGGACGGCGTCCGCGTGACCCGCACGGTGCTGCGCAACGGCGCGGTCATCAACGTGCCTGCGCAGGTTTTTGCCTTCACGGGCGGGATGCTCCACTATCATGCCCACCAGAGCGGCATAAGCATACAACTTGTAAATGTATACAAAACGGTTAAAAATGCCAACACCGGCAAGCCGCTGAACATCGTGGACGGCACAAGCCTGCAGGTCGAGCCCAACAGCTTTGTCGTGCTGGTGGGCGGCTCCGGCACGGGCAAGTCTAGCCTGCTGACCTGCATTACGGGCACGGCCCCCTGCACGGCGGGCAGCGTGAAGTTTGACGGGCTGGACACCCGCTCCAACCGCAACGCCTTTGAGGCCGCGCTCGGTTACGTGCCGCAGAAGGACATCATGCACGACAACCTGACCGTGGAGCAGAGCCTGACCTACACGGCCAAGCTGCGCATTGCCCACGATGCGACCCGCGCCGAGATCGCCGCCGCCGTGGCCCACGCCATTGAGGCTGTCGATCTGCAGGGGCGTGAAAAGACGTTCATCTCCAAGCTGTCCGGCGGCCAGAAAAAGCGTGTTTCCATCGCCATGGAGCTGCTGGCGAACCCGCGTCTGCTGATCCTGGACGAGCCGACGAGCGGCCTTTCGCCCGATTTGGACCGCAGCATGATGGAGCTGTGCCGCCGCCTGAGCCACCAGAACTGCACGGTGCTGATGGTCACCCACAACATGTCCAACATTAACCTCTGTGACAAAATCGCGTTTTTGGGCGTCGGCGGCGTGCTGTGCTACTACGGTGCGCCCGAAAAGCTGAACGACTACTTTGACGTTGAGATGACGAGCGACATTTTTGAAAAGCTGCGCGACCCCGCGCAGATCGAGCACTACCGTGAAAAATACTTTACGACCCCCGAGTTCAACCGCCTGCTGGCGGTCTGCCCGGAGGCAGCGCAGGAGGCAGACAAGCGATGCAGCCAGTAAAATTTTTGAAATTCCTGCGCCAGTTCGTGGTTCTGGTTGAACGCAATTTACAGCTGATCTGGAACGATAAGCTGCTGCTGGCCAGCCTGACGCTGCAGTCGCCGTTCATGGTGCTGGTCGTCAAGCTGACGGCGGACCCGAACTGCTTTACCTCGAACCTTGTCAACATCGGCAGCCGGACGGCGCTCTTTGTTTTAGCCGCTATGGCGACGTTTATGGGCACGCTGAACTCCTACCGCGAGATCTGCAGGGAGCGCGAGATCATCCTGCGCGAGGCATCCGTCGGCGTGAGCCTGCCCGCAGTCGTGCTGAGCAAGGCGGCGGTGCTGCTGCTGGTCGAGGTTTTGCAGGCGGCTATCCTGGCCCTCGGCTTTGTTTCCATCGTGCATGTGCCGCAGAACCACCTGCTGCTGGAAACGGATATGGAAATCTTTATCACGGTTTTGCTGACGATGTTCTCGTCCAGCTGCATCGGCCTGCTGATCTCGGCGCTGTTCACCAGCGGCGAGAGCGCGATACTGGCCGTGCTGGTGCTTATGATCGGGCAGGTCGTTTTCAGCAACATCATGTTCACCGTGACGGGCGCGGCGGCGACGATCTCCAACATCATCGTCTGCCGCTGGGGTATGGGCGCGCTGGGCGCATCCACCGACCTGAACAGCCGTATGGCTTGGCTGCAGGCAGGTCTGGACGGCCCGATGTACGACGCGACGGTGGAAAACCTGACCCACTCCTGGCAGATGCTGGGGCTGATCTCGGTGGTCTGTCTCGTCGCGGCCTGGCTGGTGCTGCAGATCGCATTTGACAAGAAGAAGGTGTGAGGGGCAGAGGGTAGGGGCCGCATATATGCGGCCCGCGGCCTTCCTGCAAGCGCCCGTTAGCCTTGCACGGCAGAGCCGGGTATGCCCGGCCCCTACATACATACATACAAAACAGCCGCCCGGGTTTTCCACAAACCCGGGCGGCTTTGTTGATAAAATATTACGCCTTCTTGATTTTCTCCTTCGCGGCAGCAGCCAGCTCCCGCAGGCGGAGCATGGCGGCGCGGGTCGCGGCCAGCGTGTCCGCGTAGTTCAGGCTCTTCATGTCAGGGAAGGCGCGCAGCAGACGGCGGGTACCAAGGTGGTCGTGCTCGGCGGCGGTCAGCTTCTCGCGCAGGGCAGCCGCACGGATCGTCAGCTCGGCGCGCAGCACGTCGGCGTTCTCGCGGCCCTCCAGCTTGGCCAGGGCCAGCTGCAGCTTCTGCTCGTCCAGAATCGTGTCGGCGGTCATGGCGCCGGTGCCCAGCACGGTGGTCAGCTTGTCGCTGGTCACGCGCAGCTTGGCGCGCAGCTCGTCAATTTCGCGCAGGTACTTGTTCAGGCCAATGGCCGCAGCGGTGGAGGCCGCAACGTCCACAACAAACAAAACCAACAGCACAACGTCCACGATCAGCATGATGTTGAACGGCATCGGGCTGGAGCCGCGGGCTAAGAGCGGGTGGACGACCTTGATCATCAGCACGCTGCCCAGACCCCACAGCAGCGAGAACTGCGGGCAGATGTACCCGCCGAGGTTGAACTTCATATTGGAGTAGTCCCACCAGCGGATGTGGTAGATTTTGAACAGTGCCCAGCCGCCGACCAGCTCGATGGCGGTGGTCAGGATCATGCCGATGAAAAAGATGGCAACCGCGCTCATGCTGCCGCTGTCCGGCATCGGGATCAGGCTGACGCTGTAGATCAGCCCCACCATGCCAAAGCCGTAGATCGGGCAGATCGGCCCGCAGAGGAACCCGCGGTTGACGAGCTTGTGCGTCTTGACGGCGGCATAGACGACCTCGACGCCCCAGCCAATGAAGCCATACAGGAAGAACCAGTACAGCGTTTTAACGGCAAATTCAGTCGGCGTCATCTTCAGCCTCCTGCTGTTTGGCCAGCGCCTTCGGCTCCACCCAGGTCACGGTGCTGTCGGGTCCCTTGCGGGCGATCAGCGCCTTGATGGGGATGCCCTGCTCGCTGAACATGCCCTCGTGCTCGGTGCGCAGGTTCCAGTCCGGCTCGTTTTTGTGCAGGTCGAAGGTCTGCCAGGTGATCTCAAACCCGGCGGCGGGGAAGTAGGAAAGGCTGTCGCGGAACAGGTCGTCGTCGTCGGTCTTGAACCAGATCTCCGCACCCTCGTCCATCAGTTGGCGGTACTGCAAAAGCTGGCGCGGGTGGGTCAGGCGGTGCTTGTTGCTGCCCGCATTCTTGCTCCACGGGTTGCAGAAATTGATGTAGATGCGCGAAACACGGTCCTCCGGCGTGAAGGCATTGCCGAGGCGCTCAATGTCAAGGCTGGCAATTTTCACGTTGTCGGCGGGGATCCCGCGCGCGGCGTAGGCGGCCTCGACCTTGCGCTTAGCCAAAATCAGCACCTTGTCGGTGATGTCGATGCCTAAATAGTTGATGTCCGGGTGGGCCGGGGCAATCTGGGCCAGAAAGCCGCCCTTGCCGCAGCCAAGCTCAAGATGCCACGGCTGGTCGGGCCGGGCGTAAAGCTCATGCCAGTGGCCGCCGTGGGTCAGCGGCTCATGGACATGGAAATCGCAGGCCAGCAGCTCCGGCCGTGCGTAGGGTTTAAAACGCATGCGCATAATGAGGTCTCCTTGTGTGGTTGTAGAGTAAGGGCAATACCGCATAATTCTAAGTGCCGATACGGCGAGCGAGGCGCGGCAGCTGCTAAGCCAAAAGCGCAGATAATACTTTGTGTATTATCGAGCATTTTGGCAACGCAGATGCCGTGCCGCAGCCGCCGGAGCGGTGCTTAAGCCGTCAGGCGGGAATTGTGCGGTGTTGCCTAAGGGCTTCTCCCTTGGGGGAGAAGCTGTCCGCGAAGCGGACTGATGAGGGGAGAGTCTGCTGTATTGCCCGCTGCCGGGCAGTCTCGAAAGCTCTGCCCTCATCCGGCCTCGGTCGGGGCCTCGGCCACCTTCTCCCGAAGGAGAAGGCTTTTCAACAAAAACGCCTTGACTTGTTCAAAACTGCCTTCCGTCAAACTCCCCTGACAGAAGCCGGGCTTACCGCCGCCGCGGCCCTGATAGGCAGCGTTCAGCGCTTTGCAGGCTTCCCGCACATCGCCGCCGGGGGCAGCGGCCAGCGCGTAGGCAAGGCCCTGCCCGCCCGGGCCCAGCGTGCAGCAGGGGGCGTTTGTTTTGGCGGTGATTGCCGTCGCCACGCGGCGCAGGCCGTCGCCGTCGGCACCGTCCACCCATAAGACGGCAGGGGTGCCGGGCGCAGCAGCCTCCGCGCAGGCGGCAGCCAGCGTGTTTTGCAGCGCGGCCAGCCGGGCCTTTAAGGCAGCCTCGCCGTTTTGCAGCCGTTCCAGAGCGGGCGTCAGCGAGCCGACAGGGCTGGACAGCAGCCGCCCGGCGGCCTCGGTGTCGGCCCAGATGCCCGCTACCGCGTCGTAAGCGCGCTGCCCGCAGGCTACGGCCAGCCGCATCCCGCTCTTGTAGTGGGCAAAGGAGATGATTTTGATCAGCCCGACCTCGCCGGTGCGGGTCAGGTGGGTGCCGCAGCAGGCGCAGCAGTCGCCGCCGGCCTCGACCAGCCGCACGTCGCCGGTCAGCTCCTTTTTGCTGCGGTAGTCGGTGCGGGCCAGCGTCTCCGGGTCAGGAACCCAGCAGTGCACGGGCGTGTCCGCGCGGACGGCGGCGTTGGCCTCGGCCTCGGCCTGTGCCAGCTGTTCCTGCGTCAGCGGGATGCTTGTGTCCATCCGCACATACGGGCTGCCGATGTGGAACCCCACGTTCTCGGCCCCGAACAGCCGGTGCAGCGCGCCGCTCAGGATATGCTCGCCGGTGTGCTGCTGCATGGCGTCCAGCCGCGCGGGCCAGTCCAGGCAGCCGTCTACGGTCTCGCCCGCGGTCAGCGGTGCGTCCGTCGTGTGGGTGATGGTCTCGCCGTCGGTATGCACGGCCAGCACCCGCGCGCCGCCAAGCCGCCCGGTGTCACAGGGCTGGCCGCCGCCCTCGGGGAAGAAGGCCGTGCGGTCCAGCACCACCGCAAAGCCGCCGGGCACGGGGGTGCAGCTTACGACCTGCGCGGTGAAATTTTGCACATAGGAATCTACTTCGTATAATTTTTCTGTCACAGAAAGAAACGCTCCCTTAAATTTTTGCGATTTTTCTTATTATAACATAAAACAGGTGTAGAAAAAAACCATCTTATCCTATATAATAAAGGATAGACTGAATTTTTACAACCATTTGCGAGGGAAAACTGCTTCATGCGAAAAATCAAATCTGCGGCGCTGGCTCTGCCCGCGCTGCTGCTGGCAGGCTGTGCTGCGGCGCTGCCCGCCGAGAACACCGCTACGATTGAAACCGCCGCCGCTGCCGCGCCCCAGACGCTGAAAGTTTACACTTCAGCCTCGCTGGCCCCGGCGGTACAGGCCTACGCGGAGGCGCAGGGCGTTGCGCTGACGCTGACCGACGAAGCCGCGTCGGCAGACCTGCTGCTGACCGACAACGCGCCGGGCGGCAGTCTGCTGGATGTGACGAGCGACACACTGCTGGCCGCCGCTGCCGCCCGCGCCGGTATTACCGAGAACGCCAATGCCCTGCCGCTGGGCCGCAGCCTGTACGGCTACTGGGCGCGCGCCGATGTGCTGAACGCCCTGCTGGGCGACGGCGCTGCGGCGGCCCTGCAGACCGCAAACTGGGAGGAGTGGAGCGACTTTGTCGAGACGCTCTCCGCCTGGATGGCCGAGCCGAAGGCCGCCACGGTGACCCTGAGCGGCGCGGACTACACCCTGCCCGACGCACGCCCCGGCAGCCTTACGGCCACCGGTGTCTTTGCCGCGCCGCTGGACCGCGCGTCCGGCTACACGGCGGCGCTGCTGGCCGCCGACGGCACCTACACGGCGGACGCGCTGACCGGCCCGCTGAACGGCGTCTACAGCGCCGTGACGCTGGAATGGGATCACATGGCCGCCGACGGCGGGGAGGGGATCTTCCGCCGCGCCAAGCTGACCGACCTGCTGGCCGAGTACGGCGCAGACACCTGCAACGGACTTGTGCTGGTACCGTTCAAGTGCCAGCTGGACGACAGCGACCTGACCGCCGAGGACTACAACGCCGAGGGGCTGCTGAACTACCCCGTTCTGGCCGATGTGGGCAGCATTGCCATCAATGCCGGGACGAGCGCCGACGGCCTGAAGGCAGCCAAGAGCGCCGCGCTGTGGCTCTACTCCAACGGCGCGGGAGAGGACGCCCTGACCGAGACACTGGGCGTCGTCACGCCATGGAACACGGCTGCCGGCACGACGGCGGTCACGGCTATGCAGGTGCAGCAGGTCGGCACGGGCATCCTGCCCGGCGTGGCGCTGGACACTGCAGCCGCCGATGCCCTGACTGCCAACGAGTTGACCCTGCAGGACAGCGAAAAGCACACCAAGGCCGAGCGCACCGCCTTTGTGGATGGTGCATTGGCCGCGCTGGGGGCGGAGTAAGACAAGGAAAGCCGCAGTTCCCGGGGACTTGTAGGGCGGCCTGCCCACAGGCCGCCGCGGCGGGGTGAGGGCACCCCGCCCTACGCACAGCCCGCAAAGGGGCGGTAAGGCATGGTTGAACCTGAAAACGTACATATACAGAGAAGAGGAAAAACACTATGGAATTCAAACGCTGCAGCGGCATTCTGATGCCGATCTCGAGTCTGCCCGGCGGGTATGGCATCGGCAGCATGGGCAAGCCGGCCCATGACTTTGTGGACTTTCTGGCCAAGGCTGGGCAGACCATCTGGCAGATTTTGCCCGTCGGCCCCACCGGCTACGCCGACAGCCCGTATCAGAGCTGCTCCGCCTTCGCGGGCAACCCCTATTTTATTGATCTGGACCTGCTGGCCGCCGACGGCCTGTTGACCAAAAAGGACTACGCTGCTATCAACTGGGGCGGCGACGCGGCTCATGTGGACTACGGCACCCTCTACGAAAAGCGCTTCGCTGTGCTGCGCAAAGCCTACGCGAACTTTCTGAAAAAGCGCCCCGTGCCCGGCTACGAGACGCCCTACCCCGACGACTGGTACCGCTTCCGGTTTTTGAGCAGCGACTGGCTGCCCGACTACTGCCTGTACATGGCCATCAAGGAGGCCAACGGCATGGTGGACTGGCAGCAGTGGCCCCGCGCCCTGCGCGTGCGTGAGCCGGAGGCGCTGGCTGAATTCAAGGCCGAACACGCCGGGGAGATCGAGTTCTGGGCGTTCCTGCAATATGAGTTTGACCGCCAGTGGCGCGCCCTGCACGCCTACGCCAAGGAGAAGGGCGTCGCCATCATGGGCGATATTCCCATTTATGTCGCCGCCGACTCCGCCGACGCCTGGGCGGGCCGTGAGCTGTTTGAGACCGACGCCGAGGGCAAGCCCCGCCGCGTTGCAGGCTGCCCGCCGGACTACTTTGCCGCCGACGGCCAGCTGTGGGGCAACCCGCTCTACGACTGGGACTACCACCGCCGCACCGGCTATGCGTGGTGGATCCTGCGCATCCGCCATGCGCTGTCCATCTATGACATCCTGCGCATCGACCACTTCCGTGGCTTTGACACCTACTGGGCCATCCCGGCAGGGGAGACGACGGCCCGCAACGGGCGCTGGGAGCAGGGCCCGCGCGTGGAGCTGTTCCGCGCACTGTACAACGCCCTGGGCAGCCTGCCCATCGTGGCCGAGGATCTGGGCGAGATGTTCGACTCGGTCCGCGAGCTGCTGGCGGAGAGCGGATTCCCCGGCATGAAGGTGCTGCAGTTCGCCTTCACCGGTGAGGACAGCGTTGACCTGCCCCACAACTACCCGCGCAACTGCGTGGCCTACCCCGGCACCCACGACAACAACACCCTGACCGGCTGGTTTGCCGAGGAACTGACCGCCGTCCAGCGCAAGCAGGTCGTGGACTACTTTGCCCTGACGAAGCAGGAGGGCACCGCGCGCGGTATGCTGCGCGGCGTGCTGGCCAGCACCGCGGCGCTGGCGATCATCCCGATGGCCGACTGGCTGGAGGAAACCGCCGCCGCCCGCATGAACACCCCGGGCCAGGCACAGGGCAACTGGCAGTGGCGCGCCGATGCCAAAAAGCTGACCCCTGCGCTGGCCGCTGAAATCCGCGTCCTGACGGAGCGCTACTTCCGCGCAGCAAAGTGATTTGTGAAGTTCGCACGGTATTTCCTCGGTTTGACGAAGAAAGTTTGTACAGTGGGAATCTTGGAAAATCTTTTTTACTGTGGTAAAATAAAACTGTATTATGTAAAAGCCGAGATGTGCGAGGCCGGGAAATCCGGCGGTTAGGAAGCAACATGAAACAGGACTACACCCTTGACGAGCTGCAGACAGAGATGACAGCTCTGGCGCAGCTGTTTGACAGCGTGACCCTCGCAGACCCCTGCATGGGTCTGCTGGATCCGGCTACTTTGCAGCCGCTGAATAAGGTGGCTGCGATGCCCGCGCTGGACGCCGCAGGCCGCGGGATGAAGATCGAAAAGGCCGCGGACGGTCTGCGCACCGTCATTGCCCAGGGCATTACGGTGGAGGACACGCCCTGCGTGCTGCTGCTGGGGATGCCGCTGCCCCGCAACCTGCAGGCCGACGGCGCGGAGGATGCCTTCACCCGCGCGCTGAGCCAGATGGAGGATGACCTGCGCCGCGACTATGTGACCGGCGTTTACAATTCCGTCTATCTGAATGAGGCATTCCGCCCCCGCGCCGAGCGCGCTGCGCTGGACGGCAAGCCCGTGGGTGTGGTGATGGTCCGCGTGAATGAGTACTGGCAGCTGCGCGAGCAGGAGAGCGACTCTGCCGCGAACTGCTGCCTGAACATGGCGTCCGGCATTTTGCAGCTGGTCGTCGGCCCCGACCACGACAAGGCTGTGCTGGCCCGCCTGAATGACGGCTTCTTTGCCATCGTCACCATCGGCACGCCCGCCGCCCGGATGGCCCGGACTGTGCATGAGGCGATGAATGCCTCCCGCCGGGAGTTCAACATCTCGTTGTCCCGCCGCGGCAGCTTTACCGTGGCCATCGCCTCCGCCGAGTGGGGCGAGACGGCCTCCTGGGATATGACGCTCTCTCTGGCACAGCAGCGCCTGTAAACCGAATAAAACATCCCCCTTGTGTACATACTGGCATTGACCGCCAAACGTACACAAGGGGGATTTTGTTATGCAGAGCGATAATGAAAAAATGCTGCAGGAGATCGTGCAGAACACCGAGATGGGCAAGAACACGCTGGACGAGCTGATGAGCCTGACCCATGACCAGAAGCTCAGGGACGAGATGCTGCGCCAGAAGCGAGAGTACCGCCGCATCAACCAGGCTGCGCACACTGCGCTGGACGCCATCGGGGCCGAGGCCCACGGCCAGAGCGCCGCCGCCCGTATGAGTGTCAGCATGGGCATCCGCACCCGGACGATGATGGACAAATCGACCCGCAATCTGGCTACGATGCTGGCCGAGGGCAGCGGCCAGGGCGTGCTGGACTGCAAGCGCGCCGAGCGCGACTACCCCGAGGCCAGCCCCGGCGCCTTCAAGCTCTGCCATGAGCTGGGCGCGTTCCAGAGCGATGCCGAGGAGACCTGGAGAGGGTTTGTGTAAGGCAGCGTAGTAGGGGCCGCACATGTGCGGCCCGCAGCTGTATGGCAAACACCCGCTTGCGGGAAAGCCGAGGGCCGGGCATGCCCGGCCCCTACCGTGGATATGACAAAAACGGCCCGCCGGATGGATAACCCGGCGGGCCGTTTGCAATTTTACAGCTTCAAATCCCCTTCTTTGATCAACCCCTTCTTCCGCAGAACCTCGCAGAAGATCGTGCTCAGCACGGCGGGCAGGACAAAGCAGATCAGCACCAGACCGATCCAGTCAAAGGCCGTCACGGCCTTGCCGCTCTCGATCCAGCCGGTGTAAACGCCGATCTGGCCGACCAGACCGCAGGTGCCCATGCCGGAGGAAACGGCAGGACCGTTCATCTCCAGATGAAACAGGCAGGTGGCAATGGGGCCGGTGATGGCCGCGGCCAGCGTCGGGGGAATCCAGGTGCGGGGGTTGCGCAGGATGTTGGGCATCTGCAGCATGCTGGTGCCCAGACCCTGGCTGACGAGACCGCCGACGCCGTTCTCCTTATAGCTCATGACCGCAAAGCCCACCATCTGGGCGCAGCAGCCCGCCACGGCGGCACCGCCGGCCAGACCCGTCAGGCCCAGCGCTGCGCAGATGGCCGCACTGGAGATGGGAAGCGTCAGCGCCATGCCGACCAGAACAGAAACCACAATGCCCATCAGAAGCGGCTGCAGCTCGGTGGCCCACATGATGAGGCTGCCAACGGCGGACGCCACCGCGCCGATGGACGGCGCAAACAGCGCGCTCAGGCTGACGCCCACCAGAATTGTGACGGCAGGGGTCACGAGAATGTCGATTTTCGTCTCCTTGCTGACCAGCTTGCCGACCTCGGCGGCAATGATGGCGATCAGGTAGACGGCCAAGGGGCCGCCTGCGCCGCCCAGCTCATTGGCAGCGCCGCCCACGGCGATCAGGCTGAACAGCACCAGCTGCGGCGCGTGCAGCGCGTAGCCGATGGACGCGGCCATGGCCGGGCCCGCGACTGCCGCCGCATAGCCGCCCGCCGTGACCAGAAACGCCAGCCCCAGCTGCTGTCCCAGCGTCTTGATGATCGTGCCGATCAGCAGGCTGGCGAACAGTCCCTGCGCCATCGCGCCCATGGCGTCGATGCCATAGCGGTGCGCCGAGATCACGACGTCCTTGCGCTTGAAAAACGATTGTACCGATTGGATTGCTTGTTCCATGGGTATACTCTCCTCTTTCCTCTGAATTGTAAAAATTCTAGCACTTTGCCCCGCAAAAAACAATCCATTTGATTGAAAAAGCCATGCAAATGCGCTACAATTATAAATAAACCAGCAAAAAGGGGATAGATACCCATGGTCGAAAATTTTACCGCCCACATCATACCGTTTGGGCTGGACCGCAACACCTTTGTTTACCTGCCCGATGACTGGCAGTCGTCCGGCAGGCGCTACCCCGTTGTGTACATGTTTGACGGGCACAACCTGTTTTTTGACTCTACCGCGACCTACGGCACCTGCTGGGGCCTGAAGGAATACATGGACGCTCACCCGCAGGCCATCATCGTTGCGCCGGAGTGCAACCATGAGGGCAACGCCCGGCTTGCGGAGTACAGCCCCTACGACTTTGTGTGGCAGGAATACGATATAAAGGGCCGCGGCAAGGCGTATCTGGATTGGATGGTTCAAGAATTAAAGCCGCTCATCGACGCAAAATACCCCACGCTGCCGGACCGGGAGAGCACAGCCATCGGCGGGTCGAGCATGGGCGGGCTGATGAGCCTGTACGGCGTCACGGCGCATAACGAGACGTTCAGCCGCGCGGCCTGCCTGTCGCCGTCGGTGCGGTTCAGCTTTACTGAGGTGAAGGCCGGCATCAAAAAAGCAAAGCTGGCTCCCGGCACGCGGGTCTATATCAGCTGGGGCGAGCGCGAGGGCAAGGGCCGCCACGCGCTGGCCCAGTACACCGGCAAGGCGCTGGAGGTCACGAACCTGCTGACCGCCAGGGGCGCGACGGTCTACCCCTACTGCCAGCTGGACGGCAGGCACTGCGAGGCCGACTGGCGGCGTCAGCTGGGGCGCTGCTTTACATTTCTGTTCGGATGGAGGTAAGCCGTGGCAAAGCAAAACAAAAGCAAAAAGAAAAAGCGCCCCGCCCCGCAGGACCCGGCAGCCAAGCCCGCCCAAACCGCACCCGCGCCGGAGCAGCCGCCCCGCACGGCTAAGCTGATGGCGGCGCTGTGCTATCTGAATGTGCTCATCCTCATCCCCGCCTGCACAAAATGGCGGCACGATGAGTTTGTAAAGTTCCACCTGAATCAGGGTCTTGTTGTGCTGGCGCTGGCCACGGTCTGCGCCTGCGTCGGCTTCCTGCCCCACGGCAGTGAGCTGGGCCTGACCCTGACGCTGCTGGTGGATGTGCTGTCCCTCGTCGGGCTGGTGCAGACCCTGCGCGGACTCAAAAGCCCGTTGCCGGGTATCTGGCGCATCACCCGCGCGTTCCATCCTTTTAACTGAACAGGAGATGCTAGTATGTCTAAAGCTGTTATCTTTTTTGCCCCCGGCCTTGAGGAGTGCGAGGGTCTGCTCTGCGTGGACATCCTGCGCCGCGCCGGTGTCGAGGTCACGATTGCCGCCGTCGGCGGGGAGAAGATCGTCAAGAGTGCCCGCCAGATCAGCGTTGTGGCTGACGCCCTGGCCGAGGAGCTGGACTACACGGTGTTTGACGCCTGCATCCTGCCCGGCGGCATCCCCGGTGTGCCCAACCTGAAGGCCGACGCCACGGTGCGCCGGGTCTGCCGGGACTTTGCCGCCGAGGGTAAGGTCGTGGCCGCCATCTGCGCCGCGCCCACCGCGCTGGCGGCGTTCGGCGTGCTGAACGGCAAAAAGGCCACGGTCTACCCCGGCATGGACGCCGACCTGACCGCCGCAGGGGCCAGCTACACCGGACTGCCACTCACCATCGACGGCAGCATCGTCACCGGCGAGGCCCTCGGTGCCGCCATCCCGTTTGCGCTGGCGCTTGCCCGCATCCTGGCCGGTGCCGACGCCGCCAACAGGGTCAAGAGCGCGATCGTGTATCAGTAATTTATAGGGCAATACCGCATAATTCTAAGTGCCGATACGGCGAGCGAGGCGCGGCAGCTGCTAAGCCAAAAGCGCAGATAATACTGGATGTCTTATCGAGCATTTTGGCAACGCAGATGCCGTGCCGCAGCCGCCGGAGCGGTGCTTAAGCCGTAAGGCGGGAATTATGCGGTGTTGCCATAGAGCCTGTAGAGGTCGGCGTCCCCGACGACCCGCGGGAGCCTGCGGCCGCCGCGAAGCTCCGGCAGGCGGACAATGCCCGCCCCTACAGCTATACAATAAAACGCCCTGTCTTTTTCAAGACAGGGCGTTGCTTTTATGGAGAGGCACTCGAAAAATTCCAGAAAGGCAAAGCCATTTTCCAAATTTTTTTCTAGGTGGCTCGCTCCACTCCGTTCCGCTCGCAGCGCCATTCTTCAAATATTTTCTGATTATTATCTGAAAAATCGGCGGAGAAACGACGGGAAACATATAATCTGAAATCGATTCGGGAAAGAAAAGGGGCCCCGGCGCGGAGCGCCGGGGCCTAATCCTATTTTGCTCAACATTCTGCCTTTTTGGACGGATTGTTTTGCCCTATGTCATAGTAACATACGATAGAGGGAGTGTCAATAATAGGGTCAAAACTGTAACTATTATATGTACACTTATAATTTTTGAGTTTGACGATTTTTATCCATTCGCAGTTTTTGCATTCTTCATGGTCTCCACATGGCGGGATGCAAATATCTGGTTCAAACGGACAAGAATAGAAATCGTAACACATCAAGTATACCCCTTATATAATAAAATCTTGGTCTACTCTCACTCGACCATTTTCTCTGTTTGTGGGGATTACTCGGCAACGGTCATTTTCTCCATGCAATCGCCGCAGATTATGTTGATTGTCTTTGTCGCTCGGCAGCTATTACCGCATTTGGGGCAAATGTACTTGCGGGTACTACTGGGCTTTTTGGTTCCGCCCCCGCCTTTGGGGAGCGTACCGAGAACGTCAAGAAGTGAAACGCCCTCAACCATTTGTAAGTCCTGCCACCCCTGCGCTTCGATGAAATCCAGCAGGTCAATTCCGGGGCTGGTAATTGTCCAACCATATTTGGGGTGGTGCTCCACTTCCAGCCCGTGCGCCTCGGCCATCGACTTAAATCTTTTGTTGTGATACACGCCGTTATTGCTGGTGTCCTTGATGGGTTCGGGGTTGCCGTTCGCGTCGAGGATTTTTGAGCCGTAACCAACTGCGCAGGCAAGGTGGCACATTTCGTGTAAAAGCGTGGCGCAGGTTTCCTCGATTGGGCGATTGAGAGTGGCCGAACTGATGTTGATTTCGTACCGCCGTTCGTCGCCCGCTTGCCAAACCTTACCGCAGGTAAAATGTCCGTATGCTCCAACGGTCTTTTTGAGGCTGATAACAACTTCCGGCAACGCGGCATCAAAAAAGTGATTGTTGAGAAGTCGGAACATCTTTTCAAGCTGTCCAGCTACGCGACTTGTTTTAATCGTTTGTTTCATTTTCGTTTTCCTTTCGCTTTTAAAAGTTTACTTTTAATCCCCGCAGAAGTGGTTAGCAGATTGACCCCTGCCGGCGAAAAGAAAAAGTAAAGCCCACACCCCTGTGTCAACAAATCATGGAATATCGCAGCATCCCCGCAAAGTGCGAGAATATGCCGTGAAAGTTTGTTGACTAAAGGGTGTGGGCTTATATACTTTTTTGAGCGGCAGGGTCACGCTTCCCCTCCCGCCGCAGCGGTGTTCCTTTTAAAATATAAAATTTTCGCTTTTCCGTACTAATAAAACGCTTTTGGTGCGCAATGTTGGTATAGTACAAATGTCAGCACAAAAGCATCAAAAGTTCAAACTTCCGATGCTTTAAAATCGTTCAGTTGACAAGCGGGTTTGACCCGCTCCAAAAGATAGGCTCAAAAGGAGTTGGTTTTATTGAGGGTTTACGGTTATGTTCGCGTCTCCACCAAAGGCCAAGCGCCGGGCACATCATTGGACGAACAGACAGCGGAGATACTGGATAAGTATCCCACGGCGGTTATCGTCCGAGAGGTGGCATCTGGCGCATCGGAACGACCAGAGTTCAAAAAAATCTGTGAGCAGTTAGAAACGGGTGACACGCTCGTCGTCTGCAAATTAGACCGCTTTTGTAGGACAGCCAAAGAGGGGCTGGGTTATGTAGACTATCTGCGAGGCAAGGGCGTGGCGGTACACATTTTAAATATGGGCGTGATTGACAACAGCCCGATGGGGCGGCTGATGGTGACTATGCTGCTGGCGTTCGCAGAGTTCGAGCGCTCGTTGATAATTGAGCGCACACAGACGGGCAAGGCCGCCGCTCGCAGCCGGACAGGTTTCCGGGATGGCCGCCCGCCTAAGTTTTCTCGTGAACAAATCGACCATGCGATTTGCCTACTTGAAAATCACAGCTACAAGGAAGTCACCAAAATGACAGGAATTTCCCGCAGTACATTACAGAGGGAGAACAGAAAAAGGAGAAACCAATAATGAAAAAGATTACTGTATTAGACATCAAATTTTATCCGCACACCGTCCGCTGGTATCGACGGAAAAAATCAAAGCAGGACAGCACACAGGTGTCTTGCTTTGACGGCTTTGCTCATATTGAAACCGCAGACGGGATGCGCACGGCGCACGTCCGGGTCATCTGTGACCCGATGGAAAAGCCAGATAAAATCTGCACCGTACATATGGCACGCGCATACGATGTGGGCCAGTTATCTGCGCAGGATGTGCAGATGGCGGCCTACGAGTGCGTGTTGCAGGAGATGCAGCAATACATCTGCGCTGAACTGCATCGTTGAGAATCCCAAGGGGGCGGGAACGGCGGGAAGACGTTCCGATGGGGGCCGCAGCCCCCACTGACGGCAAGCGGGTCTTGTCGGCAGCGGGGAGTCCAGAGGGGTCACGCCCCTCTGGCAAGGTAAGCCCGCAAGGGCGGTGGGAGTTTCCGGAGAAACTGCCATACCTTGTATTGCAGATTACAACTGCAATGCAGCCCCGTCCGCAAGCCCCGACAGTTAAAAAGGGTGCGCGGCGAGCGCGAGAAAGGAGCAACGCGACGTGGCGAGCGTAACAAAATTTACGGCGGGCGCAGTCTACAATCAACTGCGCCACAACCTGCGGCAAATCGCTCATTCCGGCAACCCGGACATTGACCCGGCGCGGCTGCGGCAGGACTATGTACTGTCGCCCGACAGGGGCATGAGCGATTACGACTATTTCCAAGAGCGGTTAAGCCAACTGTACGTCTATGGCCGGAACGACGTTAAGGTCATGGCGGGCTGGGTTGTAACCGCACCACAGGATTTGGAGCAAGAGCAGTACGACGATTTTTTCTTGGCCGTTTATGATTTTTTGGAAAATCGCTACGGTGAGGAAAACGTCATACAGGCCGTCGTCCACGATGACGAGGGTGGACAACCGCACCTGCATTTTTGCTTTATTCCAGTCGTCGAGGACAAAAAACACGAGGAGGAATATAAAGTGTGCGCCAACGATGTATTAGACCGTCGAGAGCTTCGCAATTTCCACCCGGATTTACAACGATATTTGAACGAACACGGCCTAGAGGATGCCTGTGTTATGACGGGCGTGACCCGCGCACAGGGCGGTAATCGAACCGTCGCTGAACTCAAGGCCGAGCGTGAGCAGGAATACGAGCAGGAAACCGAGCGCCTAGAGCTTGATTTCGGCGGGCCAAGCGTTGAAGTCGAACAAGAATTACATTTTTGAGGAATACACCATGAAACAGGCCGTGTTACTTATCGACTGCTATCTGTACGGCACAATAGCAATTCTGGCCGTTGTACTGTTGGTGCTGGTTTATCTGCACGGGCAGGCCAATCACCTGCCCAATCCATTTGTACGAAAAAATATTATCTATCGTCCAGCCCCTAAAGCGCGGGGTGTGCTGTTGGGCCAAAAATATGGTCTGTTGGCGTACTCACCAGAGCGGGATGAGGGGCACATTATCGTGATGGGCCCGTCCGGCACTGGCAAGACAAGTGCCCTGCTGATTCCGACACTGCGGATTTGGCAGGGCACTGCCCTTGTCGTGGATATATCCGGCGACATATCCGCCAATGTGGACGCGCCAAACAAAATCATTTTTGACCCAACGGCGGCCAACTGTACGCCCTATAATGTGTTCGCGTCCATCGACGCAGCCCCGGACGAGAGCGAGCGGCAGGAGCGGTTGGAACAGCTTGCCTATCTGTTGTTGCCAGACAAAGCCAACGACAGTGAAGCAGGTATATTTTTTGCGAAAAATGGTCGCAAGATGATAACGGCGGCGCTGATTTGTTATTATGGCATGGGTTGGGGATTTGTCGAGATTTGCGAGCATTTCCTCGGCCACGACTGGCGCGGGTTGCTGAACGATATTGCACAGCGAAAGAATAAAATTGCCAATATGTATATCAGTTCCTTTGTCGGAGCAAGTGAACAGAACACGGCGGGCTGCAAACAGGCGGCAGACGATGCGCTAAAATTATTTGCCACAAATGAAAAAATTAAAAATGCACTCCGAAAATCTGCCAGCTACGAGCCATCCATCAGCCCGGCCACGTTGGAAACCAACAGCGTTTATATCTACATCCCGGATGAAAAATTGAAAATCTACGGAGACCTGCTGCGTATCATCACGGCGCAGTCGATGGAGTATTTTTCCTCGCGTCCAAAAGAGCATACACAAATGATTCTGTTTTGCTTGGACGAGTTCGCGTCTTTTGGGAAATTGCAAATCACCGAGGCCCTGCGTAAGCTCCGCAAACGCCATATCCGTATAATGGTGCTGACGCAATCGCTGGCCGACCTTGATATGATTTACGGAAAGGATGAGCGGAAAGCAATGCTCGGTAATTTTAAGTTTACCGTCTTGCTCGGCTGCAAGGACACCGAAACGCAGGAGTATTTTTCAAAAATGATAGGTGACAAGCGGTCTCCACTGGAAACAGATTCTAATGCCAAGCCCCAGCCAATAATCAAGCCCGCCGACCTTGCGCATTTGGAGCAGGATTTGTTTGTTATCTGTGATGATGGTGCAATCCGTTTGCGGAAAAATTTCTATTTCAAATAGGGGCGCGGGGAAAGCTGCCGTCTCTCCGTTAGCGGATCACTTACCGGGAGGCCCGCGCCCTCACCAAACGTCTTGCCCTTTGTGATAAAAATATTGCTGCCACTCAAATCAGCAACTTTTTGAAGTAAAATCAAACCGCAATTTTCTTGCGTCCATGTCTCAAAAGTGTTGCAAAACTGGCAAGAGTATGATATATTTCTTATAAGTTGCTATGTTATGGCAATAAAAAAGAAAATCGCGGAAGAGGCGCCTCTTCCCTTACGGAGTGTACACTCCGTAAGGATAAGCTCTGTCTCCCGCCGAAAATTCAAAGGAGTATGTCAACGATGCGAAGAAAGTCTTATGCCAAGAGCGTTGTCGCTGTGGCTATGGCGGCAACCGTCGCGTTGAGCGCAACTGCCTGTGGGTTAAAATCCACGGCGGACACAGCCGACACATCCACCAGTCAGAGCGAGGCGGCCAGTTCGGAGGCTGAAACGCCTACCGCTACGCCAGCACCGACTGCAACCCCGGCCCCTACGGCCTCGCCCGCCCCGGCGGAATCGACAGCAGAATCCACCGACAGCAAGAGCGAGCAGGGCAGCACCGATAACGGCGGCTCGTCCTCTGGCTCCCAAAGCGGTAATGCCAACAGCGGCAAAAACAATTCCGGCTCCAAGAGCAGTCAGTCCGGCAAAACAACCAATACGGCAAAAGCCCCTGCACAGGCCGCTGCTCCTGCGCCTACGGCCACACCGAAGCCCATTACCTACACTTACGTCGTCCGCAAGCACCCCGCAAGCTGCACGACGGCGGGCTATGACGAGCACATCTGCCAAGAGTGGGGCGGTATGAACTACAACGACAACTACGTTGCCCCCAACGGCCACGACTGGGGCACGGGCGTTGTCACCAAGCAAGCCACCTACTACGAAAAGGGTGCAATTACTTACACTTGCAAAAACTGCGGCGAGACCCGCACCGAGGAAACGCCGGAGCTGGATAAAACCTACCATATCAAAGAGGTCGTTGCGCCGACCTGCACATCCGAGGGCTACACGATTTACGAGTGCAACGAGGTCCCCGGCCTGACCTACAAGGGCGAGTACACCGCCAAGCTGCCCCACAGCTGGGATGGCGGTGTTGTCACCAAGGCCGCAACGATTTACGAAAAGGGCATCAAGACCTTTACCTGCACGGTTTGCGGCGAGACCCGCACCGAGGACATCCCGGTGCTGGATAAGACATGGCACAAGGGCCAGACCGTCGCTCCGACCTGCACCGAGCAGGGCTACACCGTCTACATCTGCGACCAGGACAAGAACCTGACCGAGAAGCGCGACTACACTGCCGCCCTCGGCCATGATTACGACAACGGCGTTGTCACGACTCCGGCAACCTGCACGACAGAGGGTGTGATGACCTACACCTGCACCCGCGACGGCGCAACGAAGACCGAGACCATCCCCGCGCTGGGCCATAAGTGGGATGACGGCACAATCACCACCGCGCCGACCTGTGAGACCGAGGGTGAGAAAACCTTTAAATGCACCAACGATGGCTGCGCCGAGACCAAGACCGAGGCTGTTGCTGCACTCGGCCATGAATGGGATAATGGCACGGTTACGACCCCGGCAACTTGCACCACAGAGGGTGTGTTGACTTACATTTGTAAGCGCGATGCCAGCCACACCAAGACGGAAGCCATCCCTGCGCTGGGTCACAAGTGGGATGACGGTACAATTACCACTGCGCCGACCTGCGAAACCGAGGGCAAGAAAACCTTTAAATGTACGAACGATGGCTGCACCGAAACAAAGACGGAATCCGTTGCAGCACTCGGCCATGACTGGGATGACGGTGTTGTCACGACCAAGCCGACCTGCGAAGCGGATGGCGTGAAGACCTATACCTGCAAGAACGATGGCAGCCACACTAAGACCGAGAGTATCCCCGCGCTGGGCCACGACTGGAACGACGGCGAGGTCACTACCCCGGCAACCTGCGAGACGGACGGTGTTAAAACCTACACTTGTAAAAATGATGCCAGCCACACCAAGACCGAGACTATTGCCAAGCTCGGCCACAAGTGGGATGCGGGCAAGGTTACCAAGGAACCGACCTACGATAGCGACGGCACAATGACCTTTACCTGCCAGAACGACAAGACCCACACCTACACCGAGACCATCCCGGCGAAGAAGTACACATTTACGGTGACTGTGGTTGACCCCACCTGCACCGAGCAGGGCTACACGCTGCACACCTGCAACCAGAACGCCGAAAAATCCTACAAGGACAACTACACCGACGCGCTGGGCCACGACTATAAAGAAGTCATCACCCCGGCCACCTGCAAGGACGCAGGCAAGGTGGAAAATGTCTGCCAGCGCTGCAACGATACCAAGCTTGTTAAAGAACTGCCTGTTACCGAAGACCACCAGTGGAACGACGGCGTTGTGACTAAAGCTGCTACCTGCACCGAGGCAGGCGAGAAGTTGTACACCTGCACCGTCTGCAACAAGACCAAGGCGGAGACCATCGAGGCCACGGGCCACGATTGGAACGAGACCACCACCCCGGCCACCTGCGGCAAGGCGGGCAGCGTTGACCGCACCTGCAAGACTTGCGGCACGACGGAACACGTCAAAGACCTGCCCGCAACCGGCAACCACGCATGGGATGCCGGAAAGATTACCACCGAGGCCACCTGCGACGGCAAGGGCGTCAAGACGTTTACCTGCACTGTCTGCAACGAGACCAAGACCGAGGAAATTGCCGCATTGGGGCATGACTACTCGTCTGGCAACAGTTTTTGCAGCCGTTGCGACCTGAATGCCAACTACAACCAGAAAGAGTGGGAGCAGGACATCTTTGAGCAGACCAACGGCCTGCGCGCGAAATATAATCTTGGCACGCTTACCTACCGCGACGACTTGCAGTATGCGGCGGATATGCGCGTTGAAGAACTTGTGCAGAACTATATTACTTACGGAGACTACGGCGGAAAGTGGGGTAACCCGCACGTTCGCCCGGACGGAAGCGGCGCAGCTACGGCTCTAGGCGATAAGCAAGATTTGGCATGTGGCGAGAATGCCGCAAATGACGTAGGCATTTTCGGCAAAGGCCATATGTTCTACCTTTGGACGCAGTCCGAGGGGCATCTTGCCGCCATTATGAACCCCGATGCAGACGGCATGGTCTGCGCACTGAAAGAGTACAATGGCCGCGTTTTCGGCATCCAGATTTTCGTCCGTGACCCGGACTACAACATGGACACCCAATCTGCCGCCAGTGACACTTCCACCCCGGTGGAGATTGCCGCTGTAGTTGTCACGGACTCTGCAACCACGGAGACCGCAACAAACTAAAATAAATCCCATCCATAAGGCCGGAGCTATCACAGCCCCGGTCTTTTTGCTGTATAGGGTATTATTGCTAATTCCCCGATAATTGATGTCCTTTGTGGCTGTAATAATGGCTGTCTGCCGCTGCCGCCTGGTTATCGGTGAGGCGCGAGCGCAGCCACCAAGCCCATTTTTTCACACAAAGGATAGAAAAACCTTGCCCCTATCGCCCTGTTGCCGGGTTAAGCAGACACTACAAGCAAGCAGCGTACCTATGCAGTAATTGCAGCCAAAGCGGTTGCAAGCAATATTTCTGATGCGGTATAATAATTGTAAACAGAATCTACCCTATAAGGGAAAAGGAAAAAGAATGCTGACCCGGAAAGTGAGTGCTGACAGGAAAGGTGCTAATATTATAATAAGAAAGGCAAAACGAAAATTTCTAAAATACAGCGATAATTCGATAAAAATAAAATGGCGAAAACGAAAATATGATAGTTTTATCTATCACAAACAAGCACACAATGTATCAGATAGAACGGTAAAATTATGCCTAAAACAATCAAAACTACATATACTGCAATCAACCTAGAGACTGGCGAGGTCTACACAGGTATTGATGCCCCGCAGTCCATCACGCGCGGAGAAACGCATTTTTGGCAAGCGAGTAAAGATTTCTTTGCCGCGCTGCTGGGGTATGGCACGGTGGAGAGTAAGGTCGTGGCAAATCTGCTGCACCGCACAGACCCCAAAACAAACCATATAGCGTGTACCCTGCCAGAACTTAAAAAGGAACTTTCCTGCACAAGAGATACAGTTGCGAGTGCCATAAAAAAGATGGAAAGCAAGCGGCTGATTATCGGCATAGGGCAAGGCGTGTGGATGCTTAACCCGCGTATGCTGGCAATGGGCAATCAGACGCAAATTGCACTATTGATGGCCGAGTATGACAGGCATGTCAGCGAGAAAACAGGTGTTGCGCTGGTCGTGGGAAAGTACGTTTTGAAAAATCCAGTCACGGCGGAAGAACTTCCCTTGCCGCCAGAGTGCGACGATAAGTTGATGTTTTTAGATGGCAATATCAAATTTTGGAAAGTTTACGACTGCTTTTTTGAAGCGATTGCAGGATTGAGCGAAAAAGAGATAAACGTCCTGCTCCACATGATGGACGTGGGCAAGGCAAGAGGGGTTGGCACTTATAATAAGCCACTGGCGGCCATTGCAGACGAAGCAAGGGTTTCTGTTCCGACGGTCAATCGAGCCGTCAAAAAGCTGAAAAAACGCAATCTGATAATACGGTACTGCAACTGTAACTGGGTGATTAACCCCCTCATGGTTGCCAACGGCAACAGACAAAAGCAAAAAGTGTTGGAGCGCCGCTATACAGGTGTACAAGCGGAAATTGAAGCCAAACGGAAACGCTACCGCCTGAAAGTGCTTTCCCCCTATGGGGATGGCAAGCCCTTTATTCCGGTGGGGCTACCTACTTCGCCGCAGAAACCATAGGGCTGTATTTAAGGCTTGACCCAACGGGCAACCGTCTTACGGTCTGTGCCGTACAGTTGGGCGATATGGTACATACTGATTCCTTGCTGATACATTTCCCGGATTTCTGCGAGCGTGTTATCCTCTGGCGGCGGGGCGAGCAGGTCAGAAAGTGACAGCCCCAAAAAGCAAGCAAGCTGTAAAATCTTGCGGACAGAAACTGTGCGATTGTTGGACGCGATGCCGTAAACCTCTTTTGAATCTACACTTTCAAAATTTTCGCCATAAAAAGCGTTGACCGCTCCTGCAATTCTGGCAGCGTAAATCCTGCCGCCTGTCACAGACGCATAGCCGCGATTGCGCAAGGCTCGCTTGATGATGGCGCGATAACCGCCGCCGTCGCAGAAATCATACGGCGCGGTCAATGCGTCCTGCATCAACGCAGCAAAGGTCTTTTGCGCTGCGGTGGGCGTGGTGTCCGGCGTGGGGAGCGGGTGGCAGTCCGGCAGGGCGGGAAACAGCAGATTGTGCCTGTGCCCGGTCAGTGTGATTTCGGTGTCAGCCAGCCAGCAGCCGTGCCGGGGGCAGACGGCTATACCGGGTATCTGGTGCAGCCGATGCCAGTACGGCTCGCCGTAAGTCGCAATATCCTCGTCAAAGCATTGTGGACAGTAGCGCAGCCGCCGTGCGTCCATGCTGGTGCTCTGATAGATGCCTATATGCTGCCCTGCGTGGCGGTTGCCGTTCAGCGCCAGCATATAGGCACTTTTTTTGCGGTTGATGGAAAAGAAGCGGGTATAATATGGGTAAAGCGTGTGCTGCATAATAATGTCTTTAGCAGGGAGGTCTTTTGTTGGGAGCGCGTCAAGCAGGGGTGAGAGCGCCCCGCATAACTCGACAGGTACGTTGATATGATTTGCACCGTATAGTTCACGGATGGAGTATTTGACCGATGGATGCCGCTGCGGATGTGATAGCGACAAATGACGCTGTACCATAGCTCGTCCGGGTAAGGTGTCGGGAAGAATGGAATCATAACTCGACCTCGCCTTTGATGTAGTCTTTATATGCCTCCAACGGTGGTCTGCCGCTCTTTTTAGAAGCGCGTAGCGTTCCCCGCAAATCAAGGGGAGATGCGGCTTCGGGTGAGCGGATCGCTGCCGGGGAGCGTTCCACTTCTCTTTGCGGGCGGGGAACGCGGACGGTTGCCAGCTCCGCCACATAGTCAGATACCATACCGAGATTTTTTAAAAATGCACTTTCAAAAACTTCAAGGTCTAATTTTTCGCGTCCATCCAAGATGCACAGCTTTTGCGCATTGTACAACAGCTTGACAAGCACATCCGGGATGCCCTGCGTCTTGCGATACAGCCAGCTTTGCATTTCGGGTGTGAGGTCAGTTGCAAAGCGGGTATATTGATAATGCCACAGACCATGCAGCAGCAAGGCAAATTCCTTGTCGTCCGGCAATCTGTCATATATCAGCCCAGTCGTGCGCCGAGCGGAACGGAACTCTTGCTGTAATACGTGCAGTACGCGCGGTGTGCCAACCATGCAGATGCTGACGCCAGCACCGTTGATTAGCTGGACAAGGAAATTGATAAAGCGGATGCCGTTCTTTCGATAGGCGATATTCTGTAACTCATCAATCACCAAAAGACCAACATGGTTGATGCGGACAATTTGGTTTAGCTGACTTACCAGTACATCCAAGGTCAGCTTGTGAGCCAGTGCGTAGTGCTGATAGCTTGTGCCCAGCAGAGCATCCAGCTGCAAATATATGTCCAGTATCATTGCCTTGACAGAGCCGTCGTGTGGGGTCTGTACAACCAGATAGGGGATTTGCTGGCAACAGAGCATTTGACCTTTGTAGCGTTCGTGGTGGATAATTTGGGGAAACAAAGACAAAACACGCTGCAATGCCGTTGACTTGCCAAGCCCGGACACACCAACAACAGAAAAAGAGTTGCCGCCGCCGATGGATGCGGCAACAGCCTTGCCCTGCATAGCGGCGTAGCCCTGCTGGAACGCAGCGGCCTCCCGTTGCGGCGTGTACTGCCCATAGCAATGCTGCATGGCGTTGTAGACCTCACAATAGAGGTCTAGGGTCATTGTCAATGGCTGGTAAAACTCGTAGAGCGCGGATAATAGTTGCAACCGCTCCCCAGTGCTGCGGTCTCGGTCACTGGTGCTGTACGGTGGCACGGATGCCAGTGCCTGGATTAACTCCTGTCCTGCGAGCATAGGAGGCAGAGCCTCGACGTAAGGATTGCCGGGGTATAAAAGGCTTGTTGTATATTCAGCATTCATTGAAATTCTCCTCTTGCTCTGCGGTCAGCAAATCAATCATAGACATATGCTCCTGCGCTCGTGCAATCGCGCGTCCGCGCTGTATCTGTGGGCTGATTTTACCTTTGTCGCTGATGCCGCGCTCGGCGCTGTCTGCAATCTGCATTATGTCGTTCATTAGGTCGATTTGCGCCTGTAATTCCTGCCGTTTCCAATTTGCACTCTCGCTTTTCTCGTTTTGTTGCATATCTGCGATTTCGGCGAGTGATTTACCAAAATACATTTTTTGTGCCAACGTGAATGGGATATAGTCACCGTCTTCATACAGATAAACGATGTCAAGGCAATCTGGACTATATGCGACTTTGACGATTTCGCGCCCGTTAAGACCTGCGGAAACAAATCTTTTCTTAAAAGTGCAGTTTGAAAATCTCAAATTGAAAAGTTCCAATCCGCGTTGTGTTATCTTTCCATCCGCGCGGGGGAGCAGCGCGTAAAGCAACTTTGGGTCACTGGCAACGGATACTGGGCAATCGTTCTGTGCCATGCAGAACGACCAGATAGCAGCAGCGGTGGGCGTGATGCCCACGCTTACCATACCGGGTGTTCGGGAAAAACCAGACTGTATATATTGAGAGTTGTAAAAAAGGACACAGCGGAGAACGACAGCCGAAAATTGCTCTAAATCGAGTGTGCCTTGTCTGCGATAATCGGGAGCGCCGCGCTCCTGTATGTCAGATTCTACAACGCCCTTGCCTTTCAGCAACGGCTTGTAGGCGCTCTGTATCAAATCAAACAGTTTTTCAACTACACCTTTTAAATCTGGTCGGTAGGCGGGCAGATTTTCAATTTCAATTCCATAGCATTCGCAAAGATTTTCCAACGGGCCACCCAGAAATTCGCTTCCCCGGTCAGTCATAATTTTGGCTGGCAGATGGCGGCTCGGCCAGTCCTGCGGGTCAATTTCTAGGCCGTGCTGACGGCAGAAAGATACTTTGTCCGCAAAAGTGTTTTGCAGCAGCAAGCGCAAGGCATACTGCCCGCCCTCTATGCCGACATACACGCCGGTAATCAGACGGCTGTACGCATCGACCATTGTGTAGATAACAGGTCTGCCAATAGGACGGCGAGACAGGCGGCTGACAATGTAGATGTCCGCAACAGTGGCATCGGTCATGTATGTGCCAATCGTGCCCGCATAGTCGCTGACAGCCCCAACAAATGGACGGTGATTGCGCTGGTATGCCTTGATACCTTCGCGGCTGATGCTCTCACTGATGGGGTCGCGGTGCTGGCGGAAAAAATATCTAAATCTCCAGAACGAGGGGTATTCGGGTTGCAACCGCCCTTTGGCATCGCAGTATTTCGCCCGCAGCATCATTTTGTAGGCGGTCTGCAAGCTCTGCCGCTGTGGGGTGTAGTAAAATTTGTTCAATGCCCAGCGAATAGCCTTTTCGTCTGCGGTAAGTTCGTGCAGCTCTGGCGTAGGGCGTTCTGCGGGTAAAAGCGCATTTTTACTTTGGTAAACCCAGTATAACCAGAGATAGCGTAAGATTGTTTTTCGTGTGACAGAACTATCGGATGCTATGTTGCGTAATAAGCTGTTGCGGAGCGATTTATCATATATGCACTCCTCAACCATGAGTGGAGAAATCAACGCGGCTCGATGGTCACGCTGCTGGCGCTGACGGTCTGAAATGTCCTCGTCAAGTGCGAACAGACGGTACATATCCGGTGGAAGCCTTTCCATTTGCAAAAGGCTTGGCGTTGAGACCGAAAATGGCATTTTGCAACGCTGACAGTTGACAACATAGGATTGTTCTTCACCATAAAGTAAAATCCTCAGGTGGTCGCCATTGCTGGTTTTGAGTAAATCATTCTGCCTCATTTTGCGTACACTCCTTGTCGATGATGATGCCCCAGTCGTCGATGCCCTGCTGCTGCCAGTACCGGCGGGACAATTCTAACAGTTCAGCGATAGAAGGACGGCTTAGGTGTGAGCGAAAAACAGCTTCACGGACGGCGATTTTGCCGTCAGAAAAGTGGATAACAAAATCCGTTGTGTAGGTTTCGCTCGGTAGGTTGAGGTCGTCGGCTGGAATATCGTCCGGCGAGAGTGGGATGTTACACTCGATTTGAATTACGGACGGGTCAGCGTTGAGCATCCGCGCGGCGGCAAGCTGTACTTTGTCATACAGACAGCAGACACGCGGACATTTTTCCAGTTTGATTTTGGTGCAACGCTCTTTTTGAACTTGTTTGCGCATAATAGCGCCCCTTTCCGGGGCTGGATTTTGAACCGCCAAAAAAGGAAAATATCTTTGCCCTATTGGGGCACAGAAAATTTCCTGTTTTTCCAAAAATCAAACAAAAATGCGGATTTTCTGCGAAAAATGGAAAATGAGTGTGCCTTTTGGCAAAACAGGAAAACGGCCTTGCCCCAACAACACAGTGCTACAACGCACAATTTTGTGTTGTGGGGCAAAGCCGTTTTCTCAAATCTCCCAAAATCGACAAAATATACTATATGGAGAGGCACTTGAAAAATTCCAGAAAGGCAAAGGAGTTTTCCAAATTTTTCTCGTGTGGTCTCGCTCCACTCCGTTCCGCTCGCAGCGCATTTTCTCAGATTTTTTTCTGATTATATTCTGAAAAAGTGGCGGAGAAACGACGGAGTTGTTTATAATCTGAAATCGATTCGGGAAAGAAAAGGGGCCCCGGCGCGGAGCGCCGGGGCCTAATCCTATTTTGCCCAACATTCTGCCTTTTTGGCGGAACTGTTTTGCCCTATGTCAGCTTTTTTAGTTATTTCCGACCACGCTGCAGCTCGATCCAGGCCAGGTCGCCTCTCTCCAGACCGTGGATCAGAACCTCCGCGGTGGCGATGTTTGTGGCGACAGGGATCGTGTGCATGTCGCACAGGCGCAGCAGCATCATGTCGTTCGGCTCGCCGGGCTTGGCACCGACGGGGTCACGGAAGAACAGCAGCATGTCCACCTCGCCGCAGCCGATCATGGCAGCGATCTGCTCGGCACCGCCGCGGCCTCCCGGATACAGCGTGCGCACCGGCAGACCGGTGGCATCATGGACGATTTTGCCGGTCACGCCCGTGGCGATCAGGTCATTCTCAGACAAAATGCGCACATAGGCAGTGCAGAACTGAGCCATCAATTCCTTGCGGGAATCGTGGGCAATCAAGGCAATTCTCATGGCTGAACTCTCCCCCTACAGCGGCCACCGCGTGGCCGTAAAACAAGCATATATTCTATAATATAATATATGCACAAAAAATGCAAGTGCGGCAGCCGCAAAAACTGACAAAAAATGCGCCGTTCGGCCAAGTGCTTGGCGGATTGCCCAAACAGTACCGCAAAATTTTGGTAAAACAGCGCGGCGCAGTTGTGCTATAATGAAAAAAACGGACAGAACAATGTACAGCTTTCTGTCTAAAAGGAGGATTCACCATGAGGAAATCAGCCCAGACCGTCATCCGCCCGGATGCCTATTATACCATCGCCGCCGCCAATGGCCGCGTGCTAGAAGTGGCCGATTTCAACACCGAGAACGGCGCGTCCGTCCGCCTGTGGAGCTACGAGGGTCAGCCTTGGCAGCAGTGGCAGTTTGTGGAAGCGGGGGACGGCGAGTACCGCATCAGGAACCGCTTTACGGGCAAGGTCATGGACTTGGCCATGTCCGGCGTCTGCAACGGCACCTGGGTCCACCAGTGGACCCAGACCGCGGGCGCGGGTCAGCGCTGGCAGATCGTGGAGGCAGGCGGCGGCAAGGTCAAGCTGCGCAACGTCCTGGCCGATAAGGTCATTGACCTGGTGGGAATGCGCGTGGAGAACGGCACCCAGGCCCAGATCTGGCAGGATGTCTTTGGCGAAAACCAGCTCTGGAAGCTCGACCCTGTGCCCGAGCGCCTGCTGAACAAGGAGACCCCTGCCCCGACGCCCGCCGCCAAGAAGCCCGCCAAAACCACCCGCACCCAGACCGAGAAGAAAAACTCCGGCAAGGCCGCAAGGCGCAGCAGCAAGAATAAATGATTGAAAAGCCTTCCCCCACGGGGGAAGCTTTTTTTCTGTTGCGGGAAGCGAAAAATGTTGCTATAATAAAGCAAATACAAAAACCGAAAGGCAGTACGACCATGCAGTTTACCGAACTTACGAACGTTTCACCCGAAATCATCCGCGCTACACAGGCGATGGGCTTTGCCGATATGACCGAAATCCAGGAAAAGGCCATCCCGCTGATGCTGGCCGGGCACGATATGATCGCCAAAGCCCCCACGGGCACCGGCAAGACTGTGGCGTTCGGCATCCCCATTCTGTCCAAGGTCGATCCTGCCAGCCTCAAGCCGCAGGCCGTCATTTTAAGCCCCACGCGGGAGCTGGCCCAGCAGATCGCCCAGGACCTGCAAAATCTGGCGCAGTTTCTGCCTGACATCAAAATCGTCTGCGTCTATGGCGGCGCGGGCATGGACAAGCAGCAGCGCCAGCTCAAAGCCGGCTGCCAGATTGTCGTTGCCACGCCGGGCCGCCTGATGGACCACTACCGCCACCACGCCATTGATGTCTCCGACGTCAAAACCGTCGTGCTGGACGAGGCCGACGAGATGCTGAACATGGGCTTTTACAAGGACGTCAAGTACATCATCGACCTGATGAAGCACCGCGAGAGCCTGTCGATGTTCTCGGCGACCATCAGCCGCGAGGTGCTGGACATCGGCTGGCTCTACCAGCACAACGCCGCCGAGGTCAGCGTTCAGCCCGTCGAGGATTCCAGCCCGAAAATTGCCCAGTACAAGCTGCTGACCACGGGCCGTGACAAGCTGGCCGACGCCGCGCAGATCATCATTGACGAGGGCTACAAGCGGGTCATGATCTTCTGCAACACCAAGTACAACACGGGGATGCTGGCCAACCAGCTTGCCCGGCTGAACTTCAACGTGGACTGCCTGCACGGCGACCTGTCCCAGGCTGAGCGCAACCGCATCATGACGCGGTTCAAGGCCGGGGAGATCGATGTGCTGGTCGCCACCGATGTGGCGGCGCGCGGTATTGATGTTTCCGATGTGGATGCCGTCATCAACTACGACGTGCCCGAGGAAAACGAGCACTACACCCACCGCATTGGCCGCACGGGCCGCGCCCGCAAGCAGGGCGCGAGCTACCTGTTCTACACGAAGGAGGAGCAAAAGCGCGTGGACCAGCTGCTGCGTCTGACCCGCAACACCGACGACTGCAAGAGCGTAAAATTTGACTTTAACCATGAGCATCTGAAAATCGAGGATACCGCCCCGGCAGATAAGTTCCAGATCAAGGCATATTTTTAAGTCGGTAGATTTATGCAAAACAAAAAGCGACCATCTGTTTCTCAGATGGCCGCTTTTATTTTGCCTGTTACAGGCTTTCGATCATATTTGCCACGATCTCCGTCGCCGTCTTAACGTACTCGGTGATGCTGAACTGCTTGACAACGAGCACCTCATAGCCGCTCTCGTCGGCGTTGTCGCTCATGGCGCGCAGGATGACGCAGGGCACGCCGTTGCGGCCCGCAATCTGGCTGACCGCCGCGCCCTCCATTTCGACGCAGTCGGGGTGGCACTTTGCCTCAATCGCCTTTTTCGTCTCGGCGTCGCCGACGAAGGTGTCGCCCGTGGCGATCTTGCCCGCGATGGCCTTCACGCCGCAGGCAGTGCAGGCGTCGAGCGCGGCCTGCACCAGCGCGGGATCGCCGTGGTACTCGGTCTGGAACGGTGCGCTCTGGGCAATCATGCTCAGCTCGGCGTCGTGGTAGACGACGGTCTCACCGACGCAGACGTCGCCGATGCCGATCTTGCTGGTCATATTGCCCGCAATGCCGCTGAAAATCAGCTTATCAATGCTGTATTTTGTGCACAGCACCTGCACGGTGGACGCGGCGTTTGCCTTGCCCATGCCCGCGCAGCAGACGACGACCTGTTTGCCCTGCAGCGTGCCGCAGTGGTATTCGACCCCAGCGTAGTTCTCTTTGGTCACGTTCTCCAGCCGTGCGCACAGCTGGTCGACTTCGTCGGGCATAGCGCCCATAATGCCAATAATCACGGTCAAACCTCCGTTAAACGTTGAACAAAAATTCGATAACGTCACCGTCGTTCACGACGTACTCCTTGCCCTCGGTGCGCTGCAGGCCCTTGGCCTTGACGGCGGCATAGTTGAAGTCGGCGTCCTCCAGGTCTTTGTACGCGATGACCTGCGCACGGATGAAGCCGCGCTCAAAGTCGCTGTGGATCTTGCCGGCAGCCTGCGGGGCCTTGGTACCCTTCCTGATGGTCCAGGCGCGGCATTCCTTCTTGCCGTCGGTCAGGAAGCTGATGAGGCCCAACAGCTCGTAGCTGGCCTTGATGAGCTTGTCCAGACCGGTGGACTCGATGCCCATTTCCTGCAGGAACGCAATTTTTTCCTCCTGCGTGGAACCGGCAATGTCCTCCTCAGTCTTGGCGCAGATGGGGATGGCCTGGGCGTTTTCCTCCTTGGCGCGGGCGGCGACGAGCGGGAAGTACGGGTTCTCGTCCAGCCCGCCCAGCAGGTCGTCCTCACCGACGTTGCAGGCGTAGATGACGGGCTTGGCGGACAGCAGGCCCAGCTCCTTGCGGGCGGCCTTCACGGCGTCGTCGCTCTCGTCAAAGTCAAAGCTGCGGGCGGGCTTGCCGCCCTCAAGCCAGGCGGCCAGGTCGGCCAGCCAGGCAGCCTCGGCGGCAGCGGCCTTGTTGCCGGTCTTGGCAGCCTTCTGCTGGCGGCCCAGGCGGTTGCTGACGACCTCGAGGTCGGCCAGGATCAGCTCCAAGTCGATGGCATCAATGTCGCGGATGGGGTCAACGCTCTCGGGCTTGTTGACGTCCTCGACCACATGGATGATGTTGTCATCGTCGAAGCAGCGCACAACATGGACGATGGCGTCGCACTCGCGGATGTGGCCCAGAAACTTGTTGCCGAGACCCGCGCCCTGGCTGGCACCCTTGACCAGACCTGCAATGTCAACAAACTCAACGATGGCAGGCGTTTTCTTGTCGGTCTGCCAGATCTCGGCCAGCTTGTCCAGCCGCGGGTCGGGCACGGGCACGATGCCGGAGTTCGGCTCAATCGTGCAGAAGGGGTAGTTGGCCGCCTGCGCGTTCTGGGTGCTGGTCAGCGCATTGAACAGGGTCGACTTGCCCACGTTGGGCAGACCCACGATACCTAATTTCATATTTCAAAATTCTCCTTTGAATTTTTGCTGAATTTTTGCCATGCGGATCGGCGCACAGGCCGATTTGCATATATAAATGTATTATAGCAGATGCGTTCTTTTCTCTCAAGCCGTTTTTGAAATAATCTTCCCCGGGGTGCGCCGCCTGCGCAGAAAAACCGCAAAAATTTCCCAGGAACCCGACGATCTGTTCTTTTTTTGTCCACAATTATGCGGTATAATACTCTTGTATTGATACCGCCGCAGGCGGGCAAGGAGGAAACTAAGATGGCAAATGAGAAAATTCTGGTCGTTGATGACGATAAAAATATCTGCGAGCTGCTCCGACTGTATCTGGTCAAGGAGGGCTACAACGTGACGATGGTCCACGACGGCGGCGCAGCGCTGGCAGAGTTCGACAAGCTGCACCCGGATCTTGTGCTGCTGGACGTTATGATGCCGGTCATGGACGGCTGGGAGGTCTGCCGTAAAATTCGCGCCAAGGACAACACCCCCATCATCATGCTGACCGCTAAGGGCGAGACCTACGACAAGGTGCTGGGTCTTGAGCTGGGCGCGGATGACTACATCGTCAAGCCGTTTGACGCCAAGGAGGTTACGGCCCGCATCAAGGCCGTGCTGCGCCGCTCCTCCGCCAAAGAGGAGGAAAACAAGGGCGTTTACGACTTTGACAACCTGCACCTTGACATGAACCGCTATGAATTGAAGGTCAAGGGCAAGGTCGTTGAGGCCCCGCCGAAGGAGCTGGAGCTGCTGGCCTGCCTGGCCGGTCACCCGAACCGCGTCTACACCCGCGACCAGCTGCTGGACGAGGTCTGGGGCTTTGAGTATTACGGCGACTCCCGCACGATCGACGTCCACGTCAAGCGCCTGCGTGAAAAGCTGGAGGGTGCGTCCGAGCAGTGGAGCCTGAAAACCGTCTGGGGCGTCGGCTATAAGTTCGAGGTCAGGGAATGAGCCGCCGCAACACGATCAGCCGCGAATTTTTCGCGACCATCGCCGCCGTGCTCGTGCTGGGGCTCAGCGTTATGTGCGCGATCCAGGCGGCACTGTCGGCGGCGTACTTCATCGGGGAGCGCAAAAGCTCGCTGACCGATGTACTCAACGGCGCGACAGCGCTGAGTGAGCGATTCGCCGATGAGGGCTCCATCGTCACAAAGCCCCTGCAGGGGGAGGATGTGCTGGAACGCGCCCACAGCGGGTTTGAACTGTTCAACACGGCCTCCGGTGCGCTGGTGTTCATCGCCGACGAGAACGGCCAGATTCTGCTGCATACGGGGGACGACGCCTTTACAGGCGCAGGCGTGCCCGCGTCCTACATTGACGAGCTGAACGAGGGATACGACATTTTTGAGACCGGCACGCTGGACGGTGTCTACTGCGCCAAGTATTACACGGCGGGCCGCCGCATCACGGTGGGCGGGCAGGACGGCTACCTGTTTGCCGCCAGCCCGATGGCTGCGCTGGGCAGCTACATGACCGATATGCTGACGATGTTCGGCATCTCGGCGGCGGTCATCCTGATTTTGTGCAGCATCCTGTGCTGGGTGCTGGCCAAGCGCATCACCGGCCCTATCGAGGACATCAGTGAGGCCGCGCGCCGCCTGGGCAGCGGGGACTTTACGGCCCGTGCGCCGGTGGACGGCTGCGTGGAGCTGGCTGACTTTGCGACCACCTTCAATAACATGGCTGCGCGGCTGCAAACCATCGACAATTCCCGCGGGCAGTTCATGGGCAACATCGCCCACGAGCTGCGCACGCCCATGACGACCATCAAGGGCTTCATCGACGGCATGCTGGACGGCACGATCCCGCCCGAGGAAACAAAGCATTATCTGGGCATCGTCTCGCAGGAGACGGGCCGCCTGGCGCGGCTGGTGCAGAACATGCTGGATATTACCAAGCTCGAGGCGGGCGAGGTGCCCATCCACGCGCAGACCTACGATCTGTGGAAAACCGTCACCGACGTCGTGCTCTCCGACGAGCAGCGCATCGAGGACGGCAAGATCGACATCCAGGGTCTGGGCGGTGATCCGCTGCTGATTTGCGCGGACCCGGATTTTGTGCATCAGGTCGTGTATAATATTGTGGATAATGCCATCAAATTCACCCCGGCGGGCGGTACGATCAGCTTTGCCGCCGAGCGCCGCGGCAATATGGTGGAGGTGCGCATCGAGAACACGGGCGCAGGCATTGCCCCCGAGGCTCTGCCCTTTGTGTTTGAGCGGTTCTACAAGGAGGACCGCTCCCGCGGCATGAACACCCGCGGCAGCGGACTGGGGCTGCATATCTGCAAGATTTTGGTCAACCTTTCCGGCGGCCAGATCCACGCCGAGAGCGAGGAGGGCAACTGGTGCCGGTTCGTGTTTACACTGCCGGCAGGGCAATAAGCAACCGCATAACAGACGCTGCACAAAAGCGGCGTCTGCTTTTTTTGTGCGCCTTGTAGGGGCGGATGCCTGCATCCGCCCGCGGGGCGTCGGGGACGCCGCCCCCTACAACGCCTGTATGAGCCTTGCGCCGCCCTGTAGGGGCCGCACATGTGCGGCCCGCCACTGTACGGCAGACAGGCGTTTGCGGGAAAGCCGCGGGCCGGGCATGCCCGGCCCCTACATTTTTCCTCGAACCTGTAAGATTTCCCGTCCCGTCCCGGTCTATATAGTTGGAACGACAAAAAAGGAGGAACCATCCATGAAGGACCGGGAATTGACCCGCCTGCTGCAGGCACATCCGGAGGAGGGCCTGGAGGCGGCGATGCTTGAATATGCGCCACTCGTCAAGGGCATTCTCTGCCGTATCCTGCCGCAGAATCCCTGTGACCGGGAGGAGTGCATGGCCGACGTGTTCGTCGCACTCTGGCGCAGCGCTGCGAAATTGGAGGCCACTCGCACACCGCTGCGCCCCTGGCTGGCCGTCGCGGCGCGCAACCGCGGCATTGACTGCTACAACGCGCTGCGCCGCCGCGAGACGGCGACACTGGACGACGGTCTGGCCGGGACGCTGGGCGAGCTGGCCGAGTTTGACCGCGCGACCACCGAAGCCGCCGACCTCGTCGGTGCGCTGGTGGCGGCTATGACGCCGCCGGACCGGGATATTTTTCTGCGCAAATATTATCTGCTGCAATCGGGTAAGGAAATCGCCGCTGCGCTGGGTATGAGCGTGGAGAGCGTCAACACCCGGTTGAGCCGCGGACGGGACCGTCTGCGCCGTGAACTGACCGCGAAGGGAGTGTATAGCCATGCGTGACAAAAATTTTGATGTAGATTTGTTGAAAACGCTGAACGACCAACCTATGCCGGAGACCCCGCTGACCGACGACGAGTTTACCCGCGTGTTGGACGCTGCCTGCGGGCGGCTGCTGCAGAAAAAGCCCGCCGGGCACCGCCGGTTCCCGTGGGGACGGGTGGCCGCAGCCGCCGCGGCCTGTCTGGCCGTGGGGCTGGGCAGCATCAACTTTGCCGCGCCCGCTGTGGCCGAGCAGCTGCCCGTAGTGGGCAGCCTGTTCAGCTGGCTGAACCGCGGCGGGCAGGACGACTATGTTTCGCTGCAAAGTGAGCAGCTGAACAAATACGCCGAGACGGTGGAATCCACCGCCGAGACCGCCGACAGTCCCTACACCCTGACATTGGGGCAGGTCTTCAACGACGGCGACTGGCTGCGCATCAGTTTAATGCTGACGAGTGAGGATGACAGCTTGGCCGGGTTCAACGCCATCGGCCCCCGCGAGGACGCCGTAGAAAAGGCACTGCAGAACGGCGGCGGGCAGTACGGCACGCTGGTGCTGGACAACGGCACGGAATTGAACGGCGCTGTTACCTTTGAAAAACGCGATGACCGCACCTTTGTGACGGGCATCAATTATGAGCTGTTCCTGACACACGATGATTTGGCCGGGCACACGGCAACGCTGACGCTGTCCGATCTGATGGCCTGCAATAAGAGCATCGTGGAGACCGACGGCAAGAGCTATTGGCACTATGACTATGCCGACCAGACCCCGCTGCCCGGCACCTACACGCTGACGTTTACGATCCCGGAAGTCAGCGACGCGGGCGTGCGCACAATGGATACTCCTGTGGAACAGAACGGCATTACACTGCAAAGCATCAAGGCCACGCCCGCTGCGACAAAAGTGCTGCTGACCTTCCCGCCGGAGCAGCACTGGCTCAGCGTAAAGCTCTACACGGCAGACGGCACAGAGCTGGGCCACGAGCGCGGCGAGGGCGGCTGGTGGGTCAACGGCGACTGGGCAGCCGACCCGGCGGACTTCGACCACCCGGAACAATGCACCAAGGCCAGCTATGACTACTTTGCTGCCGTGCCCGAGAACTGCCGCAGCCTGACGGTGAAGGTGTATGATTTTGATACGGATGCGGAATTGACGACGTTTACGGCGGAGCTGCCGTAAATGGCGAGAGGCTTCCCCCTCGGGGGAAGGCAGGGAATCACTCTATAACCTCACACCCCGGAAAATACCACTCCAGAATCTCCCGCCACGTTTTGCCGTCCTCCGCCATTGCCTTTGCGCCGTACTGGCTCAGGCCGACGCCGTGGCCGTAGCCGTGGGTGGTGAAAACAAACGCATTCTCCCCGGTGTCATACGCCACGGTGAACGCCGCGCTCCGCAGACTGAACGCACTGCGCAGACGTGTGCCCGTAAACACCTGCCCGCAGACGGGCATCTGCGCCACATAGCCCGCGCTGTCCAACACGCCCTCGCCGAACCACCCGGCGGGGGCGTTTGGTATCTCGTCAGTGTCCAGGCCAAGCCCGGTCAGGATCGTGTATATCTGCTCGGCACTGTAGGTGACAGACGTTTCGAACCCCGGCGCATCGGCGTCCCACGGCGACGCGACACCCTGTAAGTACGGCACAGCGGTCAGCCACACGTTCTGGCTTGCCTCGGTCTGCCCGGCGCTGCTGCTGTGGTAACAGGCCGCGGCAGGCGCACCGTCCCAGCACAGCACAGCCCCGGAGACCTCGTCTGCCAGCGCGGCCAGCCTGCTGTAATACGCGGCAAAATCGCCGCCCCACCGCGCGCGCAGCACCTCGGCGCTCGTCCAGCCCGCGCACTGGGCGCTGTTGCAGGTGAACGCCGCGCCGCCCAGGCTCAGGGCATAGCTGTGGGCGGCGGCCATCTGGGCTAAGACCGCGTCGTCGGGCCAGTCGGGCGGCAGCTCGCTGGCGGCAGTGCCGATCAGAAACTCCTGCACGGATACGGTGATCTCCTCACCGCCGTCGTTCAGCAAAATCGGCGCATCTGCGTCAAAGCTGTGGTTCTCGGGCACGGCGGGCAGCACGGGCTGCGGTGTGGCGGCAGGGGTGTCAACGGTGTCCGGCAGCACAGGAGCCGACGCTTCGGGCATCGCGGCGGCGGGCTTTGCCAGCGGCAGGGCGGCAAACGGCGCGGCAAACGCCAAAAGGCCGAGCACCACCGCCCGGCGCAATGTTTTCCTCAAGGGGCAGACCCTCCTTGCAATTTGCGGCGCGCGGTTGTACAATAAGGATATTCCGCGCGGCCTGTCCCAATATACGCGGGGGCCGCCGCTGCTATGAAAGAGGAACACCATGAAAAATAAACATCCCCACGCCGCTGTGGTGCTGGTCCTGGGCCTGGCCATGGCGGGGCTGCATCTGGCCGACCTGCTGCTCTGGTCCGAGGCCGACACCGGCTTTGCCGCTGCCGGGTCGGTCTGGCTGCGGTACATCCCGTGGCTGGCGGCGTTTGCGCTGCCCTACCTGCCCGCGCGGCGGGCGGCGGCGCAGCCTGCCGGTCTGCAGGATACCAACAAGCCGCTGGGCGTCTGCATGGCGCTGGCCGGTGCGGCACTGCTGGCCTCCGGCGTGGCGGCGGGCAATACGGCCCGGTATGCCATCCTGTACCCGGAGGTACTTTCCGGGAGCTGCCCGGTCTGGGCCGCGTGGGCGGACCTGCTGCTGCCGATCTTTGCCGGCGCGTGGCTGCTGAACTACGCCGTGCGGGCGTTCAGCGGCTTCGGCCTGCAGCGCCAAAGGCTGGGCAGCTCGCTGCTGGCGGGAGCTGTGCCGCTGGTGTTTCTGTGGCGGCTCATTTGGCGGTTCCAGTTTGCGCCCGCGTCGCTCTGCCGTATGCCTTGCACGCTGCGGGTGCTGAGCGCTGCCGCCGCACTGCTGCTGGCTGTGGTGCTGATCAAAATTTTTCTTGTGCCGGGTCTGCCCTGCGGGCATACGCTCTACGCGGCGGGGACGGGCGCGTTCCTGCTCTGCACCGGACTGGAGCTGCCCCAGACCCTGTTTGAAGCAGCCCGCGGTATGCTGACCCTGCCCGACCTGCTGACAGGCATCGGCATCGGCTTGTTCGGCCTGTGCGGTCTGGTGTGTGCGTGGGAGGCGTGCGGGAAAGAGACGGAATAAAGCAAAAAACACTCCCGCTTCCGGGAAGAAACTGTTTTTATTCCTCATCCTCCACGCAGAGCCCATCCAGATATACCTTTGCCGCGCTGTAGCGGTCCAGCACGAGATCTGCCGGGGCGGGCGGCTCGCGCAGGGGCAGGGCGGGGGAGAGCGGCAGCCGCACCGCGGCGGCCCAGGAACCGCGGCCGGTGGCTGTGACATACGCCCCGCAGCGGTGCAGCAGCGCGGGCAGGTCGCCGGGCATCCGCGCCGGATCGCCGCCCTGCAGGGCCAGCACCGCAGCACCCTGCTGCGCCGCCAGCCGCACGGCGGCGCGGCGCTCACTGCGCAAAACTCCGCGCAGGAACGTCAGTACGGTGCCCTGCAGAAGCGCCCGGGGCACGGCAGCGGGCAGCGGGGCGTATGCCGGGCAGAAGTACAGCCACCCCGCACGGCAGTCCACCAGCTCCCGCACGGCGGCGCAGAGCGCGTCCAGCTCGGCGTTCAGCTCCAGTGCGCGGGACGGCGGGGGCGCGGTCAGGGCCTCCGCCGTCAGCACCAGCCGCAGCGACGGCAGAATGTCCGCCCCGCGGGCCGCCGCAGCCGCCAGCGCCGCGCGTGTCGGGCCGAAAACCGGCATGAGCACTCCCTCACCTTCTGTGCAAATTCTGGGGTTAGTCTGCCCCACAGGAAACGGTTTTGCGCTGGAAATGGCTGGGATTTCAAAATTTCTGTGGATTTTTTGAAAAATTGTGTTAAAAGAATAACAGACCCCCTTGCAGAATTGTGAAAAATGGGGTACAATAGTACCATACCGACGAGCGGGTGACCGCTCATAAGGTGAAAAAGACAAATCTTGGGAGGATTTCACTATGGCTGTTAAAGTTGCTATCAATGGTTTTGGCCGTATCGGCCGTCTGGCTTTCCGTCAGATGTTCGAGGCTGACGGTTACGAAGTCGTCGCCATCAACGATCTGACCAGCCCCGCTATGCTGGCTCACCTGCTGAAGTACGACACCGCACAGGGCTCTTTCCTGGGCAAGATCGGCGAGAACAAGCACACCGTTGAGGCTGGCGAAGATTACATCGTCGTCGACGGCAAGAAGATCACCATCTACGCAATTAAGGATGCTAAGGATTGCCCCTGGGGCGAGCTGGGCATCGACGTCGTTCTGGAGTGCACCGGCTTCTACACCAGCAAGGCTAAGGCTGAGGCTCACATCCAGGCTGGCGCCCGCAAGGTCGTTATCTCTGCTCCCGCCGGCAACGACCTGAAGACCATCGTCTACTCCGTCAACGAGAAGACCCTGACCGCTGAGGATCAGGTCATCTCCGCTGCTTCCTGCACCACCAACTGCCTGGCCCCCATGGCCGACACCCTGAACAAGACCTATCCCATCGTCTCCGGCATCATGACCACCGTTCATGCTTACACCGGCGACCAGATGATCCTGGACGGCCCGCAGCGCAAGGGCGACCTGCGCCGCGCTCGTGCCGGTGCCCAGAACATCGTTCCTAACTCCACCGGCGCTGCCAAGGCCATCGGCCTGGTCATCCCCGAGCTGAACGGCAAGCTGATCGGCTCTGCTCAGCGCGTTCCCGTCCCCACCGGCTCCACCACCATCCTGGTTGCCGTTGTCAAGGGCAAGGACGTCACCAAGGAGTCCATCAACGCTGCCATGAAGGCTGCTGCCTCCCAGAGCTTCGGCTACAACGAGGATCCGATCGTCTCCTCTGACGTCATCGGTATGCGCTACGGCTCTCTGTTCGATGCCACCCAGACCATGGTCGCCAAGATCGACGACGACACCTATCAGGTTCAGGTCGTTTCCTGGTACGACAACGAGAACTCCTACACCTCTCAGATGGTCCGCACCATTAAGTACTTCGCTGAGCTGTAATCGAAAGATTTCTGCGAAGTATCGCACTAAAATAAACATCCAATCAACAGTTGACCGCGCCGCTTAACCGCAGCGCCGCGCAAAACTCAGTTTTGCTACGACAATTGTTGAGAAAAATCGTAGTTCAACTACGATAGATGTTATAGTACGAATTAAGCCCCTTTTGGCTGCTGTATGGCAGTTGAAAGGGGCTTTTTTAATGTTACTCGCTGATGCTTGCACCGAATATGTTTTTAGCTGCAAAGTGCGCCGCTTGTCTGAGAAAACAATAGACAACTACCGTAAACAAATTCTTTACTGGAATCGCTACCTTGATGAAGTGTGTGATGTTCAAGAGGTAGAGAAAGTGCAGCCCATTCATATCAAGAATTTTATTATCCTAAAGGAAAGGGACAAGAGGAAACCCGCCTATATCAATGACTTGCTGAAAGCCTACCGCAGCTTTTTCAACTACTGCGTAGAAGAAGAATATATAGACGAATCGCCCCTTGCAAAAGTAAAGAATGTAAAAGAGCCGCGTGTTATTATTAACACCTTCACGCTAACAGACATTAAAAAGATGCTGGACTATTATAGCGGCGCGGATTATCTTTCGGTGCGCAATCGGGCGATACTCGCCGCGCTGTTTGATTCTGGTATACGCTGTGCGGAACTGATGAGCCTTACAGATGATAAAGTGCGCGAGGATTATATGCTGATTCACGGCAAGGGCGATAAAGAGCGTGTAGTGCCTAAATCGCCGTTTTTGTCCAAGTGTATGATACGATACCAGAGGGCAAGAGAAAGCTATTTTGCGGGCAAATTGCCGCCGCAGGGGTACACGTTTTTGAGCAAGACAGGGAAGAAGTTGACCCATGAAGCCGTTGCTAAAATCGTGCGTAATGCGTCAAGAGCAGCAAAGGTAGATAGGTCGGTACGAGCCAGTCCGCACACTTGCCGCCATACTTTTGCACAGCTACAGTTGAAAGATGGGATTGACCTCTATACCCTTAGTCGCTTGATGGGCCATGAGAATATAGCCATCACGCAGCGCTATTTGCGCGGCATGAAAGACGATTCAATTCTTCAAGAGGGAAACAAGCACAGTCCTTTAATGCGGCTGTAAAATAGTAGGCAGATTCTACAATATCTTAGAAAATTCTATCAATAGGTAAACAGATAGTCAGCCAGTTGTTGAAAATTCTGGCTGACTTTTTCTATGCGCGGAAAGTGGCGGCAATCTGAAAGATTGACGCATTAAAGAATTGAATAGAACAAATTTGCGGAGACAATTTATTGAAAAAAGAACGATGTTATGATATAATATTTATAGAAGATGAGAAAAGAAAACATCTTCTAAGATTGGGCGAGCTATCGTAAAAAATTATGCGCATCGCGCATAATTTTTCACAGATAGCTGGAAATTTTCAGTATTACATACTTTTTTACGAGATTCACTATTTACATCGTAGAAAAGTATGAAAAGGAGTAATTCTATGTATAATAACTCTTAGGTTCTACAAGGATTTAACAACAATAAACAAGAAATGCTGTACCTTTCGGACGCAATCAGAGGGGAATATGTACAAGATGAGTTTAATGTGATTGAAGCCCCATGCGGTTGCGGTAAGACAGAATACGCAGTCAACAAACTTCCCTACGAGATTTTAGGCAGTAAACCGCAGTTTAACAAAGTGCTGTATTTGATTGATACTTGCGCAGGACGACACAGCATTGTTGCAAAGCACCCAGAAAAGGCCCGCTGCTATGATAACATCATTGATAACGGCGGTAGGCGGTTTGATGGTTTTGATGCAAATAGAATTGTTGTAATTACCTATGCTAAATTGGGCGTTGAGGTGCGCCGCAATCCAGATTTCTTAAGGCAGTTTGATTTGATTATTGCTGACGAGTTCCATAATATTCATTGGCCTATTCCCTATGAGCGCGGCATAATCAAAACAAACTATCCCTATTTAACAAGTAGTGAAGTTGATGCGCTGCTAAAAGAACGCTGCAATAACTATCATGCGATGATGGCATTGTCTCGCGCCGCCGTGAATCCGTCTACTATTATTGTGGGCATGAGCGCCACACCTTACGACATTGAAACATGGGCAGAATGGCAAGATGTGCCGTTCACCTATATGAAGATTGCATCGAATATTAGGCATTACACAGCACAGAACACTGTTCCCTATAGCCATGTGGATGGCTTGATCAAAAAGCTGCCAGAGGGGCAGAAAACGCTATTCTATGCGGCACACATTACGGATATAAAGAAGTTTCAAAAGGAATGTGAAACGGCTGGATTGCGCTGTGCGTCTGTGTGGAGTGTAAATAACACAGATAATCCTATGACGGCCGAACAGCTAAAAATTAGAAACGCCATCATAGAAACGAATGAGTTTCCAGAAAATGTTGATGTACTATTTATCAACAAAAGCATGGAGACAGCCATTAACATTTACACACCTGTGCCGAATGTGGTTGTACACTCAGCAAACAAGAGCGCACAAGTACAGGCGCGTGGACGTATCAGAAATGATATTGAAAATCTGTATGTACTTACGCCAGACACGCGCTATATAGATTTGACAGACCGCCGCATCAATGACTTCTTTAATAAGCCGCTTGATGTAGAGCAAAAGGCAGCGTTGGTGCAGGTCGTTGGGCTGAAAGATAGTCAATCACATAAAGTGGGCTGGCCTACGCTGAAAAAGGCGCTATGTGAGAATGGCTGCACGATTTTGACGCACCGCATGGGGACAAAAAACTATGATGTGATTGTGCCGCCAGATAGTGTTGAGGACTGATAAAGCACGGTTGTCCTAATGCCTGCCCTAGTGTGCGGCGCTTGTCTAGTGGTGTGCTTTTGAAATAGAGCAAATGAGTGGAATCCTCTAATATATCCCCCTATATATGGGATTTGTGTGCAACAATAATATATAAAATGCATGACCCCCGGCGGATAAAAAATAAACCGCCGGGGGTCGTTGAATTTTGTGGCAACATATAGCGGTATAACGATAAAACCATATATAGTGTATGCCGCTTTTGAAACTTGATAGGATTATAAATGTACCTATAAGACGGGCTGTGCTATAATATAAACATCGAAGGGAGATAAAACAAAAACACAAAAACTCCCACACAAACAGCGTCCACGGCATACAGTGGAAGAAAGAGGTTTATTATGACTCAGCAGAAGATTAAGTTTGATTTCACCGAGAATACCATTAAGGTTGATGAGAAGTTCTATAAGAAAGCGCAGAATTATGGTACGGAAGAGTACAGAGTATTGACAAAGATTTGTGCTGAACACCCCACCGCCAGCGTTATGACGGTTCGCCGTGAGGGTAACTATAACCGCGTTACGATTAAGGCCATGGAAGACTTTTTGACTAAGTATGATGCGGATGCTCTTGATGAACTGCACAAGCTGTGCAACGAGACGAAAATGACCGTTTCCAAGACGGGTCGCCCCTACAAAAAGAACAACATGGGAACGATTCGCAAGTGGTTTATGAGCAACTACAGTGACGCTTACAAGGCTGACATGAAAGTGAAAGAAGCAAAGGCCGAAAGAGACAAGGCGGTTGCTGACGCAATCAATGCAGCCAAAAAAGCAGAGAAGGCAGACACCCCTGCGCAGAATCAGTAAGGGGGTCTGACAAATGATTTACGCAAAACTGAATAACAAGAGAAAGGGGACGCAACGAAAATGCGCCCTCTTTTTTATATTCTAAGTGGTAGCGTGATTCGATTTGGGATAGCGTTTTGTTGTGTCTGTCTGAAACAAGATATAATCGACACTTACATTGTAAAGATTAGCCAAAAGAACCAAAATTTCAGCGGTAAGTTGCTGTGTTCCTGTTTCGAGGTAGCTGTACTTGCGTTGAGTAATGCCGATGCAATCCGCAACATATTGTTGAGTATAGTCGTGGTCTTCGCGCAAAGCCTTAATACGATTCATCATAAACAAGTCCTATCTGATGCCTTTTGATATAGAGCATATAATAGATAGTATTTGTCTATTGACTTTTAGATAAAATTTATCTAAAATGATGGTAAGGCATTGTCTACTATGACAGCGAAAGGATGAAAAAAGTTATGTTATGCAAGAAATGTGGTAAAGAAATCCAAGAGGATACTAAGTTTTGCCCAAATTGTGGAACAAAGGTTGAGGAAAAAGAAGAAACATTAGAGGATATACTTTCGGGGAGTGTAAAGCCAAGCGAAGGTTATCCTGCAAGCGGCACTATTCAAGCTGTAGACGGTCAGCCCGCCGCAGGGAGTTTGAACGCTAATGCAGGCAATATGAAATTCTGCTCACATTGCGGTAAACAAATTTTGAAAGATGCGGTTGTTTGCCCACATTGCGGTTGTGCCACCGAATCAAAAGCAAGCGTGACAGATGAACCCAACAAAGGGCTGAATATCATTTCTTTTTTACTGCCTATTGTGGGTGCGATTTTGTATCTTGTCTACCATGAGAAAGAACCAAAAAAGGCTGCCGCTGCTGGTAAATGGGCACTGTATGGTTTAGGCTTTTCTGTAATCTGCTATGTTCTGTTGGTTGCTTGCACAGCAATGATATGATGATGAAGGGGCACAATTATGATTTGTAAAAAGTGCGGCTGCCGCGTGAGCGATTCAGCTGCGTTCTGTGATAAATGCGGCGCTTCTATGGCTGAATTTGGACAAAAGGAAGTAAGCGCACCACAAAAAGCCAAGTCGCCAGAAGAAAGAAAAAAGAAGATAATTATAATAGCCCTGATTGTTTTAGGCGTACTGGCCGTCCTTTTCGGAGTGAAAAAGATTGCGGTTGCAAATAAGGCAGTGAAGGCAATACGAAGCGAGTATTTGGTTACTTCTGGCGTGGAAGGAGTTTATATCGAGCATTATACACTCGGTCTTGACAATGTGTATGTGGTATTCAATGATGGAAAAAATTATGTTTGCCATGTGCGCGGCATGAATACGGTCGAAATTTTGACAAGAAGCAATTACCCCTATGGGACAGGCGAAGAAAAGACCAAACTTTATGAATCAATGGCAAGCCGTATTAAAGAACATGGGCTGCCGATAGCGCCTGTATTTGTGATTGGGTCATAAAGAAAAATAATTTGCCACAGATATTGGAAAAGGCGCTTGCCCCTAAAACAGAGGTGAGTGCCTTTTACTTTACTCTTGATGTAAATTTAGAGTATACCCTATCTTTACGCCGCCAAAAGCCACAAAAACGTAAAAATAGAGTTGGTTTTCAAATTGTTTTACAAAACGTAAATGAAGTCCAGACTATGGGACTTTTACTATGGTATAATAATAGTAGAAAGCGAAGGGAGAACGTAAAAATGAAAATCGCCTATGTTCGTGTGTCTACTGTTGAGCAAAACGAAGCCCGCCAGATTGAAGCGCTGAAAAAGTACGATGTGGACAAGTGGTTTACGGAAAAGGTATCTGCAAAAGATACGAACCGTCCGCAGCTGCAAGCAATGATTGATTTTGCGCGTGAGGGTGACACGATTTACATTCACGATTTCAGCCGCTTGGCGCGTTCTACTGCCGACCTCTTGAAGCTGGTGGAGCAACTACAGGCAAAGGGCGTGCATCTTGTCAGTAATAAAGAGAACATCGATACCAGCACCCCAACAGGACGATTGATGCTTACAATGATTGGTGCAATCAATGAGTTTGAGCGCTGCAACCTCTTGGAACGCCAGCGCGAGGGTATCGCTATTGCAAAAGCACAAGGCAAGTTCAAAGGCCGCAAAGAGGTCAAAGCGGACGATTTCGCCGCACAGTATCAGCGCTATTTGAACCGCGAGTTGAACAAGGCACAGCTTGCAAAAACGCTTGGAATTTCGCGCCCTACGCTTGATAAGATGATTCGTCAGCATACCACCGCATAAACCGTTACAGCCCCTCTCAGCGCCGCGCAGCGGCGTTAGAGGGAGTATATAAAACAGGCTGGAAAGCCGCAATAAAGCAATAGAAAGAGGGTAGAAAAAGCAAGAATCCTGCTACGAAGGTCAACACCTAAACAAAGGAATAAAGAAGTTTCCCAACTACGACAATTGTTGTGAAATTTCGCTACGAAAAAAGAAAGCATACAGCCACCAAAAGGACGCAAAAACAGCTATACAGCGATAATAATTGATGGAACACCTATCAGGTTCAGGTCGTTTCTTGGTACGACAACGAGAACTCCTACACCTCTCAGATGGTCCGCACCATTAAGTACTTCGCTGAGCTGTAATC
>OJQR01000227.1_pt1 | contig 53192 bp, 47 predicted proteins | sample 1599011 | NCBI WGS metagenome assembly OJQR01 (sample SAMN03922456, study PRJEB24848) | human gut metagenome | isolation source: stool sample | host: Homo sapiens | place: Germany | collected 2009-11 | reverse complement strand
GCTGCCAGACTATGCGTATCTCTGCAAAGACCTGCTGAACGGAAAAATGTAATCTATCAAACGAGGTGTCAGGAGCCATACAGTGCTTCTGGCACCTTTTTTGTAGATTTTTTGTGAATTTGATTAAAAAGTCCTTGACAATTTGTCTCTGGTAAGACCGCAAAATCAATTTTGATCAGTTGTGCAACAAGATTGGCTCCTTTTTCGATTGACCGTATTCTCGAAATTACAAGCTATGACGAAATGCATCTCGACACTGTAGGTGATGAGCTTACAGCATTGTTTATTATCGTTTCTGATACGGATGATACCTTTAACTTTTTGGTCGCAATGATGTACACGCAGCTATTTAATTTGCTGTGTACAAAAGCTGATAACAACCCCGACGGTTCAGGTAGGCTCAAGTATCCTGTGCGTTGTCTGATAGATGAATTTGCAAATATCAAACAGATTCCACAGTTTGAAAAAATTATTTCGGTAATTCGTAGCCGTGGAATATCAGCAAGTATCATTTTGCAGACCAAATCACAGCTCAAGTCATTGTATAAGGACAATGCTGAAACTATTGAGGGCAACTGTGATTCCTTGTTGTTTTTGGGTGGTAAAGAAAAAACAACGCTCAAAGATATTTCTGAGTCACTCGGTAAAGAAACAATCTATATGTTTAACACATCACGAAGTCGAGGAACGCAGGAAAGCTATGGTGTAAATTACCAAAAGCTTGGTAAAGAGCTTAAATCACAAGATGAGTTGGCAGTTATGGATAACTCATTATGCATCCTGCAAATCAGAGGATTACATCCATTTCTCTCAAAAAAATTTGACATTACTAAACACAAAAATTACAAAATGCTTTTCGATTATGCCAAACAAAATTATTTCGATGTAGCGAAATTTGTCGCTCATCGTAATAACAGGTCGGCACTTATAAACAAAAATTCGGTTTATACCGAATACAAATACAACAAATAAAGGAGTACCAAATGAACTTGTTAAAAACTAAAACAGAGCCTAAAAGGCTCTCTAAAAAAAGCAGAAATGCAAAAAAAATTACGCTCATTATGACAATTCTTGCTTGCATTGCAGCTATCGGATGTATGTCTTGCTTCGCAGTAGTAAACTCAAGTCAGTTTATCAGCAAAACTCAGACTGTATTAACCGCCGTAATCAGCCTTATCGGTGCAGGTCTTGGCGTTTGGGGTGTTGTAAACCTCATTGAAGGTTACGGTAACGATAACCCTGGCGCAAAATCACAGGGAATGAAACAGTTAATGGCAGGAATAGCCTTGATTGCTGTCGGCGTACTTATTGTGCCTGTTCTCGGTAATATGATGTCACAGGCTCAGTCAGGCTGATTATTTTGATGATAATAAACTTATGTCCATATCCGCATATGGAAACAAGTAAGAAAGAGGGCGATTATCTGGATTGTTGAAGATTTTATGAATGCTCTTGAAAATTGGTTTAAAGGAATTTTATCGGGAGCAATTGAAGGTTGTCTTAACACCGTTAACGATATGCTTTCGGGAGCTCTTAACAATAGTGACAACACCGGTGTAAACGGTATTTTTTCACAATTTCTCGGTAATCCTACAACCTTTACCGGTACAACCGGTTCCGGTGGTACAAGTATTTGGACAACAATTGAAAAATTATCAAACAATGTAATTGTACCCATCGGAGCCTTTATGCTTATGATAGTTGTGTGTTACGAGCTTTTTTCAATGGTCGTAGAAGGCAATAATTTCAAAGATTTTGATGATTCGATTTTCATCCGTTGGATTCTAAAAACATTTTGCGGAATTATGCTTGTAAGCAATGTGTTTTACATTGCAACCGGTATTTTTGTTTTCGGAACAGACGCTGTAAATTCCGGATTAAACACTTTATTTGGAAGCGGTAAATTTATATCTACCGATGTAGTAAATTCTTCTGAGTTTCATCAAGCACTAATGGCACAGGATATAGGTACTCTGATAACTACCTTGATAATTGCATTTGTGATTATTATTGTGACATTTGTCTTGTTGGCTGCAATCGTAATTGTGCTTGCATCAAGGATTATTGATGTGTATATGATGCTGTCTATTTCCCCTATACCTATGGCAAGCTTTATGAATAAAGACTGGAGCGATATCGGCAAAAACTGGCTGAGGAATCTGCTTGCTCTTGCTTTTCAGGGCTTTTTCATCATTGTCGCTCTGGCAATTTTTAAAACTTTATTCAACAATACATTGTCGAATATGATGAGCGGACAGGATGTAGTAATGACTATGGCAACATTACTTGGTTTTGTTATAGCGTTCATTTTCACAATGTTCAGGACATCAAACATATCAAAGTCTGCATTTGCAGCACATTAACTTCGTTACATTTAACTTCTGCCCCACTGGGGCAGAAGTTGAAAGGAGGAAATATGCAACAAAATTTTGTGCGAATACCTAAAGATTTGAGCCTTATCAAGCAAAAGTTTATTTTTGGTTTGACGAAAAGGCAGGCTATTTGTTTTGGCATTGGTATTGCTATGGGCATTCCTGCATTTTTCGTTTCTAAAGCCTTAACCGACAATCTTACTGTTTCGGTTTTTGCTCTTGGCTTTTTAGCTTTTCCGGGCATAGCGTGTGGTTTATTTAATAAAAACGGTATGTTTCTTGAAGAATATCTCAAATTGATAATTACATTTTTTCGTAAACCACGAGTACGCACATTTCAACCTATAAATGCGTTTAAAGCAATTGAAAATCAGATTGAATATAATAAACTCCGTACTAAACTTAAAAGAGCAGGAGTTGACACTTCAGAATTTGATACTCAAAAGAAGGTGAATATATTTGACAAAATCAAAAAGAAAAAATAATACTCTGACTAAGGATGAGATAATCGCTATAAAAAAGCGTATGGCAACCCTTAAAAAACAAAACGAGGGTTCTAAGTCATCTACGCAAGCGATAATCCCATACAAGACTATGTTTCCTGACGGTACTTGTCATATTTCGGGCAAACGCTATTCTCAAACAGTTGAATTTTATGACACCAACTATCAGCTCGCAACATTTGATGAAAAAGGTGTAAAGTTTACTAACTGGTGCGATATTCTCAATTACTTTGACGAATCAATTGAGTTTCAGAATACTTATGAAAATCAAATCATTGACAAAGATGCAATGATTAAGTATGTCAAGATTGATGATGTTGATGACGATTTTAATGATGTTCGTAAGGAATATAGCAACATCAGAGTCAAAAATCTCATAGGCGGAAAAAACGGCAGAAGTGTTAAAAAGTATCTTACATTTTCAACTGAAGCAAAAAACTTGCGTGAAGCAAGAGCAAAGCTCGGAACAGTATCAAATGAAATTGTACGACTTTTCGGAGATATGAAAGTATCTGCACATAAGCTTAACGGCAAAGAAAGACTTGAATCTATGTATCAATCGCTTAATCCTTACTCTGCTCAGCCGTTTCTTTTTGACTGGGAACTTGTAAAAAAAGGGTACGATACAAAAGATTTCATCGCTCCGTCTTCGGTAAAATTTGTTGGTAAAAATAAATTTGAAATCAATGACGCTTACGGCTGCATAACATCAATCAATATTCTTGCAGGCGAATTATCGGACGGTATAATTGCTGATTTTCTTGATAATACAGACGGACTGATTTCCCTCAATTTTCATATTATGCCGTTTGACCAACTCAAAGCTCTCAAATATATCAGGGGCAAACTTTCAGATGTTCAAAAAATGAAAATTGATGAGCAAAAAAAGGCTTTTCAGGCTGGTTATGACTCAGATATTTTGCCGGAGAACATTCAAATTTATCTTGATGAGCTTAAAACTATGCTTGAAGATCTAAACAGCAAGAATGAAAGGCTTTTTAATATTACGGTAACAATCAGAAATTATGCTTCAAGCAAAAATAAGAGCGAATTACAGCTTGAAACGCTGTCCAGAATTGTTCAAAAGAACAATTGTAAACTTATCTCACTTGATTATATGCAGGAAAAAGCTCTTGCATCATCACTGCCGATAGGATACAATGCAGTACCGATTATCCGTAACTTACCGACAAGCTCTGTAGCTGTGTTTATTCCATTTTCCACGCAAGAAATCTTTCAGCCGGGCGGTGCTTACTACGGAGTTAATCAGGTAACAAAAAATATGATTTTAGCAGACCGACTTAAATTAAAGAATCCTAACGGCTTGTATCTCGGTACACCGGGTTCGGGTAAATCGTTTTCTGTTAAGCGTGAGTTGACCGATGTGTTTCTTACAAGGAATGATGATATTCTCATCACTGATCCCGAAGGCGAATATTATCCACTCGTTGAACATCTTGACGGTCAGGTTGTAAAAATATCTACCAACAGTCCTCATCACATAAATCCGCTTGACATCAATCTGATTGACGATATGGAGGGAGAAAATCCAATCTCCACAAAATCGGATTTTCTCATTTCTCTGTGTGAGCTTGTTGTGGCTGATAAGTACGGATTAACCTCGGAGGAGCGTTCGGCGATTGATAAATGTACAAGGCGATTGTACAACGATTATCTGATGAATAATCCGACAAAGGACAATATGCCGACACTCGCAGACCTTAACAAGGAATTTACTGCACCCGATGTTATAAATGTGTTAAGCAGGGTACATAACTCGCTCGAAATGTATGTAACGGGTTCTCATAATGTATTTTCATACCGCACCAACATTGACATCAGTAACAGACTTGTCTGCTTTGACATTAAAGAGCTCGGCAGTCAGCTTAAAAAGATTGCTATGCTCATTATTCAGGATCAGGTATGGAGCAGAGTGGCTCAGAACAGAGGTAAAAAGACAACACGCTACTATATTGACGAATTTCACTTGCTTTTGCGTGAAGAACAGACTGCTAAATATTCTGTTGAAATGTGGAAGCGTTTCCGTAAGTGGGGCGGTGTGCCGACAGGAATTACGCAAAATGTTAAAGACTTGCTCTCATCACCGGAAATCGAAAATATTCTTGATAACTCCGACTTCATCTATATGCTGAATCAGAGTGACGGTGACAGACAGATTTTACAACAAAAGCTTGAAATTTCAGACGCACAAATCAAGTATGTTAAAGGTTCAAAACCCGGTCACGGTCTTGTGTTCTACGGAGATACAATTCTGCCGTTTGAAGATGAATTTCCGGAAGATACTCTTATGTTCCAACTGTTAAACACGGATCCGTCAAAACGCAAACTTCAACCGTTATCAACTTAATTGAGGTGGCTCTATGGGACTTACCGGAAAAGAATATCATATAAAATTTGTCCGCCGGCAAAGTAAATTAACCGGTAAATATCATACCGCAGTCAGACTTAAAAGAGCAAACGCTCCTGCATTTAAGCAGGAAGGAATTTTGCATCGCATTGACGGATTAGGCAGACGGTTTGAAGGTGATAAGCCGACCTTATCGGTAACAAAGCGTATATCGAATATGCGACCGACAACAGCCTTCGGTAAAGGTACAAAGTACACTTTATCAGCTGTAAATAAGGTGCGTAAGACTGGTACAAGAATAGTTTGGAAATCGGCTTTGTCGGCAGAAACGGTTGGTTTGACTTTTGGCAACTTTGCAAAAACACAGTTAATGCAAAATCTCCGATACAAAACCGATACTACAGATAGCGGTAAAGCTGTGTTGAGTACTGCTACTACTTTGCGGACTATTGATAATGCTCGCAAAACAATAGTGCAGCATCATCTGCAAAAGAAAAAATACACGCTCCACAAAAAGACCGCTAAATCTGCAAAGTCAATACGGTTGGGTGCAAAGGTTAAGTTCAAAGGTCAGAAGAAAAATTTCAAGGTTGCAAAATCCGCTCAAAAAAAGCAACTTAAATCTATCTCAAATAACTTTGATAAAGTCAAAAACACCTCCGTAACTAAAAAGGTTAAGACTTATAAGTTGATTATGCGTAAGCGGAAACTTATAAAGAATGACTATAAACTTAACAAAAAGGTATATAAAAACAAGAAACGCTCTTACAAAAATAAGCGAAAGCTGAAAAAACTGTATAAGCCAAAGTCACTTATTAGGTTAGCTGTCGGAGCTTCTGTATCGGGTTCTGTCTACAGATTTTCAAACCGCATCGCTCAGGAAGCTGCCGACAATGATTTCGTGCAAGCTGCCAACAAAGCAGTCACATATACCCGACACGCAAAAACAATTTCAAAAAAGCGTAAAAATCATAAGATTTCAAAAACTGAGAGCAGAAAAGAAAAACTTTCTAAAAAATCAAACAAATTACAGCAACGAAAGAATAAACTTCAAAAGGAAAAAATAAAGCATAAGAAAAAAAGAAAGCCACCAAAGCCGAAAACAACGGACAAGGTTGCTAAGCTCGCAGGAAAATTATTCAGTTTTATTTTTAAATTTTTTGGATTTATTGCAGCTCCCCTATTGATTATTATTTTCTTTTTCTCTCTGATTCTTATGGTTTTCGGCGGAGGAGCTTCAAAAAACTCTGCCATTCTCGGCACTTATTACTGCAATGATTACGATATGTCGAGAGCAATTGAATCGTACACTAATATTGCTTATGAGTATAATAGCAACCTCATTCGTTGCAAAAGCAAAAACGAATGGCGTCAGGGGCTTAAAAGCCTTAAAGTCAATACGGACAGTATGGACGATACACCAACTAAATATTATTACGGCAAAAATATCGTTCAGAACTACGAACCTGTGTATGACTTTGATGCAAACAAACTAATTGCTTTTATGTGTGCCTATACTTATGATTTTACCGATGCGGACGATAAAGAGCAAAGTTGGAGTTATGATGATGACAAGTTTGATGATATTCTGCAAGACCTTTTCGATAAAGAATACAGCTTTAAATACAAGTATGTCAACGGTTCTTATTGGCTTGAGTTAAGCTCCTACGATGCTTATCCCGGTGATGCGTCCGATGACTTGTATTACTGTAAAGGGTCGGGTGTAACAACAGCTAACGGTAAGAAATACGGATATATTGATTTTGGCTCTTTGGGAGTACCGAATGCAATTAAGTCATATGCGAGCGGTACGATGGTGTATTTTGATAACTCAACCGGTGAAATCAAAAACAGCAAAAAAAGCTATGCAAAAACCGGATATTATTTTCAAAATCTGAACAAAGCGGTCAGAGCTCCCGATGGCGGTATAATACCGGCTTTTTATACAACAGTCAACAAAGACGGTGAAAGCTTTTTAGGCTTTCGTGGTTCGGGAACAAGTGTGTACCGAAAAACTCAGCTTACAGCAGACGGCAAAAACTTTGACTGGGCAATGGCTGATGATGATGTAAAAACACGCTTTGGCGATAAAGACAGGCAAGCTGTCAGATTTTATAAGCGTGATACTTACATTACGGATTGTACACTCTACACTAATGTGCAACAAATACGGTCATTTGACGATGCTATTTACGCAGTTTTAAATTCTAAGAGTCAAAGTTTGTATTCCTCTCAATCAAAAATCAAAGAAGATTATGCACAACGGAAGCAGTATTATCAAGTGCTTGCCTGCCTTGAACAAGACGAAAATGGCAAAACACAGACAACATACGGCTTACATCAATCATTTGAGTGTAATCCTCTTCCCGGAAATTTTGTTAATACGAAAATATATAACAATTTTGGTTACGATGTTGTAAGTTGGTATTCTCGCCATTGTCAAAATACTATGCACTATGGCACAGACTTTGTTGCAAGCAAGGGTACTAATGTGTATTCACTTATGGACGGCAAAGTCGAAAGTATTGATACATCAAATCATACTATTGTTATTGTCACCGAGAAAGACCGTAACATATGGTATGAAAACGATACCGCACGAACATTTAAACTGACATACGGTAATATAACTCCTAAAACAGGCTTAAAAAAGGACAGTAAAGTTAAATTAGGAGATTATATCGGCAAAGTGGATAGTTATAAGCATTGTGACGGTAACGATACTAAGGCTAATCAAAATTATTTGCATTTAGGTGTGCAAATAAAGTATGGTCTGGTGTGGCACGATGTAGTTCCACAATTTTTGATTTACCGTGAAAACAAATAATAACTTATGCCCCGTTGGGGCATAAGTTGAAGGAGGAAATATTTTTGTCCGCAAACAAAATCAATAAACTTGATAGTTTAAAAGCTACGCTTGATTCGCTCAACGAAAAAATCAATTCATTGATGGCTAAAAAAAGAACTGTAGAAAAACAAATTAAAGATACAGAAGAAAAAGAGTTTATGCAAATCATTCGCAATAACAATTATACAGTTGTTGACCTCAGCAACGATATTAAATTGATTAAAGTTATAAAGGAAAACAATCTATCTCAACAAGACTTACTTGAACTTTTAGGAGGCTCTAACAATGAAAACTAAACGAAGAATACTTTCTGTGATTATGACAGTTTTAATGTGCTTGTCAATCTCCATTTGCAGTATCTCAAGCGTTTCGGCAGCCGAAACGACCAAAAGCAATTCGTCCTCTGATACTGATTCGGATAATAATGGCGATACGGCGGATTCATCAGATTCTGTCGATGACACTTCTGATGACAATGATAATTCACAGACAAGCTATGACTGGTCAAAAAACACCACCGGTAATGCAAACCTTGCAGCCGACCAAACCGTGGTGATGGAAAACGGTACATATCAGCTCATCGCTGTTACAACAAGAGATGATGATATGTTTTATGTCATCATAGATAAAACAAAAAAGGAAAATAATGTGTACTTTCTGAACGAAGTAGATACTGCTGACCTCGACAAACTTGCAAATGATGACAGTAATGTCAGTAACGGTGACAGTTCTACCGAAACAACGGCTCCTGCCGATGAAGATGCAGATACCGAAACAGCCACACAGAACGACAACAGCTCCTCGAATTCAAACAATTCATTTATGTTGTATCTCGTTCTCGGAATAGCAATCCTCGGCGGTATTGGCTTTGCTTTCTTTAAATTAAAGGGCAAAGACGGTAAAAAGAAATCTGATGAAGATGACAGTCCGGAATATACAGATGATGATTTTGAATACGAAGATGAAGTAAATGAAGATGGCGATACCTCTGAGGAGGAAAAATAATTATGAAGTTGGTCATTGCAGAAAAGCCCTCTGTTGCAAATACTATAGCCACAGTGCTTAGTGCAGATAAAAAAGGTGTCAATTATTTTTACAACGACTATTACATTGTATCTTGGTGTGTCGGTCATCTTATCAAGCTTGATGATCCCGATTCATACGGAGCGAAATTTGCTGAAAAGCCGTGGAAATTTGAGAACCTACCTATTATCCCTGAAAAGTGGAAGTTTTCAATTGCCGGTTCAACAAAATCTCAATATTATGTGCTTAAAAGTCTGATGGAGCGTGATGATGTCGATGAAATAATCTGTGCAACTGATGCAGGTCGGGAAGGCGAATGTATCTTTCGTTATGTATATAACAAAACAGGTTGCCAAAAACCGGTTAAAAGGTTATGGACTTCTTCACTTGAGGAAAAAGCAATTAAAAAAGCGTTTTCAGAAATGAAGGATGATTCTGAATACGACAATTTATATCAGGCAGGACTTGCACGAAATAAAGCCGATTGGCTTGTTGGGATGAATGCCACAAGGCTGTTTTCTGTACGGTACGGTTTGTTGCTCAACATTGGCAGAGTACAAACACCCACGCTTACAATGATTGTTGACCGAAACAACAAGGTTAAAAACTTTGTGAAAGAGCCGTTTTACAAGGTTGATATTGATTGCGGTGATTTTAAGGCAACAAGCATTGATGACTTTAAGTCGGAGTATGAAGCTGACAAGCTTGCTGAATGTGTTGATAAGTCGGATTTTACGGTTGTTGATTTAACGGAGCAACAAAAGTCTGTTGCTCCGCCAAAACTCTATGATTTAACTGCTTTGCAGCGTGATGCAAACAGCATTTACGGTTATACCGCACAGCAAACGCTTGATTATTTGCAGTCGCTTTACGAAAAGAAGCTTGCTACATATCCTCGCACGGACAGTAACTATATTACTGATGATATGGAATCTACAGCAAAAAATCTTATTGAAAGCGTTTACGGTGTATATGAAAAAATACCACAGACACCCACTGATGTTACAAAAGTTATCAACAACGCAAAGGTATCAGACCACCACGCATTACTGCCAACTGAACAGATAACAAGCTATGACTTATCGTCATTGCCGACAGCAGAATACAATATATTGTTTATGCTTGCTGTCAGACTTTGTGTTGCAACAGGTGATGATTATGTATATCGTACATTCACTTGTGAATTAAAATCTAATAACAGCGATAAACCATTTGTTTCCAAAGCAACATATCCCGTTAATCTCGGTTGGAAATTTATTGACATATCTGCTAAAGAAAAAGATAAAAACGAAGTAGATAAGTTGTGTTGCGGAGATGAAGTGCCTGATAAAATACAGCGTAACAGTAAATATTGCTCCGTACCTGCAAGCGTATCAGAACACTTCACTTCACCGCCAAAGCAATATACGGACGCTACTTTATTGTCTGCTATGGAAACAGCCGGAAATACCGATTATGTTGAAGATAGCAATGTTGAAAAAAAAGGACTCGGTACTTCTGCAACCCGTGCAGGCATTATCGAAAACCTTGTTAAGCGACAATACATACAGCGTGATGGTAAGAAAATTCTGCCGACCGAAAAAGGCATTCAGCTCATAGACTGTGTTCCCGATGATGTCAAATCTCCGAAAATGACGGCTGTATGGGAAACCGCTTTGCAACACATTGAAAAAGGTGCTTCAAGTGCCGATGAATTTATGAATCAGATTGAGGACAGCGTAAAGTATCTTGTTGATACATACAGCGAAGTTGACAACAGTAAACATTTTACCCGTTGGGAAACAGTCGGCATTTGCCCTAAATGCGGACAGAAAGTATTGTCATATCCGAAATCATATTCTTGTGAAAACAAAGAGTGTGATTTTGTCGTTTGGAAAAATGTCCGCGGCAAGAACCTTTCAGTGACACAGGTTGTAAAGCTCCTTACCAAAGGCAAGACGGACACGCTCAAGGACTTGAAGTCCAAATTAGGCGAATCCTTTGACGCAGCTATTAAACTTAACTCGGATTTTAAAACAGAGTTTGTTTTTTCAAGCTCTTCAAAATCCAAAAAATCTTACAGGAAGTAAACTATGGAACGAGAACGCTCAAGACAGGAACAGACTGCCGACACCGACAAGCTGTATCCACAAATAGCAGAAGCTCTTAATATATCTATCTCTCAGCTTGAGCAGTACCCATCCGATATGAAACAGATCCTTTGTCAGGCTTACATCAACAATTGTGAGCTTGGCAAGGATGATGTTGCCGAAGCTCTGAACGGTATAGTCAATCTTGATATTGATGAGGTGGGTATCAAAGAGATTGAAAAGCAACAGGACAATACTGCCGTTGACAATGAGTTACGGCAAACCGAAGTCACAGAACGAAAAAACAAACGGTCATACTTATTGAGCAGAAATCAAATTCTTCAAAATGCACGAACAATTGCCGACTCCGATAAATCAAAACAATATGACCGTCAGCAACCGGAAAACATAACAAGGAATAATAACAGTTAGGTGGATTATGAACAAATTTATACATACAACAATTAAGCTCTCCTTTTTGTCTGTCATAATATCTATGACAGCGTTACTCAATACAGCACCCATAGCAGGTGCAACAACACAGACTGCTCATAATGGGCAGTCTGTTGTTGATAACAGACTTATAAATCCCGAAATAGGAATACATATAACCTTAGATGATGTAAGCAAAGATTATTATGTGCCTATGGGGACAGTTAGCAATGCACTAAATTATCTTAATATATCACTCTCGGATGATGATATATTAAATGCTGATTTATCAGACACGGTCTATCTCGGTCAAGAGATTAAAATTGACCGTGTTAATTATGCTTGCTATCCGATATACAAATCTATCCCATACAAAACTGTTGAACAGGAGTCGGACAAACTTTTTGTCGGACAAACCAAAATGCTCCAAAAAGGCAAACCGGGCAGTACAGAATACATATATAAGGATAAATATGTAAACGGCGAACTTATATCACATAAATGTATTAAGCAACAAGTATTGACATATCCGACCGATAAGATTATAGTTAAAGGTAACAGGAATATTGATATTATCAATAAATCTTATAATAACAAAACAAGCTATCTTATCAAAACAAAATATGATAACAAAGACTTTAAATTACCTATGGTAAAGCTGTCGGATAAGGACAGGGATATGCTTGAACGAATTGTTACGGGCGAATTTGGCGGCAGTTATGTAGGCTCTTGCCTTATTGCTCAGTCAATCAAGTGTGCCATAGTGTATGACGGCTATACTTCCGTATCGGCTGTAATTAAAGGTATGGGATATGTCGGCTCAACTGCCAACCGTTCGCAGAACGCAGTTAATGCTGTCAAATACATATTCGATGATAACAATCTTGCGGTCAGGCACAGGCTGTTTTATATGTGTACAAAGGATTATTATGACAGCACACCCGGTAATTTTCATTCAACACAGAACTTCATACTACAATATGAGAATGTACTGTTTTTTGACCGTTGGTAATTTTTTTAAAAAAGCAAAAACTTATGCTTGACAGTAGTGCTATACTGATGTATAATATAATTGAAAGGAAAACCAAAACCTTTTAACTTACAAAAAGGAGAGTAACAAATGAGAAAGGTCAGAAAATTTGCAATTGCAGCAATCGCCGTATTGCTAATAGCTTTACAAACATTCTGCGTATCGGCAGCGTACAAAAAAGCATATGAATGTACCAAAGACGAGCTGTATAACGAAGCGTGGTATTATTTCGAACTGCGAAACATCAATTACAGTGAGTCCGAAATGCCTGAACCTATTGCCCTGTATGCTTCAATGTCAAGATATTATCTTGGTGTTTTTTTAGATGACTATACTCCTGAAAACAAAGATGTAACAGTCAGTAATGTTGCCAATCTTTTTTATGAGTATATGAAAGAAAAGACAGCTGATGTTGATACGCTTGATGTTGATGACAACGGTCAGCTTTATGAGTTGCTAACAGACGGCACAAAGCTTATATGGACTTATGATGCGAGTTCGGACAAGTTTATCAGATATGATGATAACGGTAAAATTGCAGAATCATATGACCGTTATCACCCTGAAGAAGAAACTGACAGCAGCAATACAGATTCATCCGACACACAATCATCAGAATCCGAGAACAGTCACAATCAGGCAGTAGCAAATTCAAAATCTGATGTTGACGGAAGCAAAGTTGAAGCTATCGCAGAAACACAGCCGACAACGGCAGAAGCCGAAGCTACAGCAGATGACAACGGAATGAGTACAGGACAGATAGTTGTGTTGTCAATTATCGGAGGTCTGATTGTCATCGGAGGCGGAACGGTCGGTGTTATGGCTGTAAAAAAGAAGAAGAAATAACAAAATTTTTTTAAGGAGGATTATCAATGAAAAAGGCATTATTATCAGTAGCTATGGCGGCAGTAATTTCTCTGTCGGCAACAGCAGTATCATCTACGGTTGTCGGAGCAGTCAGCTCTAATCTTGCAACTCCGAAGATTACCAAAGCCGAGAGCGTAGACGGCGGTGTAAAAATCAGTTGGAACAAATCAAACGGTGCAGAAAAGTACAGAGTTTACTACAAAGGCAGTAAAGGCTGGACAAGAATGGTCGATACAACTTCAACCTCATATATTGATAAGGATGTTTCATCAGGCAAAAATTACACCTACACGGTAAGGTGCATCAACTCATCTGCAACTAAGTTCACAAGCGGATATGATTCAAAGGGCAAATCCGTAAAATATATTTCAGCTCCGAAGATTACCAAAGCCGAGAGCGTAGACGGCGGTGTAAAAATCAGTTGGAACAAATCAAACGGTGCAGAAAAGTACAGAGTTTACTACAAAGGCAGTAAAGGCTGGACAAGAATGGTCGATACAACTTCAACCTCATATATTGATAAGGATGTTTCATCAGGCAAAAATTACACCTACACAGTAAGATGCCTGAATAAGAGCAAGAACAAATTCACAAGCGGTTACAACAGCACAGGCAAGTCAATTAAATATGTATCTGCTCCTAAGATTTCAAAAACTGAGGCAACATATAACAGTATAACTTTAAATTGGGACAAGGTGAACGGTGCCGAAAAGTATCGTGTATATCGCAGGGGCGAAAAAGGTTGGTCAAGGTTGTTTGATACAACAAGTACCACATTCACGGACACAAACCTTTATGCCGATACAGAATATACATACACCGTGAGATGTATCAATTCATCAGCAAACAAATTCACAAGCGGATATAATTCAAAGGGCTTTACCGTAACTACTTTATCAGCTCCTGCGGAGCATACTCATAGTTGGCAGAATATAACTAAAGAAACAAAAGTAAAGGTTGTGGATAAGAAAGCCTATACCTACGAAGAACCGATTTATGAAAAACAAAAAAGAGCAATTTGCAATGATTGTGGAGCTGATATAAGCGACAATCTTGACCACATTTTTGATGAAATGAAAAATAATAGTTCTGCAAAAGGCAGTTATAGTGTTAAAACTGTCAATGTTCAAGTTGGCACAAAGACGGTAACTGTACCCGAAAAATCGCACTATGAAACAAAAATCGAAGTTGTCGGCAGAAAGTGTACGGTTTGCGGTAAAGTTGAAATGTTTTCCGAAGAGCATACTCATAGCTGGAAGGATATTACCAAGGCTACAAAAGTAAAAGTTGTAGATCAGGAAGCCTATACCTACGAAGAGCCGGTTTATGAAAAACAAGGCAGGTATATTTGCAAGGCTTGCGGAGCTGATATCACAGATAACCTTGAACATATATTTGAATGTGCTGAATCACACGATGGAAAGGCTAGTTATAAAACTGTAAGCGTAGAGGTTCAGGTCGGCACAAAGACTGTAACTGTACCCGAAAAATCGCACTACGAAACAAAAACCAAAGTTGTCGGCAGAAAGTGTACAGTTTGCGGTAAAGTTGAGTATAATTGATTTTAACGAGAGGTGAACAATATGAAAAAAATACTGTTATTCCCCTTAAAACTAATATTTCTGATTATTGCTTACCTATTAAAAGGCATACTTTACATATTAGCCTACATATTAACCTTCATTGCCGATTTTTGCGGAGTCATTCATTTGATAGTTGGTTTTTTCACTACAATATTTGCTATCTGCGGAACTATAGTTGTTGTGGGATGGATACAGCAAGGCTCATTTCAATTACTTGAAGGCTGCGTTGTAATCGGCATATTATGGCTGTTTGCTATGGGATTTAACATTCTGTTTAATTTGGGCGATTCAATTGCAGACTTCTTAGAAAATATCGGTGACAATTTGAGCGATTTCGCACTTGATTTTTTCTGTTTATAAAATTAGAAACCTTAATGTGTAAAGGGGCGGTTTTTCCGTCCCTTTATTTTTTGTAAAATTACATAACAAATTTCAGACAGAGCTACGGCTCTGTTTTTTTATGCTCTTTTTATGCTCCTGAACGGAGTATTTTTTTCTTTTTGAGAATAATTTTAAAGAAATTTCAAAAAAAATTTAAAAATTTTAAAATTTTTTTCATTTTTGGGGGTGCGAAAACCCGATTTTTACGGAATATATATGAGAAGGTTTTTATTTTTAAAAAACTTTTAAAATTTTTTGATTTTTAGGGTGACAAACCGCAAATTTTGCGGAATATATATAGAGACCTTTTTTTAGGAGGAAGTTATGAAAATAAAAAAGAAGATTATTTCGGGCTTACTTACTGCCACTACTCTTGTGAGCCTTTGTGCCTTTAGTGCAGGAGCAGTAAGCACAGACAAAAAGTTTTCAGTCGAAGATGCAACGCTTATTCAGAAGAATGTTGTAGGTATGACAACATTTGATGAAAAACAAATTAAGTTGTATGACCTTAATAAAGACGGTGTGATTACCGTTGTTGATTCAACACTTGTACAGAAGATTATCGTAGGTCTGATTAAAGGGCCAACAGAAGAACAACCGACAAGAGCAGAATCAACAACAGAGCCTACAACGGAAGCAGTTACAGAACCTACAACTGTTCCAAAGCCTACTACTATACCTAAAAGTGTAAAACTTGACAAGTCAAGTATCACACTTGGCACAACTGAAACCTACACATTAAAAACTACGGTTGAAAACGGAACGCTGTCACAGGTGTCGTTTACAACTGACAACAGTAAGGTTGCAGGTATTGACAATAACGGCAAAATAACTGCTGTCGGTGTCGGCACGTCAAAGATTACAGCCAAAACATATAACGGCAAGACTGCAAGCTGTACCGTAACAGTCAAAAAACTTGCTGACAGTATCACACTTAATAAAACAAGTATTACTTTAGGTGTTGGTGAAAAATATGACTTGAACAGCAGTATTCCGAACAATACAGCAGCCTACTACAGACTTTATTACTCGAATAACACCGCAATTGCTCCCGTCCAAAAGGCAGGCGGTCTTGTTACTGCAAAAACAGCCGGCACTACTACGATAAGATGTAAGCTCAACAATGGAAAAGAAGCTACTTGTAAGGTAACAGTCAAATCTGCACCTTCAAGGGTTACTGTTTCTGATAAATCTGCAACCCTTAAAGTCGGACAGAGTAAAACGCTTAAAGCTACGCTCAACAATAACGCATACAGTTATCGCAGTACTTGGACAAGCAGTAATACATATGTTGCAACGGTTAATTCAACCGGAAAAATCTCCGCTAAATCTCAAGGAACAGCAACAATCACATACAAAACCTACAACGGAAAAACCGCATCGTGCAAGCTGACTGTTTCGGGGAGTGTCGCAAAGTGTATTGATGTATCAACTTGGCAAGGCTCAATAGATTTTAACAAGGTAAAATCAGCCGGTTATAACTATGTGATTATCCGTGCAGGCTACGGTAAAGAAAAAAGCCAAAAAGACAATATGTTTGAAACAAACTACAAAAACGCAAAATCCGCCGGTCTTAAAGTCGGAGCATATTGGTTCAGCTATGCAATGTCACCGTCAACGGCAACAGCAGAAGCAGATGCTTGCCTTAGTTGTATCAAGGGTAAAAAGTTTGAACTTCCTGTTTACTACGATATGGAATATCAGCCTGCAATGAGTACAAGCAACAGCAATTATACAAAAATGGCAGTCAATTTCTGTAACAAACTCAAAAGCAACGGCTTTAAATCGGGTGTGTATTCCTCAGCAAGCGTTTATGACTATCTGCTCAATCGCACAACCTTAAAAAATAACGGAATTTCCATTTGGAACGCAGAATGGTATACAAAGCCGTCAATTTCGTGTGATGTGTGGCAGTATTCAGATAACGGTAGAATTAACGGTATATCAACAAATGTTGACCTTAACTACATATATGACCTTAACATTTTAAGTTGATTACAACTTTCTGTTTTATGACTCTCACTGTTCATTTGACAGCAAGACTTTTTAAGTTTTCATTGTTATTCTTCTTTTGCATCGGGCATTAATTTGTCCGATGCATCCCTACAATCCCCACTAAGGTGGTTAATAATATAAATTTACGGAGGTAAATATGATTCGTGCATCACCCATAAAAGAATACAGTAGTTTTTCTTTTTCAATATTTAGATGAAAGGAGAGAAAAATTTGAATGAAGTTAATTAAAAAAATATTGTCGGTTTTCTTATGCTTGACTGTAATTATCGGCTCATTGTCTGTTGGTTCGTTTTCCGTAAGTGCTGCCTCGGTTAAAGGCAATCGTGGAGCAGACGGCAAAGGTTTTATATACAAGAAAACAGCTGAATATACTTATACAGACGCAAACGGAAAAAAGCACAGTCAGCATTATGAAGGTTGGGAAAATTTCAAGGTGCACTTTTTTGCTCCATCCGGAAAAACCTTGAATTTTTTAGACTACACACAAAGAGCGTACTGTATTGAACCGGATAAAGCATCTGAATTAACAAGTTCTGCTACTGTAAAAAGTACATCTCAATCAGCAGCTTGGAAACAGCTAACTACTGCACAACAGAACGCAGTTAATCTGATCCTAAGTTGGGGGTTCGGAGGTTTTGAATCTCCGTCAGAAAATAAGGTACATTACTATTACGCAACACAGTTGTTAATTTTCGAGATTGTAGCCGGCAAGAGAAATGCTTCAACCTTTGATGCCGTATCCGGAAAACCGTTGCTTACTCCTGCCCGTACTATGACTGAGACAAGCTCAGCTGAAACTACTGTAGCAAATGTTACAACAGCATATGACAATATGGTGTCTTGGTGCAAAAGGTCGGTGCGTAATCCGTCATATACAGCATCATCACTCAGTTCTGCGAAGTCGTATCAAATGTCATATAATCAATCAAACGGACAGTATTCAATCACTTTGACTGATAAGAACGGTACCGCTTCAGTAACTAAAGCATCCGATGTAATCGTCAGCAATTCAAATGTTAAGGTCAGCGTAAGCGGAAATAAGATTACATTCACTTGTTCTAAAAATCTTGGTACGACAGTTAATGTGACAATGAAAAATTCTTTTTTGAAGGAACATGGAATCAAGAGCAAAAACAGTTTGTATTTAATTACAAGTAATGACTATGCATCATATCAGACTTTTGCTCAGGGTTCTAATTATACAGTTAAAGACGGATATGTTAAGTTGACATTTCCGGATGTTGTCAAGCTGCAACTTCACAAATCATCATCAAACAAAGAGCTTACAGCCGGCAACGGTTGTTACAGCTTGTCGGGAGCTGAGTATGGCATATACACAGACAAAGCTTGTACCCGAAAAATCGGCAGTATTACAACAAATGCAAGCGGTTACGGCAGTTACAGTAAATATGTTGACGCATCAGCTTCTTACTATGCCAAAGAAACCAAAGCACCAAAAGGCTATGAGCTTGACAAAACGGTATATACATTTGTGAATTCAGGCAAAAAAGCCGCAGACGGTACAAAAATTTATAGCTTTAGCTGTACTGATGAGCCTGTAGATGACCCTGTCGGTATTGTGTTACAAAAAAAGAATGCAATTACAGGCGAAACGACAAGTCAAGGTCTTGGCGGTGCGGTTTTCAGCGTGTCTTATTATGCACAAGAAATTGATAAAGATTATGATGTAAAATCCGGTGATACTGCTCCTGCTCTTGACAGCAAAAACCTTAAAAGAACTTGGTACATTGAAACGCAGGAAACCGGTAGAGCATTACTTAATAAAAACTATCTTGCAGACGGATATAACTCTGATGAATTTTATTACAATAACAACTTAATTACAGTACCCATCGGTACAGTTGTTATAAGAGAAGAAAAAGCTCCCGAAGGGTATTCGCTAAGTGATGTTGTGTTTTACAGACACATTAGTGAAGAAATTGCAGAGATAGCAAAAGACACAAACACTCCCATAAATGTGCCGATTGACGAAATGCCGGCAAAGGCATACATCGGCATACACAAACTTAATCGGTCAGGTATAGGTGTCGGCGGTGCAGTATATGGCTTGTACTCTGATTCAGCTTGTGCAAGCTTGTATGACAAGCTCACAACAAATGCTGACGGCAAGGGTACTTTTGCAAAATCAGTAGATGTCGGCAAAACATATTATATCAAAGAAATAACCGCACCGACAGGCTATGAGCTTGACGATACTGTTTATCCTGTCATTGCAAATGAGGAAAACTCAACCGTTGAAACAGCCGTTATTCAGACGATTTATGAAGATGCCATAAAAGCTGACCTCAAAATCAAGAAGTCATCAACAGACGGTATTGTTTCAAATCTGTGGTTTGCAATATCAGATAACCTCGGCAACGAGTACAATGCAGTTTCAACCGACAAAAACGGTGAAGCTACAGTAAAAGGATTGCGTGTTTATGACGATAAAGGCAACAAGATTACCTACACCGTCAAGGAGCTTGGTTTTAAGACTACTTTAGGATCTCACAGCTATGGCGGTTACACTTGGATGATAAAGAAAGAAAATGCAATCAATTATAAAGGTTCATATTTTGAAGGTGTTTCAAATGCTGTATTCAGCAATTGTGAGAATGCTTATTCAAGATACTACTATGGCAAATCATCAGAAGCAAAATCAAATGCTAATGGTAAGTCTTTAACGCTTGACGAAAGCAAAACGGTTACATTTAATTTTCAGAATACAGTTTCTGAAACAGATTTAACTGTTAAAAAGACCTCATACAACGGTAAAGTGTCTGGAGTTTGGTTTGGGGTACAGGACGAAAACGGCAAATATTATGGTGATATTGTTACAGATTCTACCGGAACAGCTAATTATTACAGCAGGTACGGCGAAAAACTCAAAAGCTGTCTGACCGTTCCAAACTCAGCAATTTGTATTCCTATAAAATATAAGGTTGTTGAAAAAGGTTTTCTCGGCGGAGGCAGTTATTATTTCCCTGACAATTACCTTGAAAAGGCTGAATCAGAGTTTAAGACTGCCAACAAATACGGAACAACATCTACTCTTAATTATTCCGTGTACAACGCTCCTGCAACAGGAAGTATTAATATCAATAAGACTTCCGAGGACGGAGTTATCGAGGGCTTGAGCTTTAAGCTCGAATCTTTTGATGACGAACGAGAGTTCGATGATGACCTTATCCCTACTCCTATGGCTTATGATGCAGACGGAAACGGGATTACAAGTATCGTTTTGACTACTGATGAAAATGGTAAAGCAAGTACAGATAATATGCAATTTTATGACATAAACGGTAACAAAATTGATGGTATTCTGCCATATGTAGTTGACCTAAACGGCTTTCAAATCACCTACAGACTGACCGAAATCGGCATTAAACAGTCAGACGGAACATACAAGTTTCCGAGCCGTTATGAACTGAAAGATGCAGTTGAATTTACAATCTATGATACCGATGAATACAACTATACATATGATTGCGTGAACACCGTAAAAACAGGTTTGTTACAGGTACAAAAAACATCTGAAGATGATGTTGTTGACGGTTTGTATTTTGAGATAAGCTGTGCTGAAACAGGGTTTAACGAAAAAGTAAGCACCGACCTTGAAGGTTTAAGTCCTGAAATCTCAGATTTGCCGATTTATAACAGCAATGACGAATTGCTTAAATATAAAGTAACCGAACTCGGTGAGCTTAACGAGGATGGTACTTATTCTTTACCGTATAAGTACAACAAGCCAAAAAGCGTAACAGTTACGCTTAATTCAGATACCGTAGTTTTTGCAAATATCAAAAACACGCTGAAAACAGGCTCTGTTAAGCTGACAAAAACAGACGGCACAAAGGCTCTTACCGGATCAGGTTGGCAACTCTATAAGTCAGACGACACTCCCATCAGCTGTTATCAGACAGGCTCAGAAACTTATATGTATAATTCAGTTGCAAAAACTGCAACCGATTATATGGCTACGAATGGTAGTTTGTCAATCAGTAATCTGCCGGTAGGTGATTACTATTTTATTGAATCTGTAACTCCGTCAGGCTATATGCCATACGGTAAAAAGGTTGAATTTACAATTTCAGCCGACAATGAAAACACACTTAACATCTCTTTAACCGTTGCCGATAACAAATCCGTGTTATCTCAAACAGGCGGCGGTGGTATTGCTCCGTTTTACTTCGTTGCCGTGGCACTCGGAGCAATGGCTATAATTTTCATCTATGACTACCATAAACACGGTAGCAAGAAATATAAAAAATCACGAAAGGAAAATCAAAAATGAAAAAGAAAATCACACGAATTATGACAGCTATGGTACTTGCCGTTATGATGGTATTTACTGCAATCCCATTTGCAAGTGCTGCAACCAACGCAAATGCTCTTGATGAAACTAAGAAGGTTTCATTCACGCTCAATTGTTCTAAGCCCGGATACACATTTACGGTGTACAAGGTTGCGGAACTCAAAACAACCGAAAATCCATACAAGACAGGCTATGATTCACTTATTCCTTCGATTTCTGATGAGATTTTAAGCGGTAAGACATCGAATGTTCTCTCAGCTCTTGATGGTCTTTCTTCGATTCCGTCAACAGCTTCAACCGTTGGCACATTTACTACATCGGCAACATCGGTAAAAAAGACTTTTTCAAGCCTTGCTCAGGGTATGTATTACATTAAGGCTACTAACTATCCTGCCGGTGTTAAAAGCGTTACAAACTCTGTTGTATCGCTCCCATACTACAACAACGGTTGGGTTTACAGCATTAATGCTATCGACCTTGCTACAAAGGTAAATGACGGTGATGTTGTAACAGGCAAGACTATCACAAACAGCACTAAGGACAATACAAACTTTACAGATGTTTCTCTCGGCGACACAGTAAACTTCGAGATTAAGTCATCAACTGCCGGTTCATCAGAAATGAAACTTAAATCATATACCGTATATGATGAAATGTCAGCCGGTCTTACTCTCGACAAGGACAGCGTAAAGGTTGCACTTCTCAACGCACAGGGTAGTAAAGTTGCTGACCTTGCTTCATCTGACTACGCTCTCAATGTAACATCAGAGGTAGACGGCAAGGCTACAACATTCAATGTTTCAATTGCTAACGCTTATCTTCAGAAAAATGACTTTTATGCTGAAAATGTAGCATTTACTTCTGTAACTTATTCAGCGAAGCTCAACAAGTACGCTGTAGCAGGAAAAACAGGCAACCCTAACACAGAAACAAAGCTCGTTTATTCTAACAAGAACGGTGTTGAATCAGAAGTAAACGGTAATACAGTTTATGTTTACACATTTGCAGTAACAACAAACAAGACAGATACAGACGGAAAGGCTCTCGAAGGTGCAGAATTCAGCCTTTTCAAGACAGAAGAGGACGCAACTGCTCTTACAAATGCCATTGCAAGCGGTGTATCCGACAAGACCGGCAAGGTTACTTACTACAACACAAGTAAAGAAGAAATCAAACTTGCAAGCGGTAAATATTATATTGTCGAAACAAAAGCTCCTACAGGCTACAACATTTACGGCAAAGTTATTCCTGTGACAATTGATGTAACTTATAGCACAACATTTGTTGACGGTTCATACATCACAAACTGCCCAACAGACGGCACAGCAAGCGTTGATGTAAAGGATACAAAGGTTGTTGTACCACAGACCGGTGGTGCAGGAACAGTTATGTTCTACATTCTCGGCACAGCTTTTGCACTCGGCGGTATTGCAACATTGCTCATTCGCAGAAGAGTAAAAGCTACAAACAAGTAATTTCACATTAAACAGAAAGGAGTACAGCACATTGAAAAAATGCAGAAGCAAATGCACCTTGATAATAGGAATAATTTTTATGACTGCATCACTCTGCTTTGTGCTGTACCCTTCTGCATCAAATGCTGTCAATAGTTTTTTCGCCGCATCCACAATTAACAATTATGCCGCAAATCTTGACAGTATTTCAGCAGCCGACAGGTCACAGTACTTGTCGGCTGCTGCTGAATATAACAACAATTTGTCAGAGCTTGTCAATGGCTTTACTTATGATGTAGACAGCGTGATTGACGGATATGACGATATTCTCAATTTTGGTGACGGTCTTATAGGCTACATTGATATTTCAAAAATAAATGTAAAACTGCCTATTTACCACGGGGATGAGGATAAAGTGCTTGAAAAAGGTGTTGCTCATCTGCCAAATACAGCGTTTCCGATAGGCGGTGTAGGCAATCATTCGGTGCTTTCAGCTCACACGGGTTATCCTACGCAGGTGTTTTTTGACAATCTCAACGAGCTTGAAATCGGTGATGAAATCAAGGTGTCCGTGCTTGATGAAACGCTTACCTATGCTGTAACAGCAAAAAACATTGTTAAGCCCGACAACATATCGTTACTGTCAGTTGACGAAGAAAAAGACCTATTAAGCCTTATAACTTGTTATCCCTACGGTGTTAACAGTCACAGACTTATTGTGACAGCCGAAAGGGTATCTGAAACCGCTTCGCCTGATACTGCCATAAAAGCAGAAACTAATAACAGAAGTTTTGATTTTATTCTACTGGCAATAATTGCAATAGCAATAACAGCTGTTATTGCTACATTTGCTGTCAGAAAAAGGAGGAAAAATAATGCCTGATATTACAATAGACAAATCATCACTTGTCTATGATGATAACGAATTCGAGTATAAAACAAGAGTTCCCGGTACTTTCGGGGAGGATATTCGTTATCTTTGGATTAAAAAAGACGATGTTGATGAAATCAACGAAGGCAAAACCATACTCACATCATTGGATGATGAGAGTAAATATATGCTTTATGACAAAGATGATAATCTTGCCGAAACAGTCAGGGGGTCAGAACTGTACATAAATCATTATGATCCGGTTAAGGAAAAAGAAAACACAGAAAGCAAAAATTTTGACACTATTAATGAAAAAAAGTCCAAAAGTGTCGGTGTAAAAGAAGAAAATTTACAATCTGTTCCGACTGAACCGATTGTAACCGAAACATCAAAAGACACAGAATTTTCTATTCCGATTTTTGCTACCCTTTATGACAAATGCAATCGCAAAATTGATGAGCTTAACAGCAAAAATGATAAGTTCAATGCAAAAATTGAAAAGCTCAATATAAAAAAGTCCCGAAATGCAGAGTTTGTATCTACGATTGAATCCTTGAAAGATATTGTGCCAAAACCTGTATATACTGCTCTTTCGCTCTTGGCAACAGAAAGACGGCAAAAGATAGTCAGTATTAACGAGAAAATTTCTGCCCACAAACTGAATATCAAATCCAATGAAAATAAAATTCAGAAACATCAAAGCCGTGCTGATTTCTGCATTAAAATCCACAAATTTCTCGACAATATGAAGTCACCTGACGGACGCAAAGAAAATTTCGTTAAAGGGATTCAAGAGTATCGAATGATGTCGATGCGAACAACCTCAGAAAAATTTGATGCTACTCAAAATAAACTTGACAGTGCTCTAAAAGCGTACAGTCAAACTCATTATATGTCTGAAAAGCTCAAACTACAAAAGCAGATTAACAAGCTCACAACAAAAAAAGAAAAGTTAATGCGAAAGCTCAAGGCACTTGACGAGTGGTCTGCAAAGTTTGATGCAGTCAAAGCAATGCCCGATAAAGAAGCTGACAATATCATCAACAAGAGCTGTCAGAATATTGTTGATGAGTTTACTACCAACCCACAGGCTCTCAAGAAACAGGCGGATACGATTGTAAGTTCAACTGCAAAAGTTATTTTCGAAGAAAACTATCTTAAAAATGCTGAAATGTCGATTGAGGACGATTATGACAGTATTGACGGTATTATCAATAACGGCAATAAGCAGCAGGAATACGAAAAACTCAAAGAGCCTGATAAGAAATCCGAACGCAGAACAGCACCTTTATCGAGAAATCAGATTAAGCAAAATGCAAACACTATTGCTCATAATGAGCAACGAACGAATGATAAAACCAAAACTCAGGGACAAGAATTATAAAGCTATTTTAGACCTGTGCCATTCAGGCACAGGTCTTTTTTTAAGAGGTGAATGAAATAAATGATTGAATTATATGGAAACAAAATATGGAACAGCAACACTCCCAATAAATATAAAAAAGTAATCATTGCGAGTGAGGATAGTCTTGATAATATATGTCAGGAACTTGAAAATTCAGGACTTAATTATTGTGCATATATTTTTAACGGAGAAGCACATATTGCCATTGGCAGAGCTACTGCAAATAATATTGATAAGTTGGATATTGATTATCAGACTGTTATTGAATGTAATTCAAAAGTCTATAAAACCAACAACATCATAGGAACTACAACCTACGATTCTATTGAGGATAAATTATACCGTAAGTACAATACCGATTTTGCCTATAAAATCGGTCAAAGACTTACTGAGCAAGGCATCCTTTTTTCAGGCAGAATTTACGGAAAAACAACAACTATTACTGTTGACAAGCAATATGCTGATACCTTGAATAAAATATCTGCTGAACTTAAAGAACAGCGAGCATCATTTATGTCAAAATCTGAGGTTGTTCAAAATGAATCACCGGAAGAATCAAAATCAGTTAATGAAAAAATATCTGAATTACATTTTAATGAATCGCAACTTTCGGCACTTGCACCGTCTGTAAAATTTATCCAAACGAGAAACGATGATAATTTGACTGATAACTTTGTTTCATTGTTTTCTGACTGCACTGATTTTTATGAATCACAACTTTCTGCTCTTGCCGAAATTTATGTTGACACATATCGCAGTTTTTCGGATAAATCTTTGATATTTGCAGATACATCAAGGTTTAATGATTTAAAACAGCGTTTTGTTAATGATAACATTACTGCAAAATTAACTGAAAATCGTGGTTACTCAACTACTCAGTTTGAAATTATCAGAGAAATGGTAACTTACGGTATGAGCGAATCAGTAATCAACTTGCTTGATTACACTTTTTCGATTGATGAAATGCAAAACTTCTTTACAGCATACAAGAACGGCTCGTATGAAGATTTAATCAATCTCATTGCAGATATTAAAGGTACTACACGCACGGATATTGAAGGGCAAATTGAGGGCGGTACATACACTCCTGCTTTACCCGACTTTAACACTCTTGAGAAAACCCTTTATTTTCAAGAGTCCGAAGTCGAAAGTATTACATATATGTACTATAATCCTGACGCATACTCCGGCGGTCAGTTTGTAATTACCGAGGTATCTTACAAACAGATAGCGGAAGCTAACAAAGAATACGGAGATGATTTTTCAGGATTCTTTGATTTTCTTGATACAACAGGCGAACAAAGGTTAATTGATATCGGTAGCGAAAGTTTCAGAACCGCTATTAAAAAGTTTTACAGCGGTACGGAGTTTGCCGAAGGTCTTAATGCAGATATTCAGCACAAGCTCGTTGAGCTTGCAGTAGTTCCCGAAATCAAATTACCTGAAGTACGGAAAATAGAACTTATAAAGGTCGGTGATTTTTATGAAGTCAGAGGTGAGAACGCAAAAACCGTTGCAGATATTCTCGACCTTGTTTCTACAACAAGAAACATTAACGGTTCTTCAGTTGATACAGTCGGATTCCCTGATTTTAAACTGAATGATAATACTGAACTTCTTAAAACACAAGGATTTACTGTGAATATCAAATATGAGGAGCTTGCACCGTTTTATGAGGAACACGACGAGCTTGACGACATAGATCCCGCAGTTATTCGTCAGCAGCTTGAGGACGCAGGGATAGTCAACGGTGAGCTTGTCGATGAAGATAAGCTGAACAGTGATCCATTTATTCAACAGGTTATGGCTGTCGCAGAATCCGATGCCGGTGCTCTGAATGTCAGCTCAGAAGAAATCGTTAATCAATTTAATTCAGAAAATGAAATCGTCCCGATAAACGAGCCTGAACAAACTGAGTCTGTACAGGAAATAATTCGTCCGACAATTACTTGTGATTGGAGTGAAAGTCCGGTATTTGAGAACGGCAAAACATACTCTGTTTCTGAATTTGATAAACTTATGAAAAATGCCGATGACGAATGGGTTGAGCAAAGACAGCTTGAAATTGAGGAATACGGCAGTGAAAATGCGGTTGCAGAAGCATACAGAAACGGTGAACTTGACAATATTCATCTTGGTTATGAAAAAACGAAATTTATTATTAATATGCCGAACGGTACGAAATACACCGAACGGCAGGACATCGGGGACGGCATTGGCGGTGTGATTGATTTTCTTGAGCAGTATTCACAGTACTCTGCTGTTGTTAAATTGCTTAAAGATGATATTGCAAAAGAAGAACAGGCTGCCGAATATCCTGAAAAAGAGAGCAACGCAGAAAAAAACAACAACAATACCGAATTAAATAGCATTGATGAGCTTGCTATGCAGCTTGAAAATGACGAAAAGTCAACTTCTGAGAAATCTTCTGTAGGTAAAAACAATTTTATTTGGACATCGGCAGACGAACACGCTCCGGTAACTTCTCAACCCACCTTGTTTGACAGTATACCTGTATCAGATGTTTCATCTGATGAAACCACCTCTCACGAAAACTATGTACTTGAAGACAGAGAATCTGTTACTGGTGCTAAAACTAAGTACCGTAACAATATAACCGCTATCAAAGTTTTAAAACAAATCGAAGCTGAATACAGAACAGCAACACTCGAAGAACAGAAACAGCTTTCCTTATACAGCGGTTGGGGCGGACTCGCTAATGCATTTGAATCAGATAATGACAAATGGAAAAATGAATATTCCGAACTGAAAGAATTGCTTACTGATGACGAATATACCGCAGCAAGGTCATCTGTACTTGACGCATTTTTTACCGATAGCGTAATCATTGACAGCATTTACAAAGTTATGCAAAATGCAGGTTTTAAAGGCGGAAATATACTTGAGCCAGCTATGGGCATCGGTAATTTCTTCGGCAGACTGCCCTCGGAATTGCGTGAAAACAGCAAGTTATACGGTGTTGAAAAAGACAGTCTGTCGGGCAGAATAGCTCAAAAGCTGTATCCGCAGGCTGACATAACGATTGACGGATTTGAAAATACTCATTTTCAGGATAACAGCTTCGATGTTGCAATCGGTAATATTCCTTTCGGTGATTTTGGAGTAATTGATAAAAAATACAGTTCTCAAAATCTCAAAATTCACGATTACTTCTTTGTGAAATCACTTGATAAAGTGCGTGACGGCGGTGTTGTTGCTTTTGTAACATCCAAAGGTACGCTCGATAAAAAGGACAGCTCATTTCGCCGAGCTTTGGCGGAAAAAGCTGATTTAGTCGGAGCTGTCAGACTGCCGAATAATGCTTTTAAATCAGCAGGAACGGAAGTTACTCCCGATATTATCTTTCTCCAAAAGCGTTCTGCACCACTTGAAAATATCCCATCTTGGGTAAATGTGGGAACAACCGAAAACGGTTTATCAATCAATAATTATTTTATTGAACATCCTGAAATGGTTCTCGGTGATATTGTTCAAGGCAACAAGCTCTACGGACGAACAGATGATACAATGTGTGTACCGTTTGCTGACGGTAGACCATTATCACAACTGTTACCTGAAGCTGTAAAAAATATTGTATTTACCTATTCACCGGCAAAAGAGGTAATATCGCCTGTTTTTAAAACAGAAGCTGTTATATCAAAACCCGAAGGACTTCGTTCACAGAGCTACTATAAATCAGGCAACGAGATTTATTTTTACGGCAGCAATTCCGCAGGAGAATTAGTTACTGTGTCGGCTAAGGATTTACTTGATAAAAAGTACACAACAAAAAACATTGACAGACTTACTGCGTTTATGGAAATCCGTGATACTTTAAGAGAACTACTTGAGGTGCAACAGCACGATAACAATGATGCGGAAGTCGAACAATTGCAGCATAGGCTTAACACAATCTATGACAACTTTTATGATAAGTACGGTCTTATACATAGCAGATACAACCGTAATATTCTCGGATTTGACGGAGCGTATCAGCTTGTGGCATCTCTTGAGCAGGACTATGATAAAAATACCTTGATTAAAAAATCGGATATTTTCACTCAGCGTGTAAATGTTCCGAAACCGCAGATTGAACATATTGATACTGCATCGGAAGCTCTTGCCGTTTGTATCGCCGAAAAAGGATATATTGACTTTGATTATATGAGTAATCTTACCGATATTGACAAAGCAAGTCTTGAAGAAAGTTTGCGTAATAACGGTGAAATATATCCTATACCTATGAATACGGAAAATAATGAATATACATATCAGACCGCATCAGAATATCTATCAGGCGATATATATGCTAAACTTGATACAGCAGAATCCTATGCTGCTGTTGACAATATCTATAGTGCTAATGTTACTGCTCTTAAAGCAGCATTACCTACTCCGCTTAAAGCAGGAGATATTGATGTTAATCTCGGAGCTACTTGGATTGCTCCAGAATACTATGAGCAATTTATGTACAAGTTGTTTGAAACACCTCTTTTCAATCGTTCTGACGGCATTTTTAAGGACAGTAAAATATCTGTAGAATACTCTGAATATTCCGGTAAATGGTTTATTTCACATAAATCAGCTGATAAATCCGTAACTGTAACAAAAACATACGGAGCTTGCGGTTATTCGGGATATCAAATTCTTGAAGCAGCTCTTAATTTATCAGAACCAAAGGTATACAAAGATAAGCTTGACGAGTACGGACGGATTATGTTTGATAAGAATAACAAACCAATCCGAGTAATTGATGTGCCGGCAACTCAGGTCGTTCAACAGAAAGCGAATAAGATACGCAGAGAGTTCAAAAACTGGCTGTTTAGCGATCCCGTAAGACGGTCCGATATAGTTGATACATACAATCGTACTTTTAATTGTATTAAACCACGAGAATATGACGGCTCACACCTTACTTTTCCGGGAATGAATTCAAATATTGAACTGCACGAACATCAGAAAAATGCAATAGCTCACGCTATTTACGGTGGTAACACTCTGTTTGCTCATTCAGTCGGAGCCGGCAAAACTTTTGAAATGATAGCAACGGCTATGGAATGTAAACGGCTCGGTTTGTGCCACAAATCCTTGTTTGCTGTACCGAATCATCTGACAGAACAGGTGGGAGCAGACTTTTTGAAGCTCTATCCCAATGCAAACATATTGGTTGCAACAAAAGATGATTTTAAGGCTGAAAATCGTAAAAGACTGATGAGCAAAATTGCGACAGGTAATTATGATGCGGTTATCATCGGTCATACTCAACTTAAAATGCTACCGTTATCACCTGAAAGGCAGGAAAATATTTTCAAAGAGCAGATTGATAATATTGTTGCCGGTATTGCCGAACTAAAATACCAAGAAGGCAATTCTTTTAAAGTCAAGGATATGGAACGAACTAAGCGTAGTCTTGAACAACAACTTGAAAAATTACAATCAAGTAAAAAAGACAACACGGTGTACTTTGAGGAACTCGGTATTGATAAACTCTTTGTCGATGAAGCACACGAATTTAAGAATTTGTTCTGTACAACAAAACTGCAAAATGTTTCGGGTATTTCTTCGAGGGCATCTCAGAGAGCGACAGAGTTATTCGCTAAGTGCCGTTACCTTGACGAAAAAACCGGCGGTAAGGGTGTTGTATTTGCTACAGGAACTCCTCTCTCTAACAGTGTAACAGAACTACATACAATGATGAGATATCTCAACTATGATTTCCTTGCAAGTCATAATAATATGCAAAACTTTGACAACTGGGTATCTACATTTGGCGTACAGAAAAAAGAATATGAGCTTGCTCCTGCCGGCAACAAATTCAAGGAACGCACACGCATTGCAGAATATGCAAATTTACCGGAACTTATGTCAATGTTTAAAACGATTGCAGATGTCCGCACGGCTGATACTCTTAACCTTAAAGTGCCTGACTGTGAATTACACATTGTTGATGTTGAACCTACAGAATTACAGACTGAACTTGTTGAAGAATTATCAGACAGAGCTGATGAGGTCAACAACGGTTCCGTTGATCCATCAACAGACAATATGTTAAAAATCACCGGTGACGGTAGAAAACTCGGTCTTGATCCTCGACTTATCAATCCGTCATTTGAAGATGATCCCGGTACAAAACTTAATGTTTGTGTCAATAATGTTTTTGATATTTACGAAAAAACAAGCGACAAAAAGCTGACACAGATTGTATTTTGTGATTTGGGTGTTCCGAGCAAAAACTCATCTGCTGATGGCAATAAAGATGACGATACAAAAAGTGTGGCAGAACTTGACTCGCTTGAAGAGTCAGGAAAGTTTTGTGTGTATGATGATATTAGAGATAAGCTGATTGCAAAAGGTGTATCGGCTGACGAAATAGCTTATATTCACAACGCTAAAAGTGAAACCCAGAAGTCTGAGCTTTTTGCAAAAGTCAGAAGCGGTGAAGTGAGAATTTTACTCGGCTCTACGGGTAAAATGGGAACAGGCACAAATGTACAGGACAGGATCATTGCTCTGCACGATTTAGATGTTCCGTGGCGACCGTCCGACCTTGAACAAAGACGAGGAAGAATGGTTCGACAGGGTAATATCAACGATAAGGTACATCTTTATCGTTATGTAACAAAAGGCACTTTTGATGCCTACAGCTATCAGCTTTTGGAGAAAAAGCAGAAGTTTATAAGTCAGATTATGACCTCGAAAGAGCCCGGCAGAAAATGTGCAGATGTTGACCAAGCTGCATTGACTTACTCTGAAATCAAGGCTCTTTGTACAGGCGATGAGCGTATCCGTGAAAAGCTGACTCTTGAAAACAGAGTAAAAGAATTGCAGGCACTCAAGTCTGAATACAACAGCACACGATACGAACTTGAGGACAAGGTGAACGCTTATCCCGAAGAACGCAAAAAATTACTTCTTGATATAGGCAATATCAGCAAGGATATGGAAACGGTAAAAAACATACCTTTTGATGTCAAAACTGAAAGTTATCGGGTTGGGATTACTATAGGAAAAGATGCTTACTCACTTCTAGATGATGAATCAAGAAAAGTTGCTGCAAAAGCATTAACCAACGCTGTAGCACAGGTCAAAGGGGATGCTAACAAGAATAAGAGAATCGCCATAGGGGGACTCGGCAACTTTGGTGTTGAGGTAATCAATGACGGATATTTCCTTGATAAAATAACCGCAACTCTTCGTGGTAATTATACTTATTCAGTTGAACTGGGCGTATCAAGTATTATAAATCTTAAAAAGATTGAGAACTTGCTTTTTAAGGTTGAAAATGTTCTGAACGATAAAAAATCGGAACTCAATAAACTTGATATTGACTATAAGACTGCACAGAATATGCTTCACAAGCCGTTTGAGTATGAGGATGAACTTAACAACAGTACAAAAAGGCTTGATGAGTTGACAACTGCCTTAAACATTGATATGTCAGAACACAAAGTAGATAAACCCAAAAAGACTCATTATTTTGGTAAGGATTTTATTCTTGGAAAAAAGAAATCATCAAAGCAAATACAGAATAATGAAGTTATGAAATCAGAACCTAAAAGGAGTGAACCTGAATTATGATAGTTTACGCACAAGGCGATATAACAAAATTTGATGTAGATGCTATTGTAAATGCATCCAACGGTTTTGGTTATATGGGAGGTAAAAGATGTGTTAATGAATTACATAGAGGAGTTGCAGAGAGCATTCAATTTGCATCTTGCGGTGCTGTCGAACGGCTTGCAAGAGCAAAATGTAAGGCACACTCCTTTTTTGGTTATTCACCCGGAACTGTTTTTGTGACTGATGCTCCAAATCTTGAGTGTAAAAAAATAATACACGCAGTTACTATGCGTACTCCGGGTAGCAAAGCAAAAATCAAAAAAATTAAAGATCTGATTCCAAAGATAGTAGCGGTAGCTGAAAACTTAAACATAAATTCAGTAGCCATACCTTTACTTGGTTGCGGAACAGGTGGACTTGACAGAAAAACCGTTCAAAATTTATTGGCTCATAATCTTATAAGTGACAAAGTGACATTTTATATTGTTACTTCACTTTAAAATTAGAAATTCTTTTCTGAATTTCTTTTTAAAACACTTGTTTTTTTCTTAGTTATAACATATAATAGTATTTGAACGATGTTGGTTACTCATCTTAGTGTTGTGCTTCGCTACCGTCTGACCACCATATCAGGAGAATGCGATATTTTTTAAGGTTGTGCTTCGCTACCGTCTGACCACCATATCAGGAGAATGCGACATTTTTAAGGTTGTGCTTCGCTACCGTCTGACTACCATATCAGGAGAATGCGACAAAAAGTAACGATTTTTGGAGCAACTGCATTATATGCAGTTGCTCCCTTTTATTGAGGAATGAATAGCGTGGATATAGATTTTTAAAATCAGAGTCTAAAAGGAGTGAACAAGAGTTGTGATTATAATAGCTTGAAACGGCTTTAAACAGCTCTTTATTCCGATTTTGCGGTAGATAAATATTTTTTATTTAATTTAAAAAGCAGCCGTTCAGACGGCTCTGAACGGCTCTTTTTTGTTGTCCTTAAAACTTGCAAATTTGCCGATTTTGACATATAATAATATGTAAAGAAAATGAAGTGTGGTGATATTTATGATGTCAATTACAAGTACACGGTATCTTTCTAATGTCGATTGGTTACAAGATGTGGTTCAAGGTACGGATTTAATCCTGTGCGGAGTTTCGGCACTTGAGTACCTTGAATTATTCAATGGTTATGTCAATGAATCTAAGATACAGGTGTATGCTCAGAACGAGGGACAATTTGATAACATTGAATATCATATTGTCAATTCATTTGACGATATAGAGTATCTCAATTTTGACGGTGTTTTATGTACAACTGTTAATCAGACTATAAACGATATGCTTTCTGATTATGACAACATAGATGAGCTTGCTTTTCTTGAAGCATTGAGCAATTATTATTTCGCCAACAATGAATCATTTGATAATCTTAAAATTAAACCTGAAAACAGAGATGTTTTTAATCAAGTGAAGCAGATGGCGATAGAATATTATTGTGAGGAGTAATATGACTGAACAGGAAAAACTGATGTACGAAATTCTCGGACAAATAACCACCTCTGATATTCCTATTGTGTTCAAGGGCGGTTTGATAACTAAACTGATTTTAAACGAGAGTGGTCTTAGCTCAGTTCAACGAACCACGAAAGATATTGATGCGAATTGGATTGGTCAACCCCCGTCTATGGACTATTTAGTTGATTCTTTAAATAACAGTTTTGGCGATTTACAAAGATGCTATAAAGCTGTTGCGTCACGGCAATACGGAGAAAAACAATCTGCCGGTATAAGTGTTATTGATAAAAACACAGGCAGAAAATTTATTACTATGGATATAGACATTAAGCCGTTGATTGACAGCAAAACCTATTATTATGAACAAACTAAAATCAGAGGAGTACTTCCAAATGAAATTTTGGCTGATAAGATTTGTGTCTTGTCGGGAGAAGCTATATATAAAAACAGAGCCAAAGATGTATTAGATGTTTTCCTGTTATCTAAATGTGTGGAAGTGTATTCTAAGGATATTTCTGATATTTGCAAAAGAGCAGGAAGGGAAATAAAATCATTTGATGCTTTCCATAATAAAGAAGCTGAAATTGAACACGCATACAACAAATTAAAGGGTATTGAAGGAAAACCTGATTTTAATACTGTTTACAATTACTTGTATGAATTTATAGTCCCATTTGCACAGGAAGTAATTCCAAATAAAATGTGGGATTGCAAATCATTGTCGTGGAATGATGTATGTAAAACAAAATCTCCTCTATCAAGAAAGCAGATAAATCAAAACGCAAAAATTATATCCCACAAACAAGAAAATCAATCACAACATAACAAGGACAAAAGTAAAAGCAGATAGCATCAAAAAGATGTTATCTGCCTTTTTGTTGTTTTTTCAAATTATATAGCTCATAAAAACTTCGTGGGTTTTGTGTACTTTCTTACATACCAGCAAACAAGTAAGGGTAATCGATCCCTGTAACGCTTTTCAGATAAACGAGATCTGAAAAGTTGAAACCATAATTGAGAGAAGAATCCCTGTTTTCCTCTCCAGTAAGAATAAAATGAAGTTTTTTCTGTTCGATATCTGAAAGAATGGTTAGCTTTTCCGTTCCGAATCCTTTTTCATTTAGATGATATAACACCACTCTGGAAAGCTGAATCTGCATTGCTTTGTCAATATCGTTGTCAGCACAACCGTCCATAATATCCAGAATCATAAATAAAACGCTGTTATCTGATTCAGGAGAAGTGTCTTTCGGTTCAAATTTTATGTCCTGCTCATTCACAAGCCACCATATTGGGCATCCCACATATTTGGCAATGGCAAGTTTTTGCTCATCGGTGGTTTCCACAACGGCTTTAAGACTGTTGAATCTTTGCGGAATGGCACTAAGTTTTTTTAAAACAGATTTTTTACTACTAAGTCTAACAGACACATTTTCATCAAAATCAAGAAGCGAATCTATTGATACCTCAAAGTAATCTGCTATTTTCTTTAATATTTCTCCGTTCGGGATAGTTCCTTTTTTCCAGTTGTTCGCAGAACCTGATGAAATTTCAAGTTCTTTAAGAACAGCATGTGGTTTTATTCCTTTTATTTTTGATAGATATTGAAACTTCTCCCAAAACATAGACAAACATTCTCCTTGATTTTTGTAAAATTGTTTTATTTCATCTTTTGTTCTTGAATTTTCTTGTAGCAGTATAGCGTTGCTTTGCAATCCGCTAAACTATCGTGTGCTGTTTCACTGCCCCAATCGTAGCAGTAATATTCGGCACACTTAGTTAGAGTCTGCCACTTATTACAACCATAGTACTCACTCCATTCACCGTATATGTCTGCGAACATTTTCATAACATCAAAAGTTGTGGCTTTAGTATTCTCAATGCCACAGGCAGACAAGAACATCAAATCAAGACCTACATTGTAACCAATTATGACTTTTGCCGACTTTATAATATTGTTTAATTCGTAATAAACATCGGAAACTGTCGGTGCGTTCACTACCATTTCAGCAGTTATATGATTGATTGCCATAGCTTCGTTCCAGCTCTTTGTTCTTTCAGGCTTTATATAACTGTTAAATAGTGTCTTGCCCACACAATTAATAATAGACACTTGTAACAGCTCGTCTGTTACAGAATCGAGTCCAGTCGTTTCAGTGTCAACTATTATAATTTCATTTTCTTTTAATGTACTCATAATATTCCTTACTGATACACTTTGTCCGATTTCTTGTCTTTTCTTATACTCAGCCTTTAACTCTCTGCGTTTTGCCTGAGCTGCACGCTTTTCCTTTTCCTCAGTACGGTAATTTGTAAGCTCTTTTTCAGTCATAGGTCTGACTTCCTCGTCCCATAAGTAAAGCTCCTTAGATGGGCAATAGGCATTAATCCATAAATATTTACCGCATTTATCATTAATTTTCACAAAATGTTTTAACTTCCATTGTCTTTCAGTAAGTAACTTTTTATCCTGTTTGACTTGTATTTTGGTTCGTACACTTGTTATGTAATTGTTCCAAATATTCATTTTCCGTTCCTCTTTCTTTTCTCTAACTATTTATCCCACCCTGAATAGCGGAAAATGTTATATAATTATTTTTTATGTTTGTTCTACCTTAGAAATTGATTTTTTGTCAGCTGATACGGTGATTCCAATTTTCGCCATTTTTACTCCTCCACATCATTTGCTTTTGCATTATTTGGTATATAGATGTTGTAAATTGTTTTGTCGTCATTAACCCACGATATATAAAAAACAGGGTTAACGCTATTTTCGTCGATGTGTGTCGAATATTTTTCAATTCTGGCATTTTCTGACTCAACATACTTTATATTCATCTTAACACTGTTCTTTGGCACTTCAATCGTTTCGTCAGAGGTGTTGAAATAGTAATACTTATCATCTTCTAAATAATATGATGTACTTGATATAGGGGTTATTTTGTCAGAACTTTCAAGCTCCATCTTGCCACCACTAATATTTGATGAGTATATTACACATCCTATAAAACAGATAAATACCAAATCAGTTATTATAATTCCTGAGAGAAATATATCGTCTATGCAATTAACGGCTTTTGATAACTTTATTATTTTACTTTCATATTTATTGTTATTCTCATCGTCACACCAACATAATTTATCATACTTTCTCCGAATGAAGCCATAGACGATGAGAGATAAAATCAGCAAGATTATGCTGATAATAAAGATAATAAAAAACAACATAATTTAATTTCTCCTTAAAATCAGTTGTCAATTTCACGACTTATGATGTCAAAGTTCTTGGTTACAGACACAAAATCGTCTATATCAACTTTATAGTAATCTTCCAAATGACTATCAGGAAGAAGCAGATTGAAACCAGACTCATAATAAAGCTCAGGCTCACTGATTTTCTCGTAGTCAGTCAATATGTCTATGGGGATTATTGCACTTCGTATAACCGAAAATACTATTGAACGGGAATCTATCTTTGAAGTGACTGTATTGTTGTCAACATATACGACATTCAAAGCTTTACTTTTATTGCCTGTAACGGGATCTGTGGATGTATGTATATCTGCAGATAATACCTTCGGTTTTTTGACAGCTAAATATTCTTCGATATATAAACCACCCTTATCATTAAGTGGGGAAATTGCTTGCTCAATAAATTCTTTGTATGTGGCTTTTTTCCCTTTTTCTAACAAAGCGGGATTAATATTACTGGACTTACTATAAATCAGTCCCGCCAAAATGCACATTACAATGATGATAATAAAAAATACATCCATAACAAGATATGTATCCAAAAAAAATTTGGGTATAAATTTGACGAAAAAATCCACAACACAACAAGTTGCAAGTAATAAACCAATTATGTTAACTACCTTTTCAATACGCTTGAGTATATTTATTGCTTTAACCTTGCGAAGTTGGTCGTTATATATGGTTTTTAGCATACCTTCAACATTGTGACAATATGCTTGGATTGATTCTGCATCCGCTGTAACTTTAATTCCTATTTGGGACATTGTTGTTTCTCCTTTGTATCTGGTATATATATTTTGTAATAGTATTCATCGCCGAAAGTGCATTCGTTGTTTAATGAAATATAAAATATTGGTATAAACTGGCTTTCGTCCGGTTTGTTAACATATTTCTCTATCCGAGCATTTGTATCGGTGTAGTTAATATTACATGTTGATTTGTTTATTCTTAGGGTATCTTTTTTTGTATTGAAACAATAATAGTGTGAGTCTTCAACAAAATATGTGGTATTATAAGTGCTTTTGATTGGCTGGATTTCAATGACACTTTCCAATTTTAGATTTTTTGTGATACTTTGAGAGTATATACAACATGCTATTGTACTCGCAAGGCAAACTCCAAACATAATTATTGAAGTTACAGCTAATGTAGATAGCCATTTTGGGGATGTAAAGAGTAAGCCATAAATAGAGAGTAATATTGATATAAGCAAAAAAATGAATGTCAGCACAAAAAATAACATATTATTTTCACCTTATTCCATATCAACCTGAAAATCTGTTGTAATCGAGCCTTCAGGGATATAAATTTTATACTTTTCTCCTGTACCTGAAATTCTGAGCGACAAAAGAGGTTCAAAAGTAAGCGGATTTTCAGTTGCTTTTTCGTCAGCCGATTTTACTATAGTATCTATGTGCGGAGTATCCTTAGTATAGATTATTTCGCAATCGTCAGCCTTAATTTTGCTTGCTTTGTAACTACCTTTATCAGTTTTGTAGTAATAATAATAGTATTGCTCAGTATTTACTTCGCCGCACCCAATAAAAAAACCACCTTGTAAATCACGATTGTCTTTAAAATTAACAATACTTTGGCTGCTTTTTACTTCATCTGATAGTTTAATATCAATTGTGTATTTAAAAGATGATATAATTGTTACTACACACACTATATTAATCAGAAGTGTTGTTAATACAATTGCAAGTTTAATAAAACTCGGCTCTGAATGTAGCTCTGAATGTAACATTATAAAAAATACAAAAAAGAAAATTAAAGCGAGAATACAATTAATTATAACTAACATTTCTTCATCTCCTTATTAAAAAACTAAAACCATATTACGATAAACGCTTTCGCTTACTATCAATCTGAGATTGTTAAGCAACTTTTTGTAATGTTCCGTGTCATTATTTTTTAGGGCAAGCTGACATTCAGAATTGTCCTGAGCCATCAAAGCTACGCAGTCATCAATTATCTTATTAGCTTTGCGTGTTTCGGCAAGTATGTGTTTATATAAATTTCCGCTATTCAGTAATTTGCAAAGTTCAGAAGCACGGAAATGATAAAGGTAGTGTGTGAAAAAGCCTTCATCCCAATACAATCTTCTCACATCATAGGCTTTCTCTTCGGAATTATAGCTGTAATAATTGAATTCCTTGTTTCCCGGTTCATCGACTGTTTCTTCAAGGGCATATTTTGGTATTTCAATTTCGCCGTAATTTATTTTTTCGCTACTCTGAATAGAATTTTCAAAATTAAAAAATTCTAAAAAAGCATTAACTGTCATAATTATTTCCTCCTAACAATTTTGGATAGTGTTGTTCTGCTTCTGCTATGCTCCTGTATTTATCCGTTACAAGTATAACGGATATTTCTTTCAGACCTTTTTCCTTAATTACAATGGGTAAAATTCGGTCATTGTAATTGAATATTTCTGATTTATCAAGGATTCTGCAAATATAGCAGATTCCTTTTTCTTTGTTTTCAGCAACTATATAGCCTGTACCGGTATCATATTCCGCATAATCGGTAAACAATACCGGCTGACCGCTTTTCTGAAATAATACCGCTTTAGTCATTGTTATCGCCTTTTTCTTTGCTTTTGAAAAACATATCAAGAGCTGCTGCAACTGTGTCGGCGATTTCCTCATTGCTAAGACCTGCAAAGTATTTCTTGTAGAGTGTTGGAGCGATAGACACCTTTTTATCGGGCTTTTTCTTTTTAGCGGATAAAACTTTCAGCATTTCATCGCCATCAAGTACACCGTCAGCTGACAAGATTCTTAAATCTCTTGCCTGAGCTTCTGATATTTTCATTAGCATATTATCGTCAGCAGAGTTAATCTCGAATAATTCCGACTGCTCATCTGCCGATAAATACGACAATTCTACACCTGCTCTGACGGCAAGCTGACCTTTATCAATCCAACCGAGAATACCGTCAGATAACTTGCTTATTCGCACAAGTCTTGCAATAGTATTCCGACTTAATCCGTACTCATCTGCAACCTTTTCACGGCTGTTGCCGGAAGAAGTTTCTTCGCCGTTAAGCACACGAATTTCATTGATGATGTCATTTCTCTTTCCCTGAGAAAACATTTCAGAATATCGTCTTGCAATAATTCTTGCCTGTTCAGATACTTTGAGGTCATTGAAACCTCTCTGAATAAGGTTGCTTTCATCAACATAAGTTTGAGCTTCCTCTTCTGTGAGTTGCTCTTTAATAATGGCCGGTATGGTTTCAAGACCTGCTATTTTAGAGCAATTCCACCGGTTATGACCGATTAAGATTTCGTATGTATCTGTTCCATCAGGATTTGGTCTGCAAACAATAGGTGTCATTACTCCGTTTTTGCGGATTGATTCAACCATATCATCCCTGCGTTCGCCGTCGTAAAGAGAAAACTGATGATTGTGAAACGGTACAAGCATATCAAGCGGTATTTGCTTTATTTGATTGTTTTGCGAGAGCATTGCTCCAAAGTTAAAGCCTGTCATTGTCGTCCCTCCGTAAATTACGCACCAATTCTTTTTGTAAGTTCTTCGGCACAAGCTATGTATTCCTCTCCGAGCTTACTGCCTTTAATTAAGCATAATGCTTTGTGCTGCTTAGTGCTTTCGACTGCCTGTGTGGCACGGTGTATCTGAGTGTCAAAAAGAGCATTATTGTAAATGCTTTCAAGTTGCTCAATGACACGCTTACTTGCGTTTGTGCGGTCAACCATTGTCGGCAGTACACCGAGAATTCTTAAATTAGGATTGATTGTTTCCTGTATCTGTGTAATAACTCCTGTAAGAGTTTTTAAACCGCCGAAGGCAAAGTCCTGTACTTGTACCGGGATAATTACACCGGAGCTTGCTGTGAGAGCGTTCATCAGCAAAACTCCAAGTGACGGATTACAATCAATAATTACATAATCGTACTGTTTGATAATATCATTATCAAGAATACGCTTGAGTATTGTTTCCCTCGAAAGTACCCCTGCGAGGAATAAGTCTGCATTTGCAAGGTTGATGTCACAAGGAATGTAATCAAGGTGATTAACCTCGTTATGTCTGATGCAGTCTTTTATTTCAACTGCCTTACTCATACCTACCTTACCAATAAGAAGGTCGCTCATTGTTGGGTTGCCGTCTGTATTGTCGAAAGCGGCATATTTGGATAAATCCGCCTGTGGGTCAAAGTCTATTGCAAGCACTTTGTTGTTTTTGAGGGCGAGAGCGGTTGCTATATTAAAAGCTGTTGTTGTCTTACCGACTCCGCCCTTCTGATTAGCTATTGAAATGATTTTGCACATAATTTATACCTCCGTTATCTTGATTTATCTGTTTGTTTTTCTTTGCTGACTGTATTTTTTTGAGAGATTATTTTAGCGTTATTCTTAATCTGCTTACGAGAAATAGGAGCTTTTCCTTTAGTTCCGTTTTCTTTAGTTTCAACCGATTTAGACTGCAACTTTGATTTTTCAGGCTTTTGAAATATGTACATCAAATCGTGTTGTTCTCCAACATCGGTAACATCAAACTTTTTGACACATTTTCGTAGCCAAGGGAATGTTGTATTCATATCATCAATAAGGTTTATGATTTCATAATCAAACAGTTTTCCTTTTGAAATATATCCCGACCATTGTCTGTGAACAAAGCCGTTATCAGTAAAGAATTTGTTAATTTGTTTGTATGCTTTTAGATATATAAAAGGATTATCAGATTGATATATTTTTTGAAGAGCCTTAGAGTCTAAATCAAAATTGATTGCTTTTAATGATTTAATCATTCCTTTCTGCATTTGTTTAAACCTAACATAATATCTTCGATGCTGCCATTTGACTTGTTATGCCAAAAATATTTTACGGCATAATTTTTAAACCAATCCATATCATACAAATCAAGAATTACTCTCCATAATGCACCGTAATCTCTGTTTCTGCCTTTATCTGCAAAAATCAAGTAATAGGGTTTATCGGTTTTAATTTCAGCTAAGTCAAAGCGTTTAAACATATTCCTGATGAATTCATACATTTCTTTAGGGTCGTAAATATCGTCATTGATAACCTTTTCTTCATCAATAACAATTTCGACCTTGTATTTAAATTTCATTTATATCACTCCTTAAAACGGTAAGTCTTCGTCAGCACACAGTGCATCGTGTATCATCTGATACTCTTCCTGTTTCTTGTGGTCAGGGTCAAGCTTCGGTATTGGTTCGCTTTTGTCAACTCCTCTTTTGGTGTAACCGAGATAGTCAACTTGTTCAACAATGACTTCTACAATATTTCTGACAATATTCTCTTTGTCTATGTAGCTCCTCGTTTTAAGGTAGCCTGTAACAGCAATCAAATCACCCTTGCCTTTATATTTGCAAAGATTTTCAGCCGTCTTGTTCCAAAAGACAAGGTGCAAATACTCTGCTTCATTACTGTAAATACTGTTAACAGCTAACACTACATTGCACAGAGCTTTGTTTGTTTCCTTTGTGTATTTGAGTTCAGGATTGGCAGTAAGTCTGCCGATAAGTTTTACTTCGTTGCGAATCATAATTTTAACTCCTTTAAAAATATTTGTGTTTTGCAACTTCTGCCCCGTTGGGGCACAAGTTAATTTTCAATTACTTTGTCATATAACGCAGCTTTTTTTACGAGCCTTTCAGATGTAACCATCATAAAAAATCTTACTGCATCGCTTGCGTTTTCAAAGTCTTTCGTGTGGTTCTCACCGTCAAGGTCTGTATATTCAACTACTCGTACAATTGTCATTTTATTACCCCCTTGATTTTATTTTAATTTTTATGGCTTTATTATACATCAGTATAGTGCTACTGTCAAGCATAAGTTTTTGCTTTTTAAATTTGTTTTTTATTTTGCCCTCACATATTGACAATCAAGTTATATCTGATAAACTTATAGTAGTATCGTTAAATATAAAAACGGAGTGATAATATGAGAAAACTAAAAGAATTCACTTGTGAAATGTGTGGGGGAAAATTCCACTCCTATGCTAATCACGCTAAGTATTGTACATACTGCCGTGACAAGAAACAGGTTGAGCGAGTACAGGCTCACAAAGATAAATTGAAATCCGGTACAGCAAGACAAATCGGTTCTGAACAAATTTGTCCTCAATGCGGAAAAACCTTTGTACTGAAAACCGGAAATCAAAAAGTTTGCGAAGAATGTGCAAAAAAAAGAGTATATAAGAAAACCACCTTTCAAAATCCAAACCTATCATATGACACAATTCATATCTATGTGCCGAAGGGCGAGAAGGTGAAATTACAGGATTGGGTAAAAAGTAAAAATCTGACACTTAACAAGGCATATAATATGGCGATGCAGTTGTTTATGGAACAGCTCGATAAAGAAGATACCGAGAGTAATACACTATTGTAAATCCTGACTGTGCGACTTTTTTTGATTGTTTAGATAATCATCAATGCTCTGACGAGCAAATTCAATTTCTTTTAATTCGGCTACAATTTGCTTGTAGCGTTCATTCATTTTTCGCACTTCATCAATCAGATTTTTCTTTTCATCCTCCAGCTTGTCTAAAGGTGGTAATTTTCTGTCCGGATATAAAGTTAATAAGTTTTTTACGGCATCATCGTACTTTTTCAGTGCGGTGATGTTTTCTTTTTTGAATTGTTTTTTATCTTTATGGGATAAATATTTTTTGTGTATTGGTTTGTATTTTTCGTATGTCCTGATGAGCTTTATTGTATCTGATAACTCATCAATTTGATGTTGTTTAGCATTCAGTTGTGACACAATAACCATCCGTTCGTTATATTTATTTGTTGCTGAACTTTCTAATTTTTGATAATTTTCGGATGTAAGTAAATTTATTGCATCGGCTGCCTCTTGCATATTTTTAATATTTGCCCAATGCAATAAGCCTTTTGAATTTTGAAATATTTCAGCAGATGTATCTATGATTTTTGTTTTATAGGATTTTCCTGATACACCTGTTTTAAGCAGTTGATACTGTTCAATGCGTTTGCGTAATTGAGGTTCGTCATAATACCAACCGAGAGTGCGACCTCTTGAAAATCGCTGTTGTCCTTGTAATTTAAATTTTATTTTAATGACATTCTCAGGTGTGTACTTATACTCAATATTACAGCCTGCAAGTTTATTAAGAAAATCCTCAAAATTTGCAGATTGCATTATGGTTTCATCTATCAAATATCTTAATTTTGATTTCCAAGACTTACCCAAATAATCCTGCTGCCATTCATAGTAGCATTTACCTTGATTTTTTGGATTTTCAATTATTGATAAATTGTATTCTCTGCATAAATCATCGTTTATGTTTCTTAATTTCTCCCACGATTTTCCGCCACGGTTTTTCTGCCATTCAAAGGTTCTGAAATTCACAAAATCGACATTATTAAAAATAATATGGTTATGAATATTTCCCTTATCTATGTGTGTTGCAACAATGTATTGATACTTGTTTTCAAGTAATCGCTCAGCAGTCTTTATGCCAATTTCAAGTGCTTGTTCAGGAGTAACTTCCTGTCCCTTAAACGACTGTTTGATGTGTTGTGCAAGTACACTTCCTTTGCCTGTTCCAAAACTTCGAACAGACAGAAATTCTTTTTCAGCTTTCTTACCGTCATCCATACAACCGAAACAATACACATACTTTTTGTTATCGGTTTTTTCAGGATTTAAGATGTAGTCAACAGCTACAGAGAGCGTAGTTTTGATTGAACCGAGTTTAGTGACTGCCATATTTTTTCATTTACCTCTTTTATGTAATTAACATCATCATCATAAAAACGATTTGTTGAATTTATTCGCCTTGCAATTTGGTTCACATTAGCACCAATTGCAGTTAACTCCTTTTTTAAATCCGCAAATTCTGTAAAATTCACATTTACAATCATTCCCGAAAGTGCCATTTTTCGCAAATATGAACTTAATGATTTTTCATTAGTCAATGTAGCCCTTTTTTCAATTATTTTCAACTCCTGTTCGTTTACTCTAAATTTAATTGTTGTTTTTCTTGTATTCTTGTTATTCATAAAATAACCTTCCTGCTTATTATAAAAATCTTAAAAGACGGGGTTTTAGGGGTATCCCTTAACAAGCAATTTTTCAAAATCGGAACGATTTGAAAAATTGGCGATTTGTGGACTTTGTGTCCACACACCGCAGTGCTTGCTATTATAGAATCGGGTATATTTTGACAAATCAGCGAATTTTGTAAAATCCCCCTATATATATTCCGCAAAAAAGACTATTTGTCACTCTTTTTTGAGAATAAAAAAAAGATTTTTCTTTTGAAAAGAAAAATCTTGTAATTGCAAATATATTGTGATAGTATAGATATATCAATAGTTGTCTGTTCGTTCGCTAAAAGAATGGAGTGTTCTTTTAGTGAATGACGGAAATCATTACCCTGATGAGCAAAAACAACTCATATTACTTAAAGCTCATAAGCGTAAATCTTGGCGACAAGAACATTATTTGCTTTACGAAAAAGACTATCGGCAAAACAATTGCAAAAGAATAATATCTTTGGACGAGTTTGCGAATGATAAGGTCAAAGCTTTAAAAGACGAGAAGGCAGATATTGATAACATACTATATCAAAGATACTTGCACAACGCTCTTACGGAAGCTTTAGACAGCCTACCTGTAATTGAAAGGCAAATTATTGAAGAATGCTTTTTTTACAATGATGTTAAGCGAAAAACATATGAGGAACTCGGCGAAAAGCATAATCTGTCCAAAGGTGCTTATTATAACAAGTTATGCCGAATTTTACGCAAATTACGCACACTTTTAGAGCAATATTCTGAGTTTTGAAAATTCTTTTGATTTTTTTACTTATTTAGGGTGACAAACCGCAAATTTTGCGGAATATATTTAAGAGGATAAAATCCTCACGAAGTCTTGACTTGATTTTTTTAGATGTTATTATGGAGGTAATCAATTGTTGCCTGCGTAAAAAGTGCCGTAAGGAGATCCACATATGCAGGAAAACAAGCAAAACATACGATTTACTGCCCTGTACTGTCGCTTATCGTCTGATGACGAGCTAAAAGGGGACAGCAACAGCATAATACATCAAAAACAAATCCTACAAGACTATGCTCTTAAAAATAGTTTAACTCCAACAGAAGTGTATGTCGATGATGGCTTCACCGGAACAAATTTCGATAGACCTGACTTTAAAAGACTGTTATCTGATGTTGAAAATGATTTAGTCAAAACAATAATCGTTAAGGACTTATCACGATTCGGAAGAAATTATCTTAAAGTTGGATATTACACAGAAATATTGTTTCCATCAAAAGGAGTTAGATTTATTTCGGTTTCTGACAATCTTGATACATCTGCAAAAGATGAAATCAACGATTTTATCCCATTTAAAAATATTATGAATGAGTGGTATGCAAAAGACTTGTCACGAAAACAACGAGCTGTAATTAAGAGCAAAGGCAACGCGGGCAAAAGATTATCCACAAGACCAATTTACGGCTACAAAAAAGCCGAAAATGGAGATTGGATAATTGATGAGCCGGCTGCGATCGTTGTTCGCAAAATTTTCGATTTATATTTAAAAGGTTACGGTCCGGCAAGTATCGCAAATTATCTTTTTGCAAACAAAGTTAAGATTCCTTCTTTAACCGGTTTGCAAATATCTGATAAAACGAGAAATCCATATCGTTGGTCGAAAGATTCCGTAGCACATATCTTGACTTGTCAGGATTATTGTGGAGATATGATTAACTTTAAGCGTTCAGATGTTGATAATCTTGTAATATTTCCAGATAAACAAGAACCTATTATAAGTCGAGAAATTTTTGCAGAAGCACAAAAATTGCGTTTGAGCAAAAAACCGGTAAGACACTCTTACAGCGAACCTGTTCTATTTTCGGATTTTCTGCGTTGTGCAGATTGTAAAAATCGAATGTATGCACAGCGACGCTATAAAGGTTCAACTTCCTACACTTGCTCAACCGCTCGAAAAGTACAAGGTTGTTCATTACATTATATCAACGAAAACAGGTTATCAGATTGTGTTAAAAGCGAAATTAACAAACTTATAGCTAATAAGACAAAAGTTGTTGAGTTTGCAAAAGCAAAAATGCATACTGATGCCAAAACGGCACAATGTGCAAGTGTTAAAAATCTAAAAAATGCCCAAACCCGCATTTCTGAGATTGACGCAATATTAAAAAACTTGTATGAAGATAAAGTGCGAGGAAATATCACTCTTGAAACTTTTAAAAAGCTCGAAAATGAGTTTTTGCGTGAACAAGCAAATCTCAATCAAACAGTAATTAACCAATCTCGTATTAAGGTCAACATTGATTCTCAGTCAAAAAAGATTTGTGAATTTTTGAGAAAACTTGAAATGTACAAAGTTCCAATTCAAGAGCTTTCAAGAAATGTGTTAATTGACTTGATTGATAAAATTGAAATTTGCGAAGCAGAAAAAGAGAACAACAAACGCAGTCAACAAGTACATATTTATTATTTAGGGATTGGCAAAATTGACCTTGAGTAAAATTTGTACCCAAACAGTAACGCCCTTATGGCGGTTTTTTTAGGTGTATCCAAAACAGCCTTGTCCATCCGGCTCACTCAGCTCAGATTGGTTGACAAAAACTATTTTGGTAATCCCTACGACTTAACAGATATATATTGTGATGGAGGTATTTGAATTGGCAAAGTTTAACGCAAAAGAAAACGATCCTGAGCGCTATGCAAGGGTGAAAGAAGAACAGGCTAAGTTGCAGACACGGTGCAAGTCAGAGTTGCGATTGGCTCGCCTGTGTCCGTATTGCGACTATAAACTGTCTATCGCTATTAAGGGCGAACACAGTTGGACAAGCGAAAAATGCCCTAATTGCGGAGAGGTGGTCTATTTCCTACCTATATCGTTCAGAAAGGCATCCAACAACTAACATAAACCAATTTTTTCAATATTATCCAATAAAATCAAATATTAAAAAACTATAAAAAGCAAGTATGAGCTTGGAGCCGCTTGATGCGTTGATTTCTATTGCCACTTGATTTAGATTTTATCCTTTTACAAGGGATAGATCTATCTTGTGGCAGTAGGCGACGCATCAAGTGGCTTTTTATCTTTTCATCAGGTGGCTCCGTGAAAGGAGTTACTGATGAAAACAATTACTGAAAGCAATGAAAACTATTCCATTATCGACCTGACTCTTGAATATGAGAATTGGACAGGTACAGAGAGATATGCTGTTATTTCTGATTTCGATCAGGAATATCTTGAGCAAAACTATTCTTCTGAACTCTCAGCATTCAAGCCGTATTTATTTATGACGAGTGAATTCCTTGATGTACGAAGGAACTTCCGAAATAACAATAAGAAGTTTGAAATGCGTGAGTTGCTCTATCACGCAGTATATGATTATCAAGATGGGATAACTGAAGGCGCAAATCTTAGCCTTGTAGCTGATGACTTTGTTGATAAACTGATTGAATCAGAAGAATTAAAACGTGCATTAACTGTTCTTTCACAAACCGAAAAGGAGCGTTTGTTGGAATACCATATAATCGGAAAGATACTTAGTCAAATTGGAGAAGAACAAGGCTGCTCGGCTGCGGCTGTAAAGTATTCTGTAGACCGTGCAATAAAAAAATTGAAAAAATTTTATAATTTGACTTAAAAAATGACCTCTCCCATTGGGTATAGGTGAAAGGGTTAATTACTTTCAACAATACTTAATGAAAAGAGGACTTAAAATGAACAACAAAAATGAAAGAAAAATCAAAAGAGGAGATATTTATCTCTACGATTTTGGTGACAACGAAGGCTCAATCCAATGCGGATACAGACCTGTTGTAGTTTTGCAGGCAGACAATTTCAACGCCAAAGCTCCGACCATTATGGTTGCGGCTATCACCACAGCTATCAGAAAGACATTTCTTCCTTCACATATCTTGGTAGAGGATAATTATGGACTGACAGAACCTTCAATGATTATGCTGGAACAACAGAGGGCAATTAACAAGGATGAATTAGTTAATTACGTTGGTCATATTGACGACAACAATGTTCTCCGCAAGATTCACAACGGCTTAATGAAGCTGTATGGATATTGGGACTACGCCCGTTATAACAAAGCAAATATCCGCTGTTTGTGTCCGAGCTGCTTGAACAAATACAAATATTTGCCGGAGCTGATTGTAAAGCGAGTAGATCCGCTTAACAGTGTAAAAGAGAAATGTGATCAGTGTCAGGGATACGGGTATGACTATTTTGTATATGAGCGTTCCCCTCGTAAAAAAGGGGGTGAATCTTTTGACTAACAATAAGCGTGTCTATACTGTTGAGGAGATTCAAGCAATCTTGGGCGTAAGCAAGAATACAACTTATGCTCTTGTCAAATCCGGTGTTTTCCATTCTGTGAAAGTTGGAGGACAGTACAGAATATCCAAAAAGAGTTTTGATGAATGGCTTGATAACATCGGCATAGCCTCAGATGTTTGTCAAGTGTGTGACGAATAAAATCGCATCATTAACAAAACCATTCTTTTCGTCTATGATAAATCCAAGCTCAATAGCTTGGATTTATCATAACGATTTGGAGGTGTTGTATTTGGATAAGAAAAGTATATCTGTTCCTGAAATGCGCCGTATTCTCGGTCTTGGAAAAACTGAATCTTATTGGCTTATCAAAAAGGGATATTTCAAAACGATTATGCTTTTCGGAAAGATCAGGGTGATGACGGACAGTTTTGAAGAATGGTACGCTAATCAGTTTCATTACAAAAAGACGGACGGAACGCCGCCGGGACAGAATTGGCGGCATACAATGTCAATTCGTAAAACAGCCGATATACTCGGAATTGCTCCGACAACGGTTTACTCTCTAATAGGCAAGAATTTGTTTACCGTGCTGACCGTCAGCGGCAAAAAGCGAATTGAAAAAAAGAGCTTTGAAGAATGGTATGCTAATCAAAGCAAATATCACAACGACGACAAGGAGGTTATTGATGATGTTTGAAGAGAAAATCGCAAAGCTCAATAGCCAGCAAGACAGAAAAAAAGCTATTCCGTCCCAGAAATCCAAAAGATATTGAAGGTCGAAAGGCATACTGTTTATAAGTTGATCAAAGAAGGACACTTCAAAGCTGCCTTTATCGGCGGCAAATGGAGAATTTCAAGGTTGAGCTTTGATTTATGGCTCGACGGAAAGGAGTAAATATATGGCTTCGATTATTAAGAGAAAAAACAGTTACTGCGTTGTATATCGCTATACTGACGAAAAAGGCAAATCACACCAGCGCTGGGAATCATTCCCGACTAACGCAGAAGCGAGGAAACGAAAAAATCAAATTGAGTACGAACAGGACAACAATGTTTTTACCGTTCCCGAAGCAAGAACAGTCAGAGAATTGCTTGTGGATTATATGGAAATCTACGGCGTAAATAAATGGGCAATGTCTACTTATGATGCAAAAAACAGCTTGATTAATAACTATATCAATCCGATTATCGGCGATATTCCTCTCAGCGACCTGAATCCCCGAATGATGGAAAAGTATTACCTTGACCTTCTGAAAGTCAAATCAAAGGTTATCAACAACCGCAAACCGGAGCACGAATATCTTACGCCGTCAAGAATCAGAGAGGTACACAAGCTCTTGCGAAATGCCTTTAATCAAGCCGTTAAATGGGAGTTGATGACAAGGAATCCCGTTGAACACGCTACCATACCCAAAGAAAAGCCCAAAAAGAGAGCTATGTGGGATTTGCCTACGTTCAAGAAGGCGCTTGAGCTTTGCGATGATGACGATTTATCGTTGGCATTAAATCTCGCTTTTTCCTGTACGCTGCGTATGGGCGAAATGCTGGGCATAACGCTGGACTGTATCGACGTGTCAGAGGAAAAGATTGAAAACGGTACGGCTTCCATTTTTATTGAGAAGGAGCTGCAAAGGGTAAAGCGTGATGTATTTGAAAAGCTCAATAAGAGAGATGTGATTTTTGTCTTTCCTCGATGTTTGTCAGGTGGCAATACGGTACTTGTATTGAAAGAACCTAAAACCGAAACAAGTAAACGTCGTGTGTATCTTCCGAAAACCGTTGCGAAGATGGTGCTTCAGCGCATCAAGGATATTCAGGAAATCAAAGAGCTTCTCGGCGACAAGTACCACGACTACAATCTTCTGTTTTCAAGTTCGACAGGCAGACCGATGGAGGGACAGGTAATAACAAGGTCGTTGAAAAAGCTCATCAGTGACCACGATCTACCCGACGTTTGTTTTCACAGTCTACGTCATTCGAGCATTACATATAAACTCAAATGGTCAGGCGGCGATATAAAAGCTGTTCAGGGCGATTCAGGACACGCACGGGCTGATATGGTAACGGAGCAATATTCACATATCCTTGACGAAGATAGAGTTGCCAACGCCAGACGAGTTGATGAACAGGTATATAACCAGCCACCACAAAAGACACAGGCGGATAACACTACCGATATGAATCTGACGGAGCTTCTCGGACAGATTTTCTCAAATCCAGAAATGTGCAAAGCGTTTCAGGCTTTTCTTCAGCAGTATCAAAGCAACTCATAAATAGCTATATATAAATTTAAAAGGACGTTCCGTTTGGAGCGTCCTAATTTTTCCTTGCCTATGTTTTATATTTGTGTTATACAACTATTGCATAATAATTGCTTAAGAAGTACATCCCAAAACTACCACCTTATGCGACAACTTTTTTCAGGGGCGTGCTAACACCTTGCTAACAGGAATACACACAACTCGTTAATGTTAGCACATTTTAGATGGTAACAGACTACCTCTTTACTTGCTGAAAACCGCATTAGGATGGGAAAAGTTGAGGTTTGTTTATCTTGGAAATAACGCTTCGGAATGAACTCCTAAGCGAAAGGTCGGGGGTTCGAATCCCTTTTGGCACGCCAAAAACTCCGCCGGGAAGCCCAGTAAAATCAAGGGTTTCCGGCGTTTTTTTATTTTTCGCAAATTGCAATAGCAAGTTGAAACAATTTTTTAAATATCATAATTAATATTTGCATTTAGAAAAAGCACTTAAGCCGAGTGAGTTTCTATTATTTATGATCAGCAATCCATTCTTTGTGGCATAAACGAAGCGACAAATCGAAATTTACCTCTATTCAGACATACAAGCTCTTGACAATAAAGCTCCTATATAGTATAATTTAATAAACTACTATATAGGAGCTTTTATATGGAAATGAATGGCGGATTTCTTGTCTCAAAAATAAAACAACTTGGAGACCGAATCTTTGAGAAGATTCTCAGCGAAAAGAATATTGATGCGTTCAATGGAGCCCAGGGGCGTATTC
>OJQR01000210.1_pt1 | contig 56817 bp, 89 predicted proteins | sample 1599011 | NCBI WGS metagenome assembly OJQR01 (sample SAMN03922456, study PRJEB24848) | human gut metagenome | isolation source: stool sample | host: Homo sapiens | place: Germany | collected 2009-11 | reverse complement strand
CTCCCATACAGGCCGGTGCGGCGGGGGCGTTACGGAGTAAGCCCCCGCCGCCGGTGCGCTATCGGTAGAACAACTTGGGGGAGATTCCAAAGATGGGGGCCCGAAGGCCCCCTCTTTGGTCGTTTTAAGGGGGATGGGTGCCGGGAAGGGGGGAAATCGAAATCCCCCCTTCCCGGCTGGCTCTTTCGCCCCTTTCTGGCCACTCAGAAAGCTGTCTCTTATACACATCTCCGAGCCCACGAGACAGCCTTTCTGGCCACTCAGAAAGGGGCCCGCCGGAGGCATGACAAGAAAACAGATACGAAAAAGGTTCCCATGGAAGGCGTTTCAGCCCGGAATAAGGCGGGCCGATGTGGGCATCGGCCCCTACGGAGCAGGCCGGGCGGCCATAAAGGCCGCCCCTACTGAGCCGCGAATGCACAGGCCAATAGGTGCAAGAGAGGTCGCCCTGGGGCGTCAGCCCCTACGCAAAACGCCGGGAATCGAAAAAGGACGGCTGAACTGTCAGCCGTCCTTTTTTTCATATTTCTTTAAAAGATCTTCAATTGCCTCATCCAGAAGCCGAGATTTTGGAACACGGGTCTTTTTGGAGAGCGCATTCAATGGCTCAACCAATTTGTTGTCAAGAGAAGATATAAACTTCTTACGATTTACCAAAACAGATTCAGCCATTTAAATACCTCCTATATAGGTACTATAACATTACCACTTTTTTTAAACAAGTGGGTTGCATATGGTGACCTAATGGTATATATTATGTAAGGAGGTGATTGCAATGGACGGGGAAAAGACCTGTGAAACCTGCCGACATTTTCGCCGGCACTATGTAAAAAGGGGGCGGAATTGGTACATACCCATCAAGCTGGGCCACTGCGGAGAACCCCGCATCCGGTACAAGCAGACGGATACGCCCGCCTGCCACCGCTACTCCGAGGCGCAGAAAAAGGGCGGCTGAATGTTCAGCCGCCCTTTTTTCAGGCGTTGTCCTTGGCCAGGGGGAGGGTCACGGTGAAGGTGGAGCCCCTGCCCACCGCGCTCTCCAGCGTCAGGGTGCCGCCGTAGAGCTGGACGATGTGTTTGACGATGGCCAGCCCCAGGCCGGTGCCGCCGTTCTTGCGGGCGCGGCCCTTGTCCACCCGGTAGAACCGCTCAAAGACGCGGCTCTGGGCCTCGGGGGGGATGCCGATGCCGGTGTCGGACACGGCGATGACGGCCTGCCCGTCCCGGACGGAGACGGCGGTGCGCACGGTGCCGCCGGGCTCATTGTACTTGATGCCGTTGCCCACCAGGTTGAGCAGCAGCTCCTTGAGCCGACCCTGGGGGACGGCCACGGTGGCGGGACCGCCGTCTACGGAGAGGGTGACCTCCGCGGCCTTGGCGGTGGGGGTGAGGAAAGCGGCGGTGTCCCGGGCGATGGTGAGCACGTCGGAGCGCTCCTCGCTCTGGGGGATGGTGACCGACTCCAGCTCAGAGAGCTTGAGAATGTCGTTGATGAGGTCGATGAGCCGGTCCACCTCCACGCCGATCATGGTGATGAAGCGCTTCTGATCCTCGGGAGAGGCCACCATGCCGGAGGCCAGCATGTCGGTGAAGCCCTTGATGGAGGTGAGGGGGGTCTTGAGCTCGTGGGAGACGTTGGCGGTGAACTCGCTGCGGATGCCCTCGGCCTTTTTGAGCTCGGTGACATCGGAGATGAGGATGGACGTGCCCACGGCCTGCCCCTCATACTGGCGGCCGGAGACGGGGGAGACAAACAGGCGCAGGCTCTGGGCGTCCTCGGTGAGGGCATCCACGTCCAGCACCACGGAGGAGTGGCGGACGCGGGACTCCTGAATGGCCTCCCGCAGGCGGCGGCTGCGGGTGAGGAGCAGGGCGCCGTCGTCCTCCTCCCCCTCGGGGAAGCCGAACAGGGTGCGGGCCGCCCGGTTGATGGCCAGCACGTTCCCCGCCTCGTCCAGCAGGATCAGCCCCTCGTCCATGCAGTCCAGAATCAGGCCCACCTTGTCCCGCTCTGCGGTGATGGACTGGATATAGCCGCCCAGACGCTCCATCAGCTTGTCAATGTAGCGCAGGATGGGGCGCAGCTCGTCGTCGGCCTGGTAGTCCTCCAGCCCGGAGGCGCGGGTGCCGTCCAGCACGCTCTGGAGGGCGCTGCCCACGGCGCTGAGTGGGGCCATCACCCGGTTGGCGGTGCGGCGGGCCAGAATCAGGGCCAGCAGCAGTCCGGCCGCCGAGGCGATGAGGAAGCCCCATACGCCGTTCCACACCAGGCTGTCGATGGAGGACAGGGGCATGGAGGCCCGGCCCACCATGCCGTCGGCAAAGCGCTTGGACACGTAGAACATGGAGGTGCCCAGGGTTTCGGAGTGGCGCACCGCCTCGCCCCAGCCGGTGGCGGCGGCCTGCTCCACCTCGGGGCGGCTGTTGTGGTCCTCCAGCGTCTGGGGGTTGGCCTCGGTGTCGGCCAGAACGGTGCCGTCGGTATCGATGATGGTCAGCCGCTTGTCCGGCGCGGCGGCGTGGAACTGTTGGGCCAGGCCGTCGGGATCGGTGATGGCGCTCTGAGCGTCCATCAGCACCAGCAGCTCCTGAAGGGTGTTGCGGGCGGCGTCCATCTCCCGGCTGCGGAACAGGAGCACACCCACTAGGTTGGATATGAGCAGGGCGCACACCACGGTGATGAGTGTGGCGCCGATGATGCGTTTTTTCACTGGTCAGACCTCCCAATCGGGTGTTTCCTGCGGGGCCGCCTCGCAGTGTTTCCCCTGCCCCGCGGGTGAAAAGAAATCAGAACGTCCGAAGGCGAATTTACTGCATAGCCGTTGGCGGCTTTGCTGCCTTACGGATATGGCGTGCCCCTTGCGGGTACTTCGCCGGAGGACACAGTTGCCCACTCCGCCGCCGCCCGGCCGGCGCGGCGGCCGCGTATTCAGGGGGGATGCAATCCCCCTGGAGGCCGTCAGACCATTTTATATCCCACGCCCCGGACTGTGGTGATGATGTCCTCGCCCAGCTTTTGGCGCAGGGCCTTGACGTGCATATCCACGGTGCGGGTCTCGCCGGTGTAGTCGTAGTCCCAGACGGCCTGGAGAATCTCGTCCCGGGTGAGGGCCACGCCCCGGCGGGAAAACAGGAGCTTGAGCAGCTCAAACTCCTTGTAGGTCAGCTCCACCGGCTTTCCGGCCTTGTGTACCTCCCGGGCGGCGGGGTCCAGTTCCACGTCCCCCCAGGTGAGTACCCGGTCGCCCCGGCGCTCGGTGCGGCGGAGCACCGCCTTGACCCGGGCCTGGAGCTCCATGATGCCGAAGGGCTTCACCACATAGTCGTCGGCGCCGTTTTCCAGGCCGGCCACCCGGTCCATCTCGGCGGAGCGGGCGGTGAGCATGATCACGGGTACGTCGGCAGTGTCCCGCCCCTCCCGCAGGCGGCGGAGAATCTCCAGCCCGTCCATGCCGGGGAGCATGATGTCCAGGATGTAAAGGGCGGGCAGGCCGAGGCCCTCCTCGCCGGCAAAGAGGGCCTCGCCGGACTCGTAGGCCCGGACGGCGTAGCCCACCGATTGAAAATAATAGCGGAGCATCTCACGGATACTCTCGTCGTCCTCCACGACCGCAATGGCCTTGGACATGGGGACACCTCCTTACCCGAGAATTTCGCCGGTCACACAGAAGATGGCCCACTGGGCGATGTTCACCGCGTGATCCGCGATGCGCTCCAGGTACTTGGCGATAATGATGAGGTCGATGGCCTGGTCGGCCTCGTCCCGGTTGCCCGCAATGAGCTCCACCAGCTCCCCCTTGATGGTGCGGAAGAGGGCGTCCACCTCGTCGTCCAGGGCAATGACAGCCTGGGCGGCCTCGGTGTCCCGGTTGACGTAGGCGAAGATGGAGCGCTTGACCATCACGCCGGCCTTCTGGCTCATGGTGCGGATGTCGGCCAGGGTGCGGGTCTGCTTCTGCTCCTTGAGCAGCAGGGAGATCTCGGCGATGTTGGCGCACTGGTCGCCGATGCGCTGTAGATCGGTGACCATTTTCATGGCCGCCGAGATGGTGCGCAGATCCCGGGCCACGGGCTGCTGCTGGAGGAGCAGGCGCAGGCAGCGGTTCTCAATGTCCCGCTCCATCTGGTCCATGCTGCGGGTCATCTCCACGGCGGACTTGGCCGCCGCGTCGTCGCCGGAGGCCAGAGACTCGGTGACCACGTCGATGGCGTCCTCTGCCGCCGCCGCCATGTCGATCATTTCATAGTTGAGCTCCTGGAGCTCCGCGTCAAAGGTCTTTCTCATGGGGCCTCCTTTTTAACCAAACCGCCCGGTGATGTAATCCTCGGTGCGCTTGTCCCTGGGCATGGAGAAGAGCTGGGTAGTGTCCCCAAACTCAATGAGCTGGCCCAGCAGGAAAAAGGCGCACTTGTCGGACACGCGGGTGGCCTGCTGCATATTGTGGGTGACGATAACAATGGTATATTTCTGCTTCAGATCGGCAATCAGATCCTCGATCTTGGAGGTGGAGATGGGGTCCAGGGCGGAGGTAGCCTCATCCATCAGCAGGATGTCGGGCTCCACGGCCAGGGCGCGGGCGATGCACAGCCGCTGCTGCTGGCCGCCGGACAGGCCCAGGGCCGACTTCTTGAGGCGGTCCTTTACCTCGTCCCAGATGGCCGCGCCCTGAAGGGACTTCTCCACGATGTCGTCCAGCCTGCTCTTGCTCTTGATGCCGTGGGTGCGGGGACCGTAGGCCACGTTGTCATAGATGGACATGGGGAAGGGGTTGGGCTTCTGGAACACCATGCCGATCTGCTTGCGCAGCCAGGTTACGTCCACATTGGGGGCATAGATCTCCTGCCCCCGGTACTGCACCGAGCCGGTGATCTTGATGCCGGGCACCAGGTCGTTCATGCGGTCCAGTGTCTTGAGAAAGGTAGACTTGCCGCAGCCGGAGGGGCCGATGAGGGCGGTCACCTGCTTTTCGGGGATATCCATGCTCACGCCCTTCAGGGCCTGGGTGGGGCCGTACCAGAGGTCAAGGCCCTTGGCGGAGAGGATGATGTTTTCGTCCATGGTAAGGGCTCCTTATTTTTTCTTTAATGTTCTGCCCACCAGCTTGGCGCTGAGGTTGATGACCAGGGTGAGCAGCATCAGAATGGCCGCGATGGCAAAGGCAACGTCGAACTCAGCCCGCTCACGGGCGTACACATACAGGGCCACGGTGAGGGAGGCGCCGGAGGAGTGGATGAAGTTGCCCACCGAGCCGAAAAAGTTGTTCAGGCTCATGCCCATGCCCGCAGTAAAGAGCAGGGCGGCCGACTCGCCCACAATGCGGCCGATGGCCAGAATACAGCCCGTCACGATGCCGTCCACTGAGGAGGGGAGCACCACGGTGCGAATCATATGCCACTTGCCCGCGCCCAAGCCCAGGGCCGCCTCCCGGAAGGACTGAGGGACGGTCTTGAGGGACTCCTGGGTGGTGCGGATGATGGTTGGGATGGTGACGATCACCAGAGTCAGCGAGCCGGCCAGCAGGGAAGCCTGAAGCCCCAGAAGCTGGCAGAAAAAGAGCATGCCCACCAGGCCGAAGATGATGGAGGGGATGCCGGTGAGGGTCTCGGTGGCAAACTCGATGGCGGCCACCAGGCGGCGGTTGCGGGCGTACTCGGTGAGGTAGATGGCCGCGCCGACCCCCAGGGGCAGGGTGATGATCAGGGTGACCCCCACGAGATAGACTGTGTTGAGGATATTGGGCAGGATGCCGATGGTGTCCTTGATGAAGCTGGGCTGGGTGCTGAGGAACTGCCAGGTGACATGGGGCAGGCCCTTGAAGAAGATATAGCCGATGATGAAGAGCAGCAGGGCGCAGGTCAGGGCGGCGCAGAAGTAGAGGAGAAAGCGGAGAATCCGGTCATAGGCTCTGCGCCGGCCGGAAAGAGGCTTCATTTCCATATCAGTATATCACCCCTTCTTCCGCTTGAGAAGCGTATTGAGAACAATATTGATGAGCATGATGAAGAGAAAGAGAACCAGGGCGATGGAGAACAGGGCCTGCCGTTGCAGGCCGGAGGCGTAGGCCATCTCGCTGGACACGGCGGTGGTGAGGAAGCGGACGGACTGGAAGAGACCGGGCATGTTGGCCACATTGCCCGCCACCATGATGACCGCCATGGCTTCGCCGATGGCCCGGCCGATGCCCAGCACGATAGAGGCGGCGATGCCGCTGGAGGCGGCCGGGACGCTCACCCGGAACACGGTCTCGATATGGGTGGCGCCCAGGGCCAGCGAGGCCTCCTCGTACTCCTTGGGCACCGCCTTGAGGGCAGTCTCGGATACGGAGATGATGGAGGGCAGAATCATGACGGCCAGCACCAGAATGGCGCAGAACAGGCTGGCGCCGTCGGGCAGGTGGAAGGCCACCCGCACCGCAGGCACCAGAACCATCATGCCGATGAGACCGTACACCACGGAAGGGATGCCCGCCAGCAGATCCACTGCCGGGCGCACCAGGCTGGCCAGACGGGGAGGCGCTACCTTGGCCAGGAACACTGCGGTCATGAAGCCCACCGGTACGCCCAGGACAATGGCCCCGGCGGTGCCGTAGATGGAGGTAAGGATGAAGGGCAGTATGCCGAATTTGGGCTCGGCGGCGGTGGAGGCCCACTCGGTGCCGAAGAGGAAGTCCACCAGCCCGATCTCGCGGATGGCGGGCAGGCCGGACACGATCAGGTAGATACTGATGAAGAGGACAAAGACGACCGCGATCAGACCGCAGACAAAAAACAGGAGGTTCATAAAGACTTCCAGCGGTCGGAGCTTCTGTTTCATGACAAATAACCGGCCTTTCGTAATGGTGTAATCATGCCGAATGCCCCCTCGGGCTCGAGGGGGCGATCCGGAAGAGAGGGACGGATTACTCGGCTACCGGCACAGCGCCGGCGCCGGCGATCAGGTCGGAGGCATCGGCGGAGGTGGCGAAGTCCACGAACGCCTGGGCAGCCTCGGAGAGCGGGGTGCTGTCACTGACGATGAAGTTGAAGTTGCGCTGGATGGCGTAGCTGCCGTCCAGAACGGTCTCCTCCGTGGGTTCCACGCCGCCCACGGTGATGGCCTTCACGGTCTCGTCCACGGCGGACAGGGAGGCGTAACCGATGGCGTTGGGGTTGGAGGCCACGGCGGCGATCACCTCGCCGGTGGAGGTCAGCTCATTCTGGTACTTGCAGGCGTCCTTGGTGCCGGTGATGGATTCGAAGCCGTCGCGGGTGCCGGAGCCGGCCTCACGGCCCATGAAGACCACCTGGCCGTCCGTGCCGCCCACGTCGGCCCAGTTGGTGATCTCGCCGGTGGCGAGCTGGGCGATCTGCTCCACGCTGAGGTCGGCCACGGGGTTGTTGGGGTTGACGATGATGGCGATGCCGTCCTTGGCCACGGTGATGGCCTTGACGCCGGTTTCGTCATCCTTCAGGTCACGGGAGGCCAGGCCGATGTCGCAGGTGCCGTCCTGGGCGCCGGTGACGCCGGCGCTGGAACCGGAGCCGGTGTAGTTCACCGTGATGCCGGGCTGCACCTCCTTAAAGCCCTCGGTCAGGTAGCCCATCACGCTCTCCATGGAGGTGGAGCCGTTGGTGTTGACGGTGCCGCTCAGGGCTGCGGTGGATTCCTGTGAGGGAGTCTCGCTGCCGCCGGCGGCGGGAGTATTGGCGGGATCGTTATTGCCGCTGCCGCAGCCGGCCAGCAGGCCGACGCACAGGGCGGCGGAGAGCATCAGAGCAAGGGTTCTCTTTTTCATGACATTCATTCTCCAATCATGCATCGTTTTGGTTGCCTTCGGGAACGGTTATCAGTATACAGACGGATTGTAAAGTTGTCCTTCAACGGATTGTAAAGAGTGTGTAAAGCCGCTCTCCCTCATAGGATTCCCGGCTTTACAAAAATGGATACCAAAAAAGCGGCCGCCCGTCAGGCGGTCGCTTTGCGGCGGGGACATTTGATTCAGTTGAGGCCCAGCCACTGCTTGAGATCCCAGAGATCCCCGGCCACGTGGTCGCAGGGGATGCGTCTGGTCTGGAATTCCTCAAAGGTGGTGGTGCCGTTGAGCACCGCGCAGAAGTGAGTGCCAGCCCGCCGGGCGGCCTCCCCGTCGATGACGGTGTCGCCGCAGAACAGAACCTCGTGGGGTTCCAGCCCCAGGGCGGTGAGGGAGGCCAGGAGTCCCTCCGGGTCTGGCTTGGGGGCGCAAACCTGGTCGCCGCCCAGAATGGAGGACAGCAGGGGAGTAATGCCCCTGGCCTCCGCTACGTCGCGGATGGTGGCGGTCTTCTTGGTGCTGACAATGCCGGTGGGAATACCACGGCGCTTCAGGGCGGTGAGCAGCTCCAGCGCACCGGGAAACAGCCGGGTGACGGACACATGCATGGGGCCTGCTTTCTCGGTGTAGAGTTGCCGGAACTCTGCCCGGCGGGCGGGGTCGGCCTCGCCGGAGAGAAAGGTGAACTCGTCCTCCAAAACCATGCCGATGGTGGGGCGGATGGCTTCCTCCGTGGGCTCGGGCAGGCCCATCCGCCCAAAGGCGTACCGGAACCCGGCCACAATGGCCTCGGTGCCGTCGGCCAGGGTGTAGTCGAAATCAAAAAAGACAGCTTTAAAGTTCATCGCTCAGAAGGCTCCTGACGTTTCATATTGCTTGCGGCCGGCGGTGCTGGGGATGTGCAGCTCGTCCCGGTACTTGGCCACGGTGCGGCGGGAGAGGGAGCAGCCCTGGGCGGTCATGAGCTCACAGAGCTTTTGGTCGGACAGGGGCTTTTTCTTGTCCTCCCCGGCGATAAGCTTCTTCAGCAGCGCCTTGGCCGCGTCGGGGGAGGCGGCCTCGTCGCCTGCGGCGGGGCCCAGGCTGCGGGAGAAAAAGTAGCTCAGGGGATACACGCCCATGGAGCACTGGATATACTTCTCCTTTACCGCCCGGCTCACTGTGGACTCGTGGACGCCGATGCGCTCGGCCACGTCGGCCAGGGACAGGGGAACCAGGTGGCCGGGCCCCTTGCGGAAAAAGGACTCCTGGAATTCCAGAATACACTCGGCGCACGCCATGAGGGTGGAGCGGCGCTGCTCGATGGCCTTGACCATCCACTTGGCCTGGCGCACCTTGCCGGTCAGATAGTCCTTCACCTGGCTGTCGTCACTCTCCTTCATCAGGCGGGTGTAGTATCCGCTGATGTTGAGGGTGGGGAAGTAATAGTCATTGGTCAGCAGCTCGAAGTGGTCGGGGAAGCTGACCACGATGATGTCGGGGTTGATGTAGGTTAGATTCTCCCGGGCGGCGAAGCCGGTGCCGGGGCGGGGGTTGAGGGAGCGGATCACGTCGCAGGCGGCACGCACCTCCTCGGGACTGGCCTTCAGTTCCCGGGCAATGAGGCCGTAGCGGCTCTTGGACAGGGCGTCCAGGTGGCGCTCCACAATACGTACCGCCAGCTCGTTCACCGGCGTGCGGCGCACGAGCTGGAGCTTGAGGCACTCGGCCAGGTCCCGGGCCCCCACGCCGGCGGGCTCCAGGGACTGTACTACCTCCAGGGCCTGGGCCATGACCTCCGGCCCGCAGCCGTGGCCGGCAGCCAGGGCCTCCAGAGGCTCGTCCAGCCAGCCGTTCTGATTGAGACTCTCCACCAGGAACACCCCGGCGTCCATCACCTCTGGCTCCAGCTCCAGTACCCGGAGCTGGGAGAGGACATAATAGTAGAGGTTCTCGTCGTCGTCCTGTACGGTGCCGAAGTTGTTAAGGGGGCTGTCCTCCTCCTCGGTGTCCTGCTGGTGGTAGTAGCGGTTCTGCGGGTCGGTGGACTCTAGCCACTCCAGCTTGCGGCGGAGGACGGAGAACTCGTCCTGCTTGTCATAGGTCTCCTCCGGCTCCAGCACCGGGTTTTCCTGCACCGCCTCCTCGATGTATTCCAGAAGCTCCTGGGAGCCCATCTGTAGAATCTCCATGGACTGCATCATTTGGGGGGACAGGGTCTGCACCTGCTTCTGTGTGAGATTAAGTTCCAATGCCTCGGCCTCCCTTTGCGAAAAACGGCGATTTTCATTCGGGAGACAGTATACCACGGAACGGCCGGCCATTCAACCTTTCACCCACCCCGTGGGTGTAGAAAAATCAGGGCGGTCCCTCCGCCGCCGCGTTCAGAAAGGCCTCCGCGCCGTACCGCAGGCAGCGGCGCAGCCGGGCCTCCCCCCGCTTGATGGTGCGGGCTACGGTGGACTTGTCCACCCCCAGCTTTTCCCCGATCTGGCGGGTGTTGAGCTGCTCGGCGTAGTAGAGCAGCAGCACCTCCCGCTGGCGGGGAGTCACGTCCTCCCGCAGCGCCCGCACCAGGTTGCGTTTCACCCGGCTGAGCTGGGCGGAGTTATCGGCGGCCATGGCGCGGGCGTATACCGCCATGTCGGCGGCGTAGGCCCCGCCTCGCCTATAGCGTGTATTTGCCATTGCGGCAGTACCCCCTCTCGTAGTAGTGCTCACACAGGACGGCCAGCTCCCGGGCCTCCCGGCCCATGGCGCGCAGCAGCCGGATACGCCCCTCCAGCAGACGGCGTCCGTCCCCGTCCGCCCCTCTCAGCCGGTGCTCCAGGAGCAGCACCCGCTCCCGCAGGGCGGCGGCACTGGCGCGGTATTCGCCCGATAATTCCAGTAAGGTCATTTGTGTGTCTGTTCTCCTCCTCTTGTTGTGTGCGGCCGCGCTCCAGCTCGGCCAGGCAGGCGGGACAGAGTCCCCGCTCCCCGCTGTAGAGCTCTGAGCGGCACCGGGGGCACCAGCCCCGCGGCGGAACCCGCTGCACATCCCGCAGCGGATCCACCCATACCTCTGGCTGGATGGCGCATTCCTCCCCAAAAAAATTTGTAAAAAAATATACCACTTTCCCTTGACAAATCCCTCCGTGTCTGTTAAACTAACCTTCGCTGTGGACGAGCTGGTATGCTGGTGTAGCTCAGTTGGTAGAGCAGTTGATTTGTAATCAACCGGTCGGGGGTTCGAGTCCGTCCACCAGCTCCAACAAGTTCATACGGAGGAGTTCCCGAGTGGCCAAAGGGGGCAGACTGTAAATCTGTTGCGATTCGCTTCGGTGGTTCGAATCCACCCTCCTCCACCAATAAAACGTCCTGCCAGTAGGTGGGGCGTTTTATTTTTCTAAATCCCTTGCATCCCAATAGATGCGGGGGATTTTTCTATGCGCTGGCAGAGCGCCTGGAATGGCTATACAGCCAATTTCCTATTTTTTCTAATTATCCAAACTGACCCAAATAAATCAATTAAAAACTTAAATATTTGGGTCAGAATTTGGGTAGAAAAAAGAGGCCCTCCAGTACGGTGTCGGGGGCCTCCAAAGGCTTGATGCATCCTAATAGAAAGAGAGAAAGGATGAAACATCTTGCCTATTTCTTACTTTATCTTTAGGAGAAAAAAATACGCCCCAGAGGTCGGCACGTACTATAGCTACGATATCGTAGCTTATGGCCTGCTCCATCAAGGCCCCGTGCAGATCCTCCAGGACGTATCGACCGATGCGGAACTGGTCTTTCGCATGGTCATGGCATTCAACAGGTATAGCCTCTCACCGCTGCACCTAAAAGATGCCGTTCTGGATATGCTAGAGTAAGTCCTTGCCGGGTAGGAGCCACCAACTCCTACCCGGTTTTCTTATTATATCATACTTCCATAAGTATAAAAACGGTTACTTATAACAAATATATACTTATGGAATTATACAATACTTCCAGTAGTATAAGTATAATGACCATACCATGAAAAGGGGTGAGGTCATTGGCATACTCAGAGGCACAGAAGGAAGCGACCTCTCGCTATAACAAAAAGGTGTATGACAGAATTGACCTCATTGTACCGAAGGGAAAGCGACGGATAATTGCAGAATATGCAAAGGCTCAAGGGAAAAGTACAAATAGATTTATAAACGAGGCGATAGACAAAGCAATGGAGGAAGCTGGCACTTAGTATGCCAACTTGACTACATTATTCTTTCGGGCCTCCAAGTCCACATGAGTGTAGATTTGGGTAGTGGATAATTTGGCGTGACCCAACTGGTCCTGCACTGAGCGAATACTAGCTCCACCCTCCAACAAGGCTGTGGCGTAAGTGTGTCGGGCTTTGTGCGGAGAAAGCTGTTGCACCTGCTGATCCTTTGGTAGAGTGGCGTTAAGATCCCGAAGGACGGCGGCATAACGATGGGCGAATACAGGTGGCCTCAAGAATCCGCCGTCAGGCCCTGGGAGGACATACAGGCCGCTTTTGGGGATTGAGTTAACCACGTCGGTACCTGCGTCATTTAGGGCCACCACGCGTTCTCTCCGGCTCTTGGTAGTATCGACCAAGGCGTACTTTCGGCGACGCTTCACTTGGCCGGTCTTATCTGGCTGCATGAGAGCGTCTGGGTCGTCGTTCTCGACCTCGGCTACTACCCGGCGAATGGTGAGGGTGCCAGCTTGGAGATCAACATCGGACCACATGAGGCCGCAAAGCTCCTCGGTGCGCAGTCCGGTATAGAGGGCCAATTCCACATAAGCGCCCCATTTGTGAGAAGGAGCGTAAGTGAGAATGACACGTACTTCCTCTAGGGTATGTACCTTTGGGGGTTTCGCTGGGTCCCGGGTGAGGGATATATCTTCTGCTGGATTGGCCTTACACAGACGGTTTTTTCGTGCGGACTTGAAGATACCGTTGAGGCAGACCTTGATCTCATTTCGAGCTGAGTGGGATAAACTTGCAGCCTTTGCAAAGATCTGTTCAATGTGGACAGGCCGCACGGAATCCAGTTTCATACGCCCGATCTCTGGTAAAATAAATTTTTCGATATAATACTCATAGTTTTCGTATGTTTTGGGGGCGACACGCCCCTTTTTACTGACTTCAAGCCAAGTGCGGGTCCATTTTTCTACAGTCTTGACGCTCTCAACCGCTTCGCCGCCACTCTCTCTCAGCCAGTCCCTGTATTTCTTTTTGGCACCGCGGCCATCTTTATCTTTGGAGTAAAAGGAGAGGGGGGTGGTGCGACCTTCAACTTTGACGCGAAACTCCCAACGACCGTCTTTTCTTTGGCGCAGAGAGCCCTCTCCGTTCGGATTTTTTTCTTTCATGGGGGTATCCTCCTTCTATTGCAATTTTGCGCCTGTTCAGGTACAATAAAAGGGCGCAAAGGTGCCTTGGTTTTGCGGCTGGGGCATTTTGCTTGGTACAGGATGTTGGTAGCATCCTGTATTGTATTCGCCTCCGGTGTTGGTAGCGCCGGGGGCGGTTTTTTATTGCGCCTTTTTCAGATCGGCCAGTTCCTTGCTCATGGAGCGGATAACCTGTTTCAAGAGAGCCACGTCGTCCTCTATGGCCTCTATTCTGGTCATGGGAGTTAACTTTGCCTGTACGCCTTGTAACCCCTCCGCCAGCAAGTCAAACTTCGGCATGACATCCGTGTCAAAATAGGCAATCATACGCTTTTCAGACGCCCGGATGGATGCGTCAATCATGGTCCGAATGGACTGTAAGTCTTTTTCGTCTAACATGCGTAAAACCTCCTGAAAGTCATTGGGTGACACTAGCGGTCATAATGTAATACTCCCGTCTTCATTGACGGTTTGCCCCAGATACCGAACTACACGTTCAGACTTTGGCTGCTTCGCAAGTTCGTTTTTTAACTTTGCTATGGAGACAGCATTATTTCCTCCCCAGGCAGCGGCATCTGCCAGAATCACAGTTTTTGGCTCATTTCCGTTGGAAGGCAAATAGCTTATCGCTAATGTTGTTTTGATTTTCTGCTTTCCGGTGGCGCTCATTCCTCCCAATAGCGCACCAACAGGGCCGAATAGAAGCCCACCAACTACGCCACGGCCCACAACAGACTGGTTTTGCAGTTCTGACGTTTTCACCTGATCCAGCGCCAGAATATCAGATGCGCTTATCTTATAGTGTTGTATGATCTCATCTGCGCCGAAGGTTTTCAACTTAATGCGATACAAGGAAAGAAATTCTCCTTCCAACAAGACTCGGAAAACAGAGTTTTGAGGTAAATCCCCAAGACCATCCAAGTAGTCAAATAAGTTTTTTGCAAGAATCTTCGCCATTTACACCGCCTCCTCTTTAGATCCATCTAGATGCAAGATTTCATGGCACCTATGACATCAGGTATATCCGGAAGTTTTTTGGTAGCGTTGTGATTTCTAAAACTATTTCCTGGCATCAAAAATACAATTCTGTCGCTAAGTTTCCATGCGTGTACCAGCAGACGGCTTTGCGCATGAAGTCCTCAGTCACACCAAAATATTCAGCCAAATCCCACAGATCTGTATGTCCATCAGCCACGGCTTGATCCAGATCATCAGCGGACAAGCGCAGTTCAATGGCTCGTTTATCAGCACGGTTCTCATGCTTTTTCCGAATATCGCAGGCGGCATACTCGTTATAGAACGACCCTGTATCACAATGTCCGATTTCGTGGAGCCCTTTTACTAACTCGTCGGCATCGGACAAGAGGGTAAAGGGGTCAATCGCAATAAAGCATTTGCAATCTGATACTCGCATAACAGATATACTTTCAAGCCCATCGCAGTCTAAATTGTACCAATAAACATCATACCCCTGCTGTTCGGCGTACTCATACAGTTCAACTACATTATTTATTTTTTTCGTTTTCTTGGGCAAACTTTGCGAACTGTTTAACGCGGTCGAGGACATCATCGTCTATCTCCCTTGTGCCCCACAAAGCAAATTTAATATCATCGTCGCTGACTTTGCGCTCGCCCTCTTGGGTGGGCGCTTTTTTTGTTTCTCCGCTTAAAATTTCTTCAATGGATTTTTTGAAATATAGAGACATTTTTTCAAGTGCATCTGCGCTAGGTTTCTCAGTTTTGGTTGCTTTCCATTTTGCTGCGAGTGAACGACTTAACCCCATTTCAGAACATGCCCTTCCAGGCTTAACGCCTTTTTCTTGGCACAACTCCTCAAATCTGTCATAAAACATAAAATGGGCCTCCTGTTTTTGTGCACAGCAACAAAAGATTACGAAGATAATCAAAAGCCCTTGAAGTGATTACGGAGGTGTGCTAATATAGGCTTATAAGTTGAACATCGTAATCGGCTTGCATAGCATTTTATGATTGGTTGGCACCATCATAATAACACAATAGATTACGAAGGTCAACGTATAATGTAGAACTAGGTAAACTTTCGTATCCTTGCCCAAAAAGCAGGGACAGGTTTTGGAGGTGGTCTAAATCTAGGGGACAGTATTAGAGAAACAACGAGGGAAGGGGGTGTATGAGTTGATAACAGTTCGTTTACTGATTTATCTAGTCATGTCATTAGCGTTTATGGTTGCTGCTTTGATAGCGTGTCACCTAATAAAAGAAGACCCGGAGAGCAATAAGCCATGGCTGATTGCCGCCCCGGCCTTGGTCCTAGCTGTTGTGTTGCTGGTTGTTATGTTCCACGATTTACTTTCGTAAATCCTTTTGCATAGCGTTGACTAAATCAGTAGACAGATCTTCGTGTTGGCGAACCTGTTCCATAAAATCCTCAGGCGGATTTAGTTTCAACACCGATATTTTTGTGATGCTGTCTCTGTATTCCTGTATTAACTCTTTGGTCTTGGGGGTTGCAAAGAGCAATGCGCGTGTATAGGCATCTGTAAATCTTGTGACTTGCTCTTGACTGGTTACATCGGAAAACTCACCTCCAGCACGCAGCAAATCATAATAGGCGGTAATCATTTCATGGAAAATCAGCTCGGTTTGTTTTGTGCTCTTAGCCCCTCGCTGAGTTATTACAGCTGAAATAACCGAGCAAATTGTAACTGCGATAATGGATACCACCGAAGCAATGATAGATACTTGAACAGACAAAATGCTAACTAATTCGTTTTCCATTTTTACGCCTCCTTACGAGGCTATTCTACCAAAACAGAAAGAAGGTGACAATGGTATGCCTGCAAAGTGGACTGCTGACCTGCTGGGCAAGATGCACCTGGCCGGAGTCACGGCCAAGCAGCTTGCCGCTGAGGTCGGCTGGAACCCAAAGTATCTCAGTGTTGTACTTAACGGACACAAGGAGCCAAAGGGCGCGGAGGAAAAGCTGAACGCCGCTCTTGGGAGACTTGTTTCTGGACAGATTCAAGATACCACAGAGCAAGTCCAATAAACCGGACAATAAAGCCCGCGCCTGATGGGGCGGGAGGTGAAGGGGGTGAGGACGGTGGGAACATCTATGGGTTTTTCCCCGGCGGGTTTCAATCAGATTGTAGTATTTTCTGATAAAAACGACTTCAAAGACATTGTGGCCGCCAATCCAGCGATGACGGCAATCATCGAGGATAGCGACCACAATATCTACATCGCAGGGGTTAAAGCGGGGGCCAGTTGACTGCGGGGTACAACGGAGTCCCATCCTTTTCCCATTCAAAGATGATAGACTCCGGGAAACCTTCTCCAGGAGGTGCACCGAGGTCTTTCCATCCGGCCTGCGTGTAGGCAAAGTTTACGGCTTCATATTCAAGAATATCGTGCGAGGTTAACTTGTACTCATAGCGAAAACCTTTGCGAGACATAATTTCACCCCCCTTCCGCGCCCAGTATACCACTGCAAGGAAGGGAGGACAACAAAAAGCGCCCCGGCCAGTGGTGTACCATCGACTGAGGCAGAAAGGAGGACATTATGGAGAATTTGGAACCGCGATTTACGACCGAAGAGGTCGCAAATCGCTACGGAGTAAAGATCACAACAGTTCAGCGGTGGGTGAGGGAGGGGCGTTTGACCGCTCTAAACTTAGGCGGAAATCGGTATGGGCCTTATGTATATCGTCCCTCAGACCTAGAGGAATTTGAACGGAAGACAGTCAGGGAGGCGGTATCTATATGAAAAACCGTACCCGAAACGAGCGCCGCCGGGCCCGCCGGGAAGCTGTGAGCGCGGTAGTGTTTACCGCCTGCATTATCCTCTGCTGTGGCTTGCCTAACTGGCTGGAGGTGTGGCCGTGCGCTATCTGATTACCAGCGTCTTGTCTCTTGGCCTGCTGCTGGCTCTGGTGCTGCTGGTGGAGGGCATCAGCGCCCAGGAACAACCGGCCATTGAGACCCCGGCGGCAACCACCACCCCGTCCCCCACGCCCACCGGCCCGCTCACCATCCAGATCACCGGACTGGAGGGCGCGGAGAGCATCGACGATGTGTGGGCGGTCATCGAAATACCTGGAGGGAACGAAAATGAATGAAACCCTAGATTTTATCGAAATTGGCTCTGACGAAGAGATAATCCAAAAGATGGGGACAGAGCAATATGTGAAGCTGGTAAACCCGAACACCGCCCTATATGTAAGCTCTGCTGCCGCAAAGTGTATCCCCAATGTTTCCACCCGTGTACTTATTGGCAAGGCCGGGAATTATTTGCTGTTCCACTTCACAAGCAGTAAAAAAGGCTTTGCTGTGTCGAGATATTCCGGCGGATTCTCCATACCAATAGCAGGCGTAATTAGCAAACTTGGGATAAGGCCGGAGCAGGTAAATGGCAAGCGCCCAAAGCTCATCAAAGATGGCTTTGCAATCGAGCTATATTAAAAGCGCCGCTCCCCGGTGTGCGAGACCGGAGGGCGGCAAGAGAAAGAACATCTGCCCTTATTTTAGGGCACGAAGGAGGGAAAGTCAATGCTGAATACCACAAATATTTCCGCCCTGCTGCGCTGGGCAATGGAGAATATCGGCTATCCAATCGACGAGATTAACGCCCTGGACGGGACAGTACATATCCGCCTGTCAGATGGCCGAACCGGATTTCTTTATATGGGCGAGGACGGCTGCCCGCGGGCGGCGCTTCCGGGGATTGCCTGATATGGAGTGGTGGCTACCGTTTTCACCATATCGGGATGCGCAGCAGGAGCCGATATATGCCTACTGCCGCGAGTGCGGCGGAGAAATCTACGGCCTATTCTCACTGATGCCTGGGCATCTTTGCGAAAAATGTTACTGGAGGGGAAGAAATGAACGAGTTGATTCGCGTGGCCCAGCTCCCGGTAATCGAGGAGCGGCTGCGGGCCATGAAGGAGACCGTGGACAAGCGGGTGGGGGAAGCCCTCGCCCTTGTCTGTAATGAGGAGACCGTGCAGGCCGTGAAAGCTGTCCGGGCTGACTTGAACAAGCAGTTTCAGGCACTGGAGGAGCAGCGCAAGGCGGCAAAGAAAGCCGTACTCGGCCCCTATGAGCAGTTCGAGGCCGTATATAAGGAGTGCGTCAGTGACGCTTTCAGGGCGGCGGACGCGGCGTTAAAGGGCAAGGTAGACGCCACCGAGCGTGAAATCAAGCAGCGCTGCGAGGACGGTCTGCGGGAGTATTTCGCGGAACTGTGTGCCGCCGAGCGCATCGACTTTATCCGGTTCGAGCAGGCCGGTTTGAAGGTAGACATGGCCTCCGCCAAACAGAAGACACCCAAGAAGCTGCGGGAGCAGCTGGCGGACTTCGTGGCCGGGGTTGCGTGCAGCGTAGAGCTGATCTCCGGCATGGACGACGCCGAGGAAATCATGGTGGAGTTCAAGCGGACGCTGGACGCCCCGGCGGCCATATCTGCCGTGCAGGAACGGCACCGGCGCATTGATGCCGAGAAGGAGGCACAGGCGCTCCGGGAAGTGCAGAGGGCACGGGAGGCCGAAGTGGTGGCAAAGGTTGAGGCCGCCGTGCCTACTGCCGTGGAGCCGCCCGTGGAGGCCGAACAGGTGTATAAGTGCACCTTCACTGTTCACGCTACAAAACCCCAGCTTCGCAAGTTAAAAGGATTTTTGAATCAGGAGGGAATCCGTTATGAGTAACGCAGTAGCTACCCAGGCCCAGCGCCCCAAGTTTTCCGTGATGATTTCCACGCCGGGCTATCAGAAGATGATCAACAATACCCTGCGTGACCCCAAGAAAGCCCAGAGATTTGTGGCCTCCATCACCTCCGCCGTGGCGACCAACCCGGCGCTCCAGGAGTGCGACCCGGCCACCATCCTATCCGGCGCTCTGCTGGGCGAGAGCCTGAACCTTTCTCCGTCTCCCCAGTTGGGGCAATATTACCTTGTCCCGTTCAAAAATAAGGCGAAATATGACCGGCAAGGCAATCTTATTAAACCGGAGACGACAGACGCCCAGTTTGTGCTCGGATATAAAGGCTACATCCAACTGGCCCTCCGCTCCGGCTACTACAAGCACCTGAACGTGATTGCTGTCAAGGCCGGGGAATTGGTTCATTTTGCCCCTCTGACCGAAGAGGTGGAGATTAACCTCAACCCGGACGAGCTTGCCCGCGAGAACTCTGCCACCGTCGGCTACCTTGCCATGTTCGAGTATCTGAACGGCTTCCGCAAGACCATCTACTGGAGCCGGGAGAAGATGGAGGCACATGCCCTGCGGTATTCCAAGGGCTATGCGGCCAAGAAAGGATATACCTTCTGGGAGAAGGACTTCGACGCTATGGCGTTCAAGACCATGCTCCGGCAGCTCATTTCCAAGTGGGGTGTTATGTCCATCGACCTTCAGACGGCCTTCGAGGCGGACGCTGTGGCCGCGGAGGATGGGGACTACCTCCAGGCGCCGGCCGCCGAACTGCCAGGAGCGTCTCAGGACGAGCCGCAGGAAGGAGAGGTCAGCGAGGCATCCGGCAATCCCGGAGACGAGCAGGTAAACCTCAATGACCTATAACGTTATCTCCACCGGCTCCAAGGGCAACGCCGTGGTCATCAACGACCGCATCCTGATCGACTGCGGCGTACCCTTCAAGGCCCTGGAGCGGGTCAAGAAGGATCTGCGGCTGGTGCTGCTGACGCACATACACAGCGACCATTTTTGCAAATCCACGGTGCGGGCGCTTGCAAAAGAGCGCCCCATCCTCCGCTGGGGGTGCTGCAAGTGGATGGTTGGTCCGCTGCTGGAGGCCGGGGTGGACAAGCGGCGGATTGACCCATATGAACCTGGTACAGAGTATGCCTACCCTTCCCTGTGGCTGACCGTCCTCCCGGATCATCTGCCCCACAATGTTCCAAATTGTGGCTATCACATCACAGCCGAGGAGGAGTGCCTTTTCTATGCCACGGACACCGGCACGCTGGACGGCATCGAGGCCAGGGGATACGACCTCTACATGGTGGAGGCAAACCACACCCGGGCCGAGCTGGAGGCCCGCATGGAGGCAAAGAGGGCCGCGGGTGAGTTCTCGTATGAGTGGGCCGCTGCGCAGAACCATTTAAGCCGGGAACAGGCGGAGGACTGGCTTTATCAACAGATGGGGCCGAACAGCCGGTATGTGTTCCTGCATCAACATCACGAGGAAGGAAGTTAATGGAATGGAAAAGCTACTACTGACACGCAAGGAGGCTGCTGATGTGCTGAACATCAGTGTGGATACATTGGACGAGCTTAGAGACGCTAAAAAGATCCGGTGCGTCAGAATCGGAGTACGGGTCTATTACAGTCCGGATGAACTAAGGGCCTTTATTACGAAGGAGGGCTACGTGTGCTGAACCGGATTGCACTTATGGGCCGACTCACCCGCGACCCTGAACTCAGGCACACCCAGTCCGGAACCGCCGTGGCCTCCTTCTCCCTGGCGGTAGAACGGGATTTCAAAGATAAGACTACCGGCGAGAAGCCTACAGACTTCATCGACATCGTGGCCTGGCGTCAGACCGCCGAATTTGTCTCCCGTTTCTTCACCAAGGGCCGTATGGCCGTGGTGGAGGGCCGCTTGCAGCTCCGGGACTGGACGGATAAGGATGGCAACAAGCGCCGCACCGCGGAGGTGATCGCCGACAACGTGTACTTTGGCGACTCCAAGCGGGACGCGGAAGGCAGTGCGGAATCCGGCGGAGCCTATACACCGCCCCCGGCGGAACCGGGGTCAGGTGGGGCGGAGTTCGCAGAGCTGACGGATGACGACGGGGAGCTACCATTTTAGAGGAGGGCTTCCATGAAGCGAGACCAATTCACCTTTTATCGTAGTTACTATGAAGCGTTAAAGCACCTCCCCAAACGCGACCGGGCCGACGTTCTCATGGCGGTCATCGGCTATGCGTTGGATGAAGAAATCCCAAAGCTCTCCGGCGTACCTCTCTCTGTTTTTACTTTGATTCGTCCCACGCTTGACAGTGGAAGGAACAAAGCAAAAAACAGGCTCAACAAGCAGAAAACAAACCAAGAACAAACTGGAACAAAACAGGAACAAAACGGTAAGGAGGGGGAGAGTGAGAGAGAGGTAGAGAAAGAGTTAGAGAGAGAGGTAGAGAGTGAGTGTGAGGGAGAGGGAGAGAACGATAGTTCTCTTCCCCCTACCCCCCTCCCGCGCTCCGGGCCGGTGGCCGAAGCTGTTTCAGATTACCTGGACAGAATCAATCCATCTGCCTCCGCCGCCTCTCTGGAGGAGCTGGGCGGATATGCGGAGGCCATGGGGGCCGCCGTCTGTAAGCGGGCCTTTGACATCGCCCTCGACAGCAAGAAGGCGAACTGGCCGTACATACGGGCTATCCTGCGGGACAAGCAGGCCAGGGGGGTACGATGCCTTGCTGATTGGGATGCTTTGGAGGCGGAGCACCGGACGTCTGCGGCGGGAGGCCGCACAGACTGGGCCGCTCTGGCCGCCAGAATGGACGCGGAGGAGGGGACTGGATGACGCTTCAACAGACGGGCAGGATTATGAACCTCCTCTCTGCCGCCTATCCCTGGTTTTATTCCGGGAGAAATGCACCTGACCCGGCGCAGACGCTGAAACTGTGGGCAGATCAGTTTTCGGGAGACCCGGTGGATCTGGTGGAATCTGCGGTTCGGGCGCTGATTGATACCAACGGGAAAAGCTCTCCGCCTACCATCGGGGCGGTAAAAGCCAAAATGAGACAAATTGACCCGTCGTATCAAGCGCCGCGTACCGCCGTAGGCGCCGGGAACTACAAAGACCCTGCGGTAGAAGCCCTTCGGGAGCGGTGGCAGGATCTTCGCCGTCAGCGCCGGGCAGCTGGGGTGCCGGACACTTGGGAAGAGACCAAAAAGGCAGGGCTGACCGCGGCGGCCTGGATGGACATTCTTGACGAAAGGGGCCTTGCCCTGTGAATAAATATGGCAACAAGAAGGCCGTGCGAAATGGCATCACCTTCGACAGCCAGAAAGAGGCTGCACGGTATGACCAGCTCATGCTCCGGCTGTGCGCCGGAGAGATTCGGGATCTGAAACTCCAGCCGGAGTTCACGCTTCAGGAGGCGTTCACGACACCGCTGGGGGAGCGTGTGCGGGCGATTAAGTACCGGGCCGACTTCTCGTACCGCCGGGCGGTCAAAGAGGGTGTAGACACCCGCTGGGAGACCGTGGTTGAGGACGTGAAGGGCTACAAGACCAAAGAATACAAGCTGAAGAAAAAGCTCATGGCCGGGCGCGGAATCCGTGTGGAGGAGGTGTAGGCCGTGATAACCGCAGACCCCTACGGCATCAGCGGAGCGGTGGCACCCTGGCGCAGCCTGGACGCGATGGAGCCGATCGTGGAGCGCAATATCACGGAGCGGGACGCGGAGGAGGCGGCAATCTGTGGACAGTGCCCGCTGCCGGACTGCAACCCCAAAAGAGTTGGCTGCCTGCTGCATACCAGAGCAAAAAATCCCAGACCGTCCCGTGATTTGCTGGAGCGCATGGCGCTGGACGGGTATGGGCCGGAGACGATAGCCCAGGCCACCGGATACTCAATATCAACCACCAAAGAGTACATGAAACAGTTTTTTCGAGACGGACCGTGTGAGCGCTGCTCGTCCAAGAGCATTTGTGATGCGGCAAACGGGACGTGTAGCCGCAAAGAGCGGTGGGAAGCAGTCAAGGAGGTGCCGAACGATGGACGATAAGACGCGCGCCCTGTTGGGCGATAGAGAGGCGGCCAAGCGGCTGACGGATGCGGGGGTGCTGCTGCCGTGCTGCGGTGTACCGCCGATATTGCACTACTTTGACCCCTTGGACTGTTATGGGATTGAGTGTGGGGGAAACGGCCATATTCACAACACGGGCTTTTGTGATAGTGAATACGAAGCCCGCCTCGCCTGGAACACCCGCGCGCCGATTCTGAGCGCGGAGGAGTTGGAGAAAATCTATGGAAAAGAAAATCCTTGATGTGACCTGTGGAGCGAGGTCTATCTGGTTTGACAAGCACCATCCGGCGGCGGTCTACTGCGATAAGCGCCGGGAGCAGTATCCCCACCTCTGGAAAAACGCCGAGAACTGTACGCTGGACATAAATCCTGATGTGGTGTGCGACTTTACGGATTTGCCTTTTGCAGATAACTCTTTCCCGCTGGTAGTATTCGACCCACCTCACCTGACTGGCGCAAAGGAGACGGCGTGGCTGGTCAAAAAGTACGGGAAGTTGGACGAGAATTGGCCTCAAATGCTCCACGATGGTTTTCGGGAGTGTATGCGGGTACTTAAACCGGATGGGGTACTAATTTTGAAATGGTCGGAGTACGACATCCCGGCAACGAAGGTCTGGAAAGCCATTGGGCAGAAGCCGTTGTTCGGACACCACAGCGGAAAACAGAGCCGTACTTTTTGGGCCTGCTTTATGAAGTTAGATGAGATGGAGCTGCTGGAGGGGATGAAATGAACACGCTGATTTTGTATGCTATGGGGATTGCATCGCTGGTAGTCATTATCGCTGGGGCGTTTTCCGTGGTGGTCATGATTGTGTACTATATCCAAATTATGTGGTCAAAAATTTCTGCTTGTGCAAGGAACACGATGGAGTATTTGCGAAACAAGCAAGACTTTGAGGTTTACAAAGCTGACGTGCTCCGCTGGGATGCAATGAAGCGAGAGAAGGCGCTGAAGTGCCGGGAGTGCGCGTACAGGAAAAAGTACATTGGCGAGGAGGCCCAGCCATGACGCGGGAAGAAGCGATCAAGTCATTGCAAAACATAATCGAATACTGGACATATAAGCCGACTGAGGTTGAAGCCGCTAAGATGGCAATTGCCGCCCTCCGCCCCGTCAGCCGGGAGCAGGTGGAGCGGGTGTGGCCGGGGTGCAAGATGTGTAAGACACCCTCGATCGCTCCACCAGTAGGGTTCTATTGCCCTTGGTGTGGGGCTCCACGCACCGCAGAGGCAAAGACGAATCTTAGGAAAAGACTGGAGGCGCTGAACGATGGGAAGGGCGATTGAGGTATCGCCATGAGACACCAATACACCCGCGCAGAGCTGGAATCCATCACCCAGGAGACCGCAATCTACATTGAGGGAGCAGGGATAGCCCAGCTCCAATGGGGCGGCCTGGAAATTGCAGAGGGGTGCAGGGATGGATATCTGTACTGCAAGCACATCAAGCCGTTTAGCCTGGAACTGTATGGCCAATACTGGACGGCCTTTGATGGGCCGCCAGAAAGGGGGAAAAATAATGAAAATCCCAGCGGAATTTGAGGACATTTTCCGGGGTGTAGAGTTGACGGAGAGAGAAGCCCTGTTCCTGAGCTGGATAACCAGCTGGGACGACTACACAATACAGAACATGAGAACCGTGGTGGAGAAAGTACGGAGCGCCCTCTCCACGCTCCAGGCCGAAAACGAGAGGTTGCGGGCCGAGCTAAAAAGTAAGGTGGACTTAGTATTTCAACAGGCGAAAGAACTTGATAGGAGGCACTTGCTATTACAAGAGCAAGAGGCCGAGCTGGAGCGGGTGAAACGGGCTCTCGCTATGATGTGGTTTGCGTATGTCAACAGCGACAAAGAAACCCCGCATAGCTACGAGACCGATGCGTTGGAAGAGGCAGAGCATATCTTGGGTCCCTGGTCTAAGTGTATGCCGAAGTATCTAAGGCGCGGCCCGGAGGAGGGGTGAGCATGGAGAGACTGACATACTGGTGTGACAATGGGCATGGTGGTGGAAAATGGTTTGTAGCTATCGATGCCGAAGGAGGAGAAGATTACGGTCCGCACGTTGACCGCCTCGCAGCCTATGAGGAGACTGGCTTGGAGCCGGGGGAAATCGAACAGCTCAAAGGTGAAGCATTTGGTCTGAGAGTGGACAAGCAAGAGCTGGAGCAATATCGTGCTCTCGGCCCCATTGACCGCCTCCGCGAACTGGCCGAGGCCGCACTACGGAGGGAGCAGGATGGCTAAAACACCGGATTGTTGCATTGAAGCAAATGAGCAACGCCCATGTGCTATTTGTGGAAAAATGACGAAATATGTTGAATATTGCGTAGAAAGTCCCCTGTGTAGTAATGAATGTATAAAGACGTTCTATGACAAACTTTACAAGAAGGAGCACGAATGAAGGAGTACATCGAGAGGGTAACTGCGCTGAACGCGCTGATAAGGGCATTGGGGTATTGCCAGTGTGCCAATGATGTGATAACTCGTATCCCCGCCGCCGACGTTGCGGAGGTGAGGCACGGGAGATGGGACGCGTCTGACAGATATAAGTTTTTAGACGGAAGCACTTGTATTCGGTGCACTGAATGCGGCGCGGCATTACATCTGGACGAATACCAAAAGTACCATTGGCACTACTGCCCCAACTGCGGCGCTCGCATGGACGAGGAGGACGAGCATGAGGCTGATTGATAGAAGCGAACTACTCGATAAATTCAATTTGGAATGTAAAACTGCTCAAGAGCGATATATGGCATTGATAAACGCCCCTACCATCTCCGCCGTGCCTGTGGTCAGGTGCCGGGAGTGTATATATGCCACCAGACCGGGAGACAACATCGTCTACTGTGACAATTTTGAGCGTGACATGATGCCGGACGATTATTGTAGCGTTGGAGAGCGAAAGGAGGCCGACCATGAAGCTTAGGAGCAAGAAACTGTTAGATGTAGATCAAGCGAGCGCAGAGTATTGCGCCAGCAGGATGGACTGTGAGAGCTGCCCAATCGACGAAGCAATGAAGAGCGACTGCAAGATCTATGATTGCGTTAAATGGTGTGAAGACCATCCCCACGAAGTCGCCAGTCTTATGGGCTACGAGGTGGTGGAGGATGATATGCCGGAGGTGGCAAAACATAAGGAAACCAACACCATAGAAGGTATGTGCTGCGACTGTGCTCACGGCGGCCCCGGCCCCTGCTGCTCCTGGGATGAGAACGAGGGCTGCCAGTACCGGAAAGAGGACGGAAGCTGCTGGGTGCCATACACAAAGGGGGATGCCAACCTGGACGAAGCCATCGAAAAGTACCTGAAAATCAAGGAGGAGGCCAACATGAAAGAGAAATGCCCTATTTGTGATTACGATATTGAGCACTGCCAATGCTGTTTCGGCGGGTCTGCTCATCCAGATAGGAGTAAGAGGGAAGCCGTGGTAAGAGACCATCTGTATCTTTTCTCTGATGAGCAAGTACAGCACATTATTGAGCTTGAAAGATATTGGAGAATAAGTTATTTGGATGAAGAAAAAGAGAAAATCCGGGAGGAATTGGAGCGGAAGTACAACCCAGTTCTGATGCCTGCGCCGGTGGAGGAGGCCAACATGGACAAGCCGTTGAAGGACTGGACGCTGGGAGAGGCAAAGGAGTATTGCGCAAGCCGAAACGGGAATTGTGCTGACGATTGCATCCTATCCCGAAAAGGGATTGGGATGGCATGTGAGGTTGTGTCAAAGCCTGTCTGGTGGACTTTAGCCGACAGGCCCCGCTGGACGGAGCAGGAGGTGGAGAAGGCAAAGGCTATCAGACTGCTGTACCCAGAGGCAGACAGCCTCAATGAATGTGACCCTTGCATTAAGGTGTTGAACAACAAATTTGTTATTGCAACGTTAGATACGGCGCTGTTCCCCTCCTTGCACGTCTGCGAAAATGTCAAGCTGGACGAGATAATCGACTCCATCCACGACGGGGAGGGCGGACAGCGTGAGTGAGTGGATCAGCGTCAAGGAGAGGTTGCCGGAGGAAAAGCAGAGAGTTATCGTGCGTTGTGAGCGCATTGGAACATCTGTAGGTTGGATTTTGTGGGGTGAATGGATGACGGATATTGGGCCCAGTGCGGGTAAAATCACCCACTGGATGCCACTCCCAGACCCGCCGAAGGAGGATATGGCATGAGGAGGAACGCATACGCGGCGAAGCTCATGGCTGCAAAGGGCGCTGTATCAGCACATCAAAAGAAAGAACTGGTACATAGATGACTGACCACGGTATATCAATCCTCGGCTGTGGCCTTGCACGAGGTGTACGGGTTCGGCCCGGACAGGATTGATAGATTCCGGGACGCTATGGAGGCCGTTATCCTGGAGTATGGAGACCTCCTTGACAGCGTAGATTCAGACTACGCCGACGGAAAACTGGAGCGGAGATACAAGGCCATTATGGGGAGGGATAGCCCTTGAACGAGTTCCCGGAGAGGCTGCGACGGTTAAGAGAAGAGAAAAGACCAGTCAAAAGCATGGTGACGGTTTCGGAGCTATGCGGGCTACCGAGTGGTGCGGTAAGAAAGTATGAGCGTGGGGAGGCGCGTCCTAATATGGCGGCCTTGATTGCGTTGGCTGACTACTATGAGGTAAGTTTGGACTACTTAACCGGACGAACAAATTTCAGGTAAAATTTTTTAAATTGTCCTTTTTTGGACAGCAAAGAAAGAATCTTACTTTAGAATGGGAGTGTGGGAGCGTATGCCCCTGCGCTCCCATTCTCTTTCCATCCCCTTTTCCTCCTTCATGCAGAGGGGGTGGCGGCGGTGCAGCCGCTGCCCCTACTGTGTGCAATATGCCGCAGGCTGAAAACCACCCCACTATTCGGGGCACGAGGGGTCGCGCCCCTCTGGCGGCGAATGACTGTGGATAGACACTATACCGGGTAGCCTAGAGCGTCTGACGGCCCCGGAGAAGGGACATGACGCCCGCCTGTCATGGAAGCGGAAGCGGTGGCAGCTATGACCTGCCCCGGTGTGCCGACACATAGAAAGCGGCTGCGCCCGGCGGAGCGTGTAGAGACGGAATCCGCCTTATATACGGCCATAAAGGAATGAGTAGAGCGGTGTATGCCGTTGCAGCAGTTCGAGTCTGCTGATGGCCTCCAGAGGCCGGGTCGCGCCCGGATGATCTGAGCGTAGCGCAATTCCTCAGAGAGAATGACAATGCCCGCTGAAAACTGCCGTGCGTACCATCCAGAGCTATAGGTTAGCTTTGGGCGCAGAAGGTGTGACAATTAAGTGGGAAGCGCACATACGCCGAGTGCTGTAGCAGAAGCGCCCGCGGCGGCCCGTTACGTCGCGGACGTGTGGCGGCTCAATACCGCCTCTCGGCTCCACAACTGAAACGGTGGTGAAAATATGCCAACCTATCGAAACGGCCGTATCTGCTTGAATAGAAACGAAGCAAGAGGATTTTACAAGCAGACTATCCACCCATCTGAGGATACCGCAAGGCTGAGAGACAAATACCTGGACGAAATTGATAAAACGTTAGAAATCAAGCCGACAAGGGATGGTGTAGTCCTGAGCCGGAAGTGACATGATATGCCGCCTCTCGGCTCCAGAAGAAGATATTTATGCTTAGAAGAATTTGCAATTACTTCCGCGGGTGCTGGTGCAAGCACGAATTTGAACTGCTGGCGCAAGTCACCGAGCATGATGTCTTAATGGGCACGAGCCACCACAATACTTACCGATGCAAGAAGTGTGGATATGTCCAACGAGTGAGACTTTGATATGCCGCTCCTCGCCGCATGAGGCGGGCGGTGGCACCATTGAGCAGGCAGTGAATAAGAGTAGGCATCAAGGAAGAACAGACCACTTGAGCCGAAGCCGCTGGCGTAGAGGTCTGGTGAGGCCAGCAATGCTCAAACAGGCCCGCGGAAAGCCTGACCAAACCCGCAGCATACCCCGCAAGGGGTATCTATGCCCCCAAAAAGCGCACGAGCTGGAGAGGGCAAAAAAGCCGCCCCAGGAGGGGCGGCAGGATTAGCTCAGAATTTCTTTCAGCAAATATGATTTTGTCAATACATATTCGGAAAATATTTGCCGCCCCGCAGTTGCAGGAGACGGGGGAGGCTATCAACCCACACGGGTGTATCGCTTAACAGGCTGTGACGGCTGGCCGTATCCGAGCCAGCGCTCGACAGTAGGCGGCGATGGTGTACTTTCTTTACGGGCCAATATATTAACCCCGTAGGGGGTATATATATGGCCCTAAAAGAAAGTGGGCGTTTTATGGGAAATCGTGAAAGGTGGGCGAAAGATAGCGATGGCGGAATACATACATGGCGTCAGTCAGAAGCGGCCAAAGAACAATGCAGAAGCAATGTGTTTTGACGAGTTAAGTCAAAAGGGCTGGGCCGTGACAAAGAGAGGATGGCCGGACTTCTTTTGCATCAACGAAAAAGGAGAAATTTGCCTAGTTGAAGTGAAGCCGAGACACGCTCACCCACTGAAACAAAACCAGGAAACAGTGATGAAACAGTTATCTAAATATGGGGTTAAATGCTTTAAATGGACTCCGGACGGGGGATTTGAAGTAGTCAAGTACGAAGAATAGGGGAAATTTGTAGACTCTACTTAGGCGAGAGGTGGTGACATGCCGAATGAACAGAATCTTATCCTGTTCGAGGAACGAACAGAGAGCGAACAGAGAGAAATCCGAGCTTCTGGCGGCCGTGCATCCGGCGCGTCACGGCGGCGAAAGCGCAGCCTGAGAGAAGCGGCAGACCTGTACCTCTCTCTCCCGGTGGCGGACAAGCGGGCATGGAACAAGCTGGCCCGTGACGGCGTAGAACCGGAGGATGTGGATAACCAGATGGCGGTCATTGCGGGCCTGACCCTAAAGGCGGCCAAGGGCGACGCGAAGGCGGCAAAGGTGCTGTTTGACTTGTTGGGAGAGCAGGGGGCGGCGGGCGCCGGCGGTATGCAGGACATGGACGACGATCCGATCACCGCGTCGCTGAAGGAGGAGATGGGAAATGGGCTTCTCTGAAAAGCAGAGGGAGATTCTGCGTTTCCCATACCAGTGCTATGATGCGCTCATCTGTGACGGCGCAGTGCGGTCGGGAAAGACCTCAGTCATGTCGTTGTCCTTCTTCCTGTGGGCAATGGGACGTTTCAACGGCTGCGCGTTTGCACTCTGTGGGAAGTCGGTAGGAGCGGTGGAGCGCAACATTGTGACGCCGCTTCTGGCGGTGCAGTATTTGCGGCAGAACTTCACCATTTCCTACAGCCGCTCCGGCCATGTAATTACGGCCCGGCGTGGGGTGCGGGAGAACCGCTTCTACCTGTTCGGCGGCAAGGACGAGAGCTCCTACACGCTGATTCAGGGTATCACCCTGGCGGGGGTTTTGCTGGACGAGGTGGCCCTGATGCCCCGCTCTTTTGTGGAACAGGCCATGGCCCGGTGCTCCGTGACAGGGGCAAAGCTATGGTTCAACTGCAACCCGGAGGGGCCGCAGCACTGGTTCCGGCAGGAGTGGATTCTAAAGGCGGAGGAGCACAAGGCCCTCCATCTGCACTTCACCATGGAGGACAACCCGGCGCTGGACGAGGCCACCCGGGCCAGATACCGGAGCATGTATGCCGGGGTGTTCTACCAGCGGTACATTCTGGGCCTGTGGGTCATGTCGGAGGGGCTTATCTACGACATGTTTGACCAGACAGAGAATGTCTACCGGACGCAGGAACGCCCGGTGGATCTGGAATGGGTTTCCCAGAGAACCGTGGCCTGTGACTACGGTACCGCCAACCCTACGGTGTTTCTGGACATCTATGACCACGATGGAGTGATCCGGGTGGACAGGGAGTACCGCTGGGACAGCCGGAAGGAGCGCCGGCAGAAGACCGACCAGGAGTATGCCGACGACCTTCTGGACTTTCTGGGCAGGGAATGGTGCGCGGTGATCGTAGATCCCTCGGCGGCCTCGTTTATCGAGGAACTGAGGCGGCGGGGGGTGTATGTCATCCCGGCGGAAAATGAGGTGCTGGATGGCATACGCAAGACCGGAAGCCTGTTTCACCGCAGAAAAATTCTGGTCAGTGAAGCCTGTGCCGGCCTGCTGGACGAACTGGGCACCTATTTGTGGGACGAGAAGGCGGGCCAGCGGGGGGATGAGAAGCCCCTGAAGGAGCGGGACCACGGGCCGGACGCCCTGCGCTATTACATCAATTCACTGCCGGACTGGAGGTTCGAGTAAGTGTCCAGACGCAATAAAAGCCGCCCCAGGGGCGCACAACCAAATACCGAGGCGGTGAGCGTACAAGACGCATTTTCCAACCCGCTGTTCCGGCTGGGCTATGGCTCCCAGTCGCCGCTGGAGGCCACAGAGTATCCGCTGACCCGGATGACGGACAACTACGCCCTGCTCAACTCCCTCTACCGGGACAACTGGGTAGTACAGAACGTGGTGGGCATCATCCCGGACGACATGACAAAGAAGTGGTTCGCTCCCGCCGGAGCGGTGGGGCCGGAGCACCTGAAGGAACTGGATCGCGTTCAGCGCGTGACGGCGCTCCGGGAGCGGGTCAACGAGGGACTGCGGTGGGGCAGGCTGTACGGAGGCGCCGCCGGACTTATCATGATCCGCGGACAGGAGGGGATGCTGGGCCAGCCGCTGGAGCTGGAGAGCATTTACCCCGGTACCTTCCAAGGGCTTTACATACTCGACCGCTGGCAGGGCGTGGTACCCGGTATGGAGCTGGTATTCGAGGGCGGAGAGCCGGTGCCCGCCTATTACTCCATCACCGACGCCAGGGGGAACACGGTGGCGAAGGTGCACCACTCAAGGCTGGTGCGGTTCACCGGACGCGACCTGCCCTTCCTGGAGCGGGTGGCGGAGCTGTACTGGGGAGAGTCCGAGGTGGAGGCCCTATACAATGATGTGGTTAAGCATGACAACGTGGCCGCCAACATGGCCGCGCTCACCTTCCGGGCCAACGTGGACACCATGGAGGTGCAGAACCTGGACCAGCTCTTTTCCGTTACGTCCGGGGAGCAGCAGAGGCGGTTCTGGAATGTGATGCAGGCCCAAAGCGTGATGAAGTCCAATTTCGGCATGCAGTTGGTCAACCGGGGTGACCAGATTAAGAATACCCAGTACACCTTCACCGGGCTCCAGGAGGTCTACGACTCCATGTGCCTCGACCTGTCCGGCGCGTCCCGGATTCCGGTGACCAAGCTGTTCGGACGCTCCCCGGCGGGGATGAACGCCACCGGGGAGAGCGACCTTCGGAACTACTATGACTACGTGGACACGCTGCGGGAGGCCAAGCTTCGGCCCATTCTGGAAAAGCTGCTGCCGGTCCTGGCCATGTCAGCCTGGGGGGCGGTACCCGACGGGCTGGACATCACTTTCCCGCCCCTGTGGACGCCCACGGCGAAGGAGGTGGCCGAGATCGCCAAGACCAAAAGCGAAGCCATCGTATCCGGCTATCAGGCGGGGCTGCTCAACGTGGACACGGCCCAGAAGGAGCTCAAGAAACTGGCGGACGAGACCGGGATGTTTGACAGTATTTCCGAAGAGGAGATCGCGGCCAACGCCGGGAAAACCTACCAGGACGTGACCGCCCTGCGCGACCCGCTGGCTGGGATGGGGTATGGAGGGCTGATAAATGCCGAGCCTGAGTCGAGCGCCGAATAAAAAGGAGCTGGAGAAGCTTATCTCCATTTATCTGAAAGCAGAGACCGCCATCATCAACGAGATCGGGCGGCTTCGCTCCCAGGGCCTGGTGGATTACCACGCTGTGGCCGCCCTGGAGCGGGTGCAGGCCATCCTCCGGCAGATGGAATCAGACTGCTGGGAATACGTCCCAAAGATGATTGAAAAGCAGTTCTATGTCCGGGTTCCGGAGGCCCGGAAGGCCCTGGAGGTGCCGGAGACGGCGGCCAAGCACGCCATGGGTTATTACAATGCGGGCGTCGGGGCAAGCCTTGATTTTGTGCAGATGGACATCGTCCGCAGGCTGACCGAGAATCTGATGGGGGAGATTACCGACGCCTCCATGACTGTGATGGCTACCCTGCAATCCGCCCTGTTTGGCCGCGTGGAGCCGGATGTATACCGCCGGGTAGGGCTGGAACAGGTGGCGGCGCAGCAGGCCGCAGGACGCGGCGTGAACGCCTCGGTGCCCGCCTTTGTGCAGGCGCTCCGGCGGGAGGGCGTCCGGGCCTTTACCGACAAGGCGGGGCGGGACTGGAGCCTGCATACCTACTGCACGATGGTCTCCCGAACCACCTCCCGGCAGGCGGAGGTGCTGGCGGTGCTCACCGCGGACCCGGAGCACGACCTATACATGATATCCAGCCACGGCACTACCTGCGCCCTGTGCGCACCCTATGAGGGCCGGGTGTACTCCCGCAGCGGCACAGACCCGGACTTCCCGCCCCTGGCGGCGGCGTTCGGGAAGGTAGACCCGGCAGGGCCGGACACACTGGCAAACACCTGGCTGAACATACACCCCAACTGCCTCCATGTGCTGCTGCCCTGGACGGCGGCGGGCCGGACAGATGAGGAGATCCAAAAAATAAAGGATTTCTCCAACCCCCGCAAGAACCCGTTCAGCCGAGACCCGCGGTCGGAGAGCCAGATTGCGGCTTACCGCAAAAAAGAGCGGGCCCGGGCCCAATGGCTGGCGGATTACCGCCAGTGGGAGCGCTACCGGGTGACGCTGGGGGACCGGGTGCCCGGGAGATTTGAGATCTTCCTGCATCAGAAGCGGGAGGACGGAGAGCGGTACCGTCTGTGGCGATTGGATTACCGCAGGAGGGCCGAGCTTTTAGAGCATCCAGAGCGGGCACTTCCCGGAGCAGACAAAGCCAGCGCCGCAGACGCCAAATTTACAGGGTATTTTTTTAACCCGGAAAGCAGAGACGGGTATCCAAAGGGGGGTGCATTTTCGTCCCGCTTAGGCTATAATAAAGACAACTGGGAAAAGATGCGGGAAGAAATTCTGGATGCAGCAACACGGTATCCCTCTGTACTCAAACGGGAGGATGTTCATGGAAGGCGTTATGAACAGTTGGTTGTCCTGTATGGACGTAAAGGAAGCCCTGCGAATGTACTGCTTGCCTGGAATGTCAGACCGGATGGAACAACCCACTTTGTAACAGCTCATATGGAGAAGGTATAAATGGCAAAATATCAGCAATATGAATCTGTTTTACTTAAGGATGGCCGGATCGCCACAATTGTGGAGGTCTATGAGCCGGGAGCCTATGATGCCGATATTGGGGATTCTCCCGAAGATTGGGCGACGGTTTATGGTATCACAGATGATGAGATTGAGCGGAAAGCGACCGAACAGGAGATGGATAGGAAGTACCGGGAATCCATGCGGCAGCTAAGGGAACAGGGAATTTTGGAGTGAAGGAAAATGACAGAGCAAGTGATACGGGCCATTGAGGCCGCGCTCAAGCGTGGACTGCGGGTGGAGTTGCTGCTGGACAAGGATGGAACCATCAAGGTGCAGACGGTATCCCGCAAGAAACTGAATATTGTTCCCACGCCCTGAATGGTGGGCGGGAAGAGCTGAATGGAGCTGACAGGAGAAATCCTGCCGGCTCCTTTTTTATTTGCAAAGTGAGGTGACGGCATGACCTATCTGGAACTGCTGCAAAGGGCACTGGCCGAGGAGATCGAGGCCACGCGGCTGTATCTGGCCTGTATGGCCCTGGCACCGCGGGAGGATCTGGGGGTGCTGCTGGAGATCAACAAGGACGAGACCGACCATGTGGCGCTGATTTCCTCCCTGATCTCCCGGCAGACCGGCCGGGACGCGGACTATGCCGCAATGGTGCCGGGGGTGGACTGATGGCGGTTGCGTACTATGGCTCCCATATCTCGGAGCATCTGGTCAAGACCCCGGAGGGATACCTGATCTGCTACGATGTGCCGATCAACCGGACCGGCACGCAGATGTATACGGCGGGAGAACTGGGGCTGGAAGGAGAACCGGAGCGGCCAGTGACCGTCTACCGCCTGGAGGAGGACGTGTTCTCTCCGGCGGCACTGGCCAGCCTGGAGGGAAAGGACATCACCAGGGGGCACCCGGCGGAGATGCTGGCTGCGGAGAACCAGGCTTCCTACTCCAAGGGGCACCTGGAGCATGTGCGCCGGGATGGGGATAACACCGTGGCCGACCTGATTATCAAGGACCCCGGACTGGCTTCCGACGTGGAAAGCGGCGTGCTGAGGGAGGTCTCCTGCGGCTATTATTGCAGGTTTGAACCATACCTGGACGGATACCGGCAGACAAACCTGGTGGGCAATCACGTGGCGGTTGTGCCGAGAGGCAGGGCGGGCCACAGTGTTGCAATAAAAGACCACGCCGCCGGAAAGGCGGAGAAAGGACTGAAACGAATGAAAAAAGAGACCAAAGAGGCGCTCTACCGGTTCTTCGGCCTGGCGGCAAATGACGCTGCACCGGAGGAGCTGGAGCAGTTGACCCGCGATGTGAGTATGGTCGCCACTGCGCTGGACGCCGAACCCGCCGCAAAGGCGCCGGAGGCGGAACCCGCTGGTGATGCAGCCCAGGCTTCTGACGAGATGGTGGAGCGCGCCCCCAAGGGCGACGACATCGGGAGCAAGCTGGACCGCATTCTGGAGATGCTGGAGGCGAAGGCCCGGGGAGGCCGGGGAGAGCGCCCCCTCCACGATGAAGAGGACCTGGACGACCTGATTGAGAAGCTGGCCGGAGAGGAGAAGGTGGCGAAGGAGAAGGCGGTCACTATCCCCGCCGAAGAAATGGCGGACCAGTTGATGGAGCCCGGTACACGGGATGCGGCTGTGGCCCTGCTCAAGAAGGTGCGCCCCGCTGTGGCGGCCATCCAGAACCGGGCCGAGCGCGCCCGCGTGGTGGATGCGCTGCTCTCCACCATCCAGGGTCCCGATGTGATGAGCGGGATTGTTCAGGCCGCCCGGGACAGCGCACAGAAGGCCGCCGACACGGCCAGGCGCACCAGCTATGAGACTGCCTGCGCCTCGGCGCAGGCCGCCTATGCAGCCCGTAATCCCCACAAGGCGGGGAAGGAGGGGGAATGATGCCCCTTCGTCCTCAGACCATTGGCCGGGATATGTCCCATGGCTTTTCCGGTAGCTATGCCAGACAGCCGGATATGATCGTCACCACCGCCCCTTTGGGCGGAGCGGAGGACATACCCTTCGGGATGCCCCTGGTACGGGGGCAGAAGGGCGAGGTGATCCCCATGGGGGCTGGAAACACTGGAAACCAGTTCATCGGCGTGGCCGGCCGGGAGGTCAAGTCCGCGTCCGAGTTTTACAGCCAGAATGAGGGGCGGTACGGCCCGGGAGAACCAGTCTCCGTATTCCAGCGAGGGTGCATCAACGTAAGGTGCCGGAAGGGCGCTCCGGCGGTGGATGGAACAGTCTATGTCCGGGTAACTGCCAGCGGAGGCTATCAGCCGGGCGACTTCGAGGCGGAGGCGGACGGGGAAAACACTGTGGCGCTGGTCAACGCCCAGTGGGGCGGCCCGGCGGACGGGAATGGCGTGGCCGAGCTGCGCATTGCCTATGTGGGGCCAGTGCCCGCAGCGCAGGGCACTGCAGGGCCTCAGGGCCCCAAAGGGGACCCCGGCCCACAGGGGGAACCGGGACCGCAAGGGGAAACTGGGCCGCAGGGGCCCGCAGGACCGGAAGGCCCCAAAGGGCCAAAGGGTGACCAGGGGCCGGCCGGGCCGTCGTATACACTGCCCGCTGCCGCCGCAGCCACCCTTGGAGGCGTGAAGCAGATGGCCGCCATTGCGGACCTGAGCGCAGCCCCCACGCAGCAGGATTTTAACAACCTATTGGCCGCGCTCCGCACTGCGGGGATGCTGGCTACATCGTAAGGAGTGAATATTATGGGACTCAACCCCCAGGTGATCGGCAAGGAAATGCCCCACGGGTTTGCGGGCTGTTACGCCCGGCAGCCTGACATGATTGTAAACACGCGCCCCGCCGGAGGCGGCGCGCCCATTCCCTTCGGCACGCCGCTGAAATACGACGGAGCAGAGGTAGTCCCCATGGGAGCAGCCGCAACCGCGGCCCAGTTTGTGGGCGTGGCTGGAGCTGAGATCAAGAGCGCGCTCACCTATCTGGACCAGAGTCAGGGCCAGTATGCCCCTGGCGAGCCGGTGAGCGTCTTCCAGCGCGGGGCCATCAATGTGAAGTGCCAGCGCGGCACTCCCGCTCTGGGCGGCGCGGTCTATGTCCGCATCACCGCTAACGGCAGCTTTTCCACCGCCGCTGTGGGAGGCTTTGAGGCAGAGGACGACAGCGGCAAGGTGGTGCAGCTCACCAATTGCCAGTGGGCAGGGCCCGCCGATGCCAACGGTGTCGCGGAGCTGCGTATCCTGACCATGAACAACGCCTGATAGGAGGGACATAGAATGAGCTTTCAGAATGTAGGAACCTACAATGCGGGGGTGTTTACCCCCAAGGCGGCCGGTCCCGCCCCCGTGGGCGGCGTGCCCGTCATGGACGCCGACGGCATCGCCTCTGGGGGCGCCTTTCTAGTGAGTGAGCTGGAGAAGCGCGACCCCCTGATCCGCAAGCCACTGACCAGCTTTACCTATCCCAGGGACATCGTGATCCAGACCGGCGGCGGCTGGGTGGACTACGTGTCCGCCATGAGCGTGGCCTATGGTATCACCGGCGGCGCGGTCAACAGCCCCGTGACGGCCGGCGGCGCCAACGGCATCCCCGTGGTGCAGGCCAGTGTGGACAAGGGGGTATACAAGGCCCACGTGTTCGCCGCCGCCCTGCGGGTGATGTTCCAGGATATGCAGCGGGCCAACTACATCGGCCGCAGCCTGGACAACCTGCTCCAGGGCGGCGTGAGAATGGCCTACGACAAGCACATGGACGCCAATGGTTATGTGGGTATCGGGGACTACGGGACCACCGGCTTGGTCAACAACCCAGACGCCACCGAGACCACCGCCGTCAACGGCGCAAAGGGCACCGCCGCCTGGACCACCAAGACCCCCCAGGAAATCCTCAAGGACGTGAACGACGCCATTACCTCTGTGTGGGCCGCAAACGAGTACGACGAGACTGCTGTGCCCAACCACATCCTCATTCCCTATGAGCAGTACAACTACATCCTCACCACTATGGTTACCGACCTGGCCACCGAGACCATCTATGACTTCCTGCTGAAGAACAACGCGGCGGCCAAGAACGGCGGCTCCCTCTTCATCGGGGCCACCCGGTGGTGCAAGGGCGCGGGTACCGGGGACAAGGACCGGATGGTGGTCTATGTGAACCACGAGCGCTTCGTCAAGATGGACGAGCTGGTGCCCATGAGCCGCATTATGTCCGCCCCTAACGTGGCCAATGTGTGCTACGACACCGCCTACATGGCCAACCTCTCCGAGGTGCAGATCTTCTACCCCACCTCTATCCTGTACGTGGACGGCATCTGAGGAGGGCGCGCATGTTTGTACTGAGCAAACGGAACATTGTCATTCCCGCCCCGGACGGCTCCGCTGCCGTCCGGCTGCGGGCTGGCATGATGGAGACTGTGCCCGGCTGGGCGGCTGAGACGGACTATTTCCGGGCCCTTGTCAGAGATGGAAAAGTTGTGCCCTCCGGCACTTCCGACAGGGAGGGACAGAAAGCGGCGGAGAAAAAGGTAAAGACCCGACGGGGCGCGGAGACCACCGAGGAATAGGAGGCGGGAGCCATGTTCTACTGGGGCCAGCCGCAATTTTACGGGGTGCGGGCCGCGGCGGCCAACCTTGGCAACAGCGCGGGGAATTACACGGCAGAGCAATTCCAGGAGGATTTCCCGCAGTTCTTTACCGGGTTGGGGGAGAGCTTGCTGCCCAGGACCATGCTGGATGAGTTCATCCGGCAGGCCAATGCTGCCATCCAGCCGGACAAGTGGCTGGACGGCTGGCGGTACGCCGCAGGGCTGTATACGGCCCACTATGCCACGCTCTACCTGAAAACCTACGCGCCCTCCAGCGAGACGCCCGGGCAGGCCGCGGCCACCGGGGCGCTGGTGGGGGTGGTGGCCTCGGCCAAGCTGGGGCAGGACAGTGTCACTTATGACACAGACGCCCTCACGAAAGCGACGGAGGACTGGGGCGACCTGAACGCCACCCAATACGGGCAGCTTCTGGCCACAAAGGCCCGGCTGGTGGGCATGGGAGGGAGTTATGTCTTATGAATTTCCGTGACTGGTACACCGATACCGTGGACATCTGGCGGGTAGTTCCGGTACAGGATGGGAGCTTGACACGCCACGAGCGGAGAGAGCTGTACCGGAATATCCCTTGCCGCCTCTATCAGGTGGGAGCGCCGGAGATCCGCATGAGCCAGGCCGCGGCATCAGCAGACCAAAAGGACTGGCTCCAGTGTGACAACGAAGTGGACATCCAGGCGGGTGACGAGCTCATTATTCACCGGGGGGCGGTCCTCGGCAAGAGCATCCCGGACATACGCGCCTTTGCCTCCGGCCCCAACCACTTTTTTGAGCCCTTCGGGGCTATCATGCCGGGACTGGCCCACCAGGAAATCCGTCTGCTCCAGCAGGAGCGGGTGAAAGGCGGTGTGGAAGATGAACCTGGAGGAGCGCATAAGGCAGCTCAGACAGGCTAAGACGCAAATTCCGGGTATTCTGGCGCGGGCCGGAATGAATGCTGCCCTACGGGCCGTGGAAAAGGCAGTGGAGGAGACGCCGCCCACCGTCAACAGTCTGCGCGGAACCAACACCCGCACCGGAGAGATGAAGCAGCACTGGGTGACCGACAGCCGTCCCAGACCGGTACGGCAGGGGGACAGCTATGTGTCGGAGCTCAACAACGACAAGCAGTACGCCTCCTTTGTCAACGACGGGCACCGGATGGACCGCCACTTTGTGCCTGGGCTGGTCATCAATCCGGGCTCCGGGCTGCTGGAATTTAACCCAGACGGAACGGGCGGTATCGTGGTAGGTACCCGGACGGCCTATGTCCCCGGCCTGTTCATGGTAGACAAGGCGGTAGAGGAGTACCGCCGGGTACTGCGGGAGGAGTTGAAGGGATTGGAGGAGCTGATGGAATGAACCTGACTGTAACCACCATCGCCAAATCCCTGGCGGACTACCTGGCCCCCTGCTTCCCAAGTGTGGCCTTCTACGAAGACCCCAACCAGCAGGGCAGCCGTACCCCTTGCATGTTCCTCCAGACCCGCTACAACTACCTGACCCTGGAAACGGGCGGGTTCTGGCGGCGGAGGATGGGGCTTGACCTCACCTATCTGGAGGACTACAACCGCCCGGATTTGCAGCAGAGGTACCAGCGGGCAGGGGAGACCCTGGATCTGCTGATGGAGACCTTCCCCTACTCCGACGGGGAGACGGCGGGAACCATCCTGCTGCGGGCCCATGAACGGGAATGGCGCGTAGATCTGGACGCCCTGCACTATCGCTTCGAGCTTCTGGAGCGGGTGAGCATCCCGGAGGAGTATGTCAAGATGCAGACGATGGACTACGACGAGGAGGTCAAAAATTGAGCGCCAAAAAATTCAAGCGCGAGGTTCTTTTGAGGGCCCCCCGCTTTGCCAAGTACCAGCAGGACTTCCTCGGGGCAGTCCTGCGCAAGAGTGAGTACACCATCGCCGAGGCCGAGAGGGCGGTCAAGGCATTCTTCAAAGACAAGGAGCGTGATTGACATGGCAGGAGGCACCTGGACGAACCAGAACAAGATTCGGCCCGGCGTATACATCCGGTTTACCTCGGACCGGGGGCTGGGGCTCACGGTCAGCGACCGGGGCGTGGTAGCCATCGCGGAGGCCATGAGCTGGGGCCCGGTGGAGACGGTGCAGGAGATCGAGGCCGGGGCCAATATGACCCCCTACACCGGGTATGACATCACCAATCCCAAGAACCGGTTCCTCAACGAGATCTTCAAGGGCACCAACCGGACGGCGGCCCCCAATAAGCTGCTGCTCTACCGCCTGGGGGCCACCGGGCAGAAGCAGGCAAGCGCAGAGGTTTCGCCCCTGACGGCCACCGCAAAGTATCCCGGGGTTCGGGGCAACGATATCTCCATCGTCATTACCGAGCTGACTGACCCGGAGGATGCTTTCGCCGTGTCCACGGTGGTGGGCGGGGAGATTGTGGACCAGCAGACCGCAAAGACGGTGGAGGAGCTATCCGCCAACGACTGGGTGGCCTGGAGTGGTACCGGAGCCCTGACCGCCACGGTGGGAAAGGCGCTCTCCGGCGGCGCCGATGGTTCTCCCGCATCCGCCGATTACACCGACTTCCTGGCAGCCATCGAACCCTACAAATTCGACGTACTCATTTACGACGGCGCCGACACCACCGTGCAGGACGCGATGGTGGCCTTTGTGAAGCGCCTGGTGGCGGAGGAGGGGGCTTATACCCAACTGGTGGCCGCGGGGCTCACCAACCCGGACGACCGCTTTGTGGTCAACATCATGAGCGGCGTTGTGCTCAGCGACGGCACCGCGCTCACCCCCCAGCAGGTGACCTGGTGGGCCGGCGGGGCCCTGGCTGGGGCCCAGTATAACGAGTCCCTGACCTACGCCGCCTATCCCAACGCGGTGGACGTGTCCCCCAAGCTGACCAACTCCGGGTACATCGACGCCCTGACTGCCGGCCAGTTCGTCCTCTTTGCCGACGACGGGGTGGTGAAGGTGGAGCAGGATATCAACTCTCTGGTGACCTATACCACCGATATCACCGAACCCTACCACAAGAACCGGGTGATCCGGCTGCTGAACACCGTCGCCAACGACATCTATCAGCAGTTCTCTGACGGCTACATCGGCGTGGTCAACAACAACGAGCAGGGCCGCATGATGTTCAAGAGCGCCATCGTGGGGTATCTGCTGGACATCCAGGCCAATAACGGCATTCAGAACTTTGAGGCCGAGGACGTGACCGTAGAGCCCGGCGAGGCCATTGACGCCATTGTGGTCAACCTGGCGATCCAGCCGGTGGACAGCGTGGAGAAGATCTACGTCACCATCACCGTGAATTGAGGGAGGTGCGAATATGGCTTATCTGCTGGCAAAAGACACCGTCACCGGCGCGGAGGGCTCCGTGGTGGTTACCAAAGAGGGCCGGAACTATGTGGTGGCCGGTATGCGGAACATCACCACCAATGCGGAAATCCAGAGCAGCGATATGCGGGTCATTGGCACCCGCACCATCCAGGACAAGCCCAACGGGGCCAAGCTGACGGGTACCGGCAACATCTACTACGGCACCAACCTGTGGACGGACATGGTGCTCCAGTACATCCAGACGGGCGTTATGCCGGAGTTTGATATTCAGATTACCAACTCCGATTCCGCTTCGGCGACACTGGGCTCCCAGGTTATGGCCTATTACGGATGCCACCTGACCGGCACCGTGCCCCTCTCCGTTCTGAACAGTGAGGAGACCATGCTGAACTATGATTTCAACTTCGCCTACACCCGCGTGGCACGGCTCCAGGCGTTCAACGATCCGGCCCAACTGGGTAATTAAGGAGGAACCGATATGAGTAAGCTTTCCGCATTTCTGCATCCCGTCACTACCTCGGAGGAGAAGGAGGTTGTCATCTCCAACCGCTTTCAGGACGAAAGTGGCAAGCCCGTGCCCTTCAAGATCCGGGCGCTGACCCAGGAGGAGAACGACGCCATCACCCGGCAGGCCACCCGCCGCCGGAAGGAGGGCGGACAGACAATCGAGCAGTTGGACAGTGTGGATTTCACCCGCCGCATGGTGGTGGCCGCCACGGTGGAACCCGACTTTTCCGGCAAGGAGCTGTGCGACGGGTGCGGCGTCCTGGACCCGCTGCTGGTGCCCGGTAAATTGCTGCTGTCCGGCGAGTATGCCCGGCTGGTCAAGGAGATTACGAAGCTGTCCGGCTTTGCGGAGCAGGAGGATGAGGTAAAAAACTGATGGACGGGGCCGGCTGGGACACGGAGATGCTGGTGGCATATTACTGCTTCGTGAACCTCGGCTGGGCCCCGTCCCGGTATGACGCCCTCCCGTCCAGGGAGAAACGGCTGGTGACCGAGTTCGCCCTGAAAAGCATGAGAGACCAGAAGGAAGCCCAAGACCGGGCGAATCGGAGGTGAGAGCATGGCCGCAATTCGAGAAACCCTGATTCTGGAGGATAAATTCACGTCCACCATGACCCAGTGCTTACAGGTAGCGCAGAGGATGGCAAACATGCTGGACGATGTGCGGGCTTCCACGATGAATGTGGAAACCGCCGCTGCGGCCACAGCTGTACAGATGCAAGAACTTGCGGGGAAGATGACGCAGACCAACAGCCGGGGGACATCCCTGCTTGGTACGATCCGCAACCTCGCAGGCACCTTCTTGGGTATGCAGTCCGTCCGCTGGCTGGTAAACACCTCCGACCAGCTCACCAGCATCAACGCCCGGTTGCGGCTCATGACCGGCAGCGCCGAGGCGGCGGCCGCAGCCCAGGAAGAGATTTATCAGGCGGCCATGCGCAGCCGTGGAGCCTACGCCGATATGGCGGACTTTGTTTCCCAGCTCGGCACGGTAGCCGGGAACGCATTTACAGGAACGGACGAGCTGGTGGCTTTCGCCGAGCAGATTCAAAAGCAGATGGCTATCTCCGGGGCCTCCGGTGCGTCTGCCCAGGCCGCGCTGGTGCAGCTTACCCAGGGCCTGGCCTCCGGCACCCTGCGGGGCGAGGAGCTCAATTCGGTGCTGGAGCAGACCCCCATGATTGCCCAGACCATCGCGGAGTATATGGGCGTCACCATTGGGGAGATGCGGGAGCTGGCCAGCGAGGGAAAGGTCACCGCGGAGGTGGTCAAGAACGCCATGCTTGGGGCGGCGGAGGAGACCAACGCCCAGTTTGAGCAGATGCCCATGACCTGGGCGCAGGTGTGGACGATGTTCCAGAACGTCGCCATTCAGGCCCTTGACCCGGTGCTGGATGCAATCTCCTGGCTGGCAAATAATATCGACCTAGTGGGCCCCATTGTCCTGGGCCTGGGTGCAGCGTTCGGCGTGTTCCTTCTGGCAGCCAACTGGACCAACATTTGCACGGCGGCGACTACGGTCTTGACAACCGCACAGAAGATGCTTAGGGAGGTCATGGCGACCACCTGGGGGCTGCCGCTTATCATCATTGCGCTGGTGATCGGGGCCATTTACGCAGTGACGGCGGCGGTGAATCACTTCGCCGGGACCAGTGTGTCGGCCACTGGAATTATTGCCGGAGCAGTGCTCACAGTAGCCGCGATTATTGGAAATACAGTCATCGGATTGCTCAATGGAATCATTCAGGCTGTATGGTCTATCTTTGTGACGCCTTTTCTTGGAATCATCGAATGGGTCCTGAATGTTACGAACGGCGGGTTTGATTCGTTCGGCGGGGCAGTCGCCAATTTAATCGGAAATATTATCTCCTGGTTTCTAGATTTGGGCAAAGTTGTGACGAAGATTATTGACGCCATCTTCGGAACAAATTGGACCGCCGGCCTCACTTCGCTGCAAGACTCCGTCCTCAAGTGGGGCAAAAACGAAAACGCTATTACATTGGACAGGAATGCACCGACGATTGATTACCGGTTCAACTATGGAGATGCCTGGAACACGGGCTATAACTGGGGAGCCAATCTGTTCAGCGGAAATGGGAACGACGCCGTTGGCGCGGCTCTTTCCGGCGTGCCCTACGACGAGCTCTCCGGCCAGTTGGGCGATATCGCCGGGAGCGTAGGGAGCATCGAGAAGTCGGTCAAGATGAGCGACGAGGACATCAAATCCCTGGTGGACGTGGCGGAGCGGCGGTACGTGAACAACGTCAACCTGACGGCGCAGACTCCGGTGATCACGGTCAATGGGGCCAACACCGGGCGGACCGCCGCCGACCGCCAGAGCCTCGCCAATGCCATCCGGGACATTCTGATCGAGCAGACCGCCTCCGGCTCCACGCGCAGCACGGCGCGGCCCGCAAGCGGATAAGAAAAGAGGAGGCCGGTATGTCCGTCAATAACTTCGGATTGTTTTTCACGCGGGACGGTACGGTCATCCGCCTGCCGGTGAACCCGGAAAAGCTGCCCGTGGCCCGGGACAACGACAACAGCGAATACAACGTGCTGGGCATCGGCCCCATCATGATCCCCCGCATACCCAAGCTGCGGGAGGTGACCATTTCCTCCTTTTTCCCCGGGCGGGAGTTCTCTGGAATCAATCAATGGGGCACCTTCCACCCGCCTGAATATTACATCCAGTTCTTTGAGAGCGCCATGAACGACAAGGCGCCCATCATCTACACCCCCGTGCGGTACTATGAGAACGGGGAGCCATTCATGACTGGCGACACCGGCTTTGAAGTGCTGGTCACCCAGTTCAACACCGAGGAGCGCGGAGGGGAGACCGGCGATTTTTACTACGATCTGACTCTGACCGAGTATCGGGATTATACCCCGCAGTCTCTTTCTGCACAGAGCGGCCGGCAGCCCGCGGGGATGCCGGTGGAAGTCACAGCGGAACCCTCCCGCACAATCCCGCAAGGACAGCTTTATGCCGGTGCGGCGTGCATTGCTAACGGCTCCTATTTTTACACCAGCTACGGGGATGAGCCCCACGGCACGGCCTCCGGACGGAGGGTATTGGTGTCACGGATTGTAGACGCCACCCGCCCCGCCAGCGTCCACATCAAAGACGAAGCCGGGAATCCCCTGGGCTGGATAGACAAAAACGCCCTCCAGGTGGTGAACGATACGTGAAGACAGAGCTGATTATTGCCAACAAGTCCGGCGGGAAGATGTGGGAGATATCCAACTCCGTGCCGGAGGTTACCTGGAGCACGGAACGCACCGGTTCGCCGGGCACACTGAAATTCAATGTACTGAAAGCCGGGGATCTGAGCTTCGCCGAGGGCGATATCGTCCGGTTCTCGGTGGACGGCCAGCTCCAGTTCTACGGCTGGGTATTCACCAAGAGCAAGGACCGCTGGGGGGAGATTCAGGTCACATGCTACGACCGCATCCGCTATCTGAAGGCCAACGCATCCTATAACTTTGAGGCGCAGACCGCCGGGGATATGCTCCGGCAGATCGCCGCCGACCTCCAGATTGACGTGGGGCAGGTAGCGGATACGGGGTACGCTATCCCGGACTTCTATAAGGAGGACGAGAGCTGCCTGGATATCCTGGGGGAAGCCATCCAACAGACCCTGCTCAACACCGGGAACATCTATGTACTGTTCGATGATGGAAACGGACTGGCCCTCCGGCAGCCCCGGGATATGGTCTCCAACGTGGTCATCGGCGACATGTCCCTGCTGACCGACTACACCTACAAGACCGACATCGACGAGCAGACCTACAACCACGTCAAACTGGCCCGGCCCAACGAGGAGACCGGCAGGGCGGATGTGTTCGTAGCGGAGGACAGCGCCACAATTGGACAGTGGGGCATGCTCCAGCTCTACCAGACGGTGGATGGCACCATGAATGACGCGCAGGTACAGGCCCAGGCCCGGGCCACCTTGTCGTGCTATAACCGCCGGATGCGGACGCTGAAGGTATCCTCCCTGGGGGTGCCCGGCCTGCGGGCGGGACAGATGGTGCTCATGAAGGTGCAGGGTCTTGGGGATATCAATCTCGACCAATACGTCCTTTTGGAGAAGGTGACCCACACCTGGGCAAATGACGACCACACAATGGAGTTTGAGACCCTGGGGCTGGAACATGTGTAAGAGGTGAGTGCGTGGATCTGAAAGATGTTCTGTACCAGATGATGCAGGAGAACACCGCCGCCGGGCAGCCAACAGACCTGCGGGTGGGCACGGTGACCAGAGAAGAACCGCTGGAGATTACCATTAACCCTGCCACATCTCCCCTGAGACGGAGGCAGCTCTGCCTCACTGAGCCGGTGATTGAGAAGAAAATCCCGGTGCTGGCCCACAGGCACCGGATTCAGACCCTCTCCCACACCCATGCCAACTCGGCGGGCACCACCACCACGGGACTGGACGGCTCCTACCTGGGGGAATACGCTCTGGTTTCTGAGGGGGCGGACGCCGCCCTACAGGGGGAGGACATTGTGTGCTGGGAGGACGGGAAGAAGCTGCCTGTCAAGGACGGTTTTATTATCCTGAACCGCAGGCTGGAGGAGGGGGACAGAGTGCTCCTGCTGCGGGTACAGCACGGGCAGAAGTTCATCGTCCTGTCCCGGATTTTTGAGGAGGAAGCCTGATGCCGACTTTGCCTACATCCACTATCGACCTGTCCGCCGGGGTGTCCTTCGTCTCCCAGCCATCCAGGACGTGGTATATCAACAAGGAAACCAACCGCATCCAGGGGGAATGTGACGGCTGGTATTCTGTCCGGCAGGCTGTGGAGGTCATTCTCAATGTGGAGCGGTTCCGCTGGCAGATTTATTCCCCCTACTCCGGGATGCAGTGGGATGGGCTCATCGGGCAGGACCCGGGGTATGTGGCCTCGGAACTTCAGCGGCGTATCACCGATGCGCTGAAAATGGACGACCGGGTGCGGGGGATCTCCGGCTTTACGTATGCCGTAGAAGGGGATATGTTGAGGGCCTCCCTCACCGTGAACACAGTATATGGAGAGATGCAGACCAGTGTGGAGGTGGATATCACTTGATTGACTTTACTCAAGAGACCTATGCCAGCCTCCGTCAGGAGATGCTGGACCGGGTGCCCGATACTTATGACAAGCGGGACACGGCCCCCATCCCCACGGCCATCTCCCCGGCGGCCTACACCCTGGCGGGGTTCTACCTCACTCTGGACCGGGTGCAGCGGGCGGCCTTCGTGCAGACGGCTGTGGGGGATTCCCTGAATATGCTGGCTGTGATTGGCGGCCTGACCCGATATCCGGCCTCCGCCGCGGTACGCCTGGGCGTGTTCAATACCTCTGTGCCCATTGGAGCCCGGTTCTCCACCATCAACGGAGCGGGCTCAATCAACTTTACCGTAACGGCGGCAACCGATACGGGGAACCAGTACCAGCTGGCCGCGGAGACCCCCGGCGCCATCGGAAACGAGTACACCGGGCCCATCCTGCCGATTACCGCCATTCCGGGGCTGACCAGTGCACAGATTACGGATATCCTGGTGCCTGGTGACGACACGGAGACCGACAGCGCATTTCGGGAACGGCTGATTGAGGCGCTCAATAACCGTCCCTTTGGCGGCAATATTGCCGACTACCGCCAGAACATCCTCGCCATTGACGGCGTGGGCGGGGTGCAGGTATACCCCACCTGGAACGGCGGTGGCACTGTGAAGCTGTCCGTGCTGGGGGCGGATTTCCTGCCTGCCTCATCCACACTGGTGGAGAAGGTGCAGAATGCCATCGACCCGCCCCCCGACCAGGGGCTGGGGCTGGGCTTGGCCCCTATCGGGGCAAAGGTGACGGCGGTGGCCCCGAAAGAGTTGGCGGTGAATGTCTCTGCCACCCTCCTGCTGGCCGCCGGACATGCCATCGGACAGGTGCAGGAACCGGTGGAGCAGGCCATTGAGACATATCTGCGCAGCGTGCGGCAGGGGTGGGACACCAACGTGTCCGCCAACAACGTGTCCTACGCTGCCGATGTGTACGTGGCCAGGGTTACCGCCGCTATCGTGGGGGTGGCCGGCGTGGTCAACGCCACCAACGTGCAGCTCAACGGCGGTACGGCAGATCTCCTCCTGACGGAGACGGGCGAAACCCAGCAGGTGCCCGTAATAGGGACGGTGAAGCTGAATGAATCCAATTGAGCTGGATACCAGCCTGCTGTCCCTGCTGCCCCCGTGGTACCGGGAGGTGCTGGACTATCAGCAGATCTGCTTGACCGAACAGCAGCAGTTTGAGGCCCTGGCGGAGGAAATCGTGGGTGTGGCTGACAATTTCTTTTTCCAGACGATGGACGAGAGGGCGGTTGGCATGTGGGAGCAGGTATTCCGAATTGTACCAAACCCACAGGTGGAAAGCCTGGCATTCCGAAGGACCCGCGTGCTCAACCGCATTTCTACCCGTCCGCCCTATACCCTGGGATTCCTCTATCAAAAGCTGGACGAGCTGATTGGGCCGGGTGAATGGAAGGTCACGGTAGACTACCCAAACTACACACTTTATATCGAAAGCGCGGCCCAAAACCAGAACTACGCCACTGAGCTGGCTTTCACCATCAACCGTATCAAACCGGCGCATATCGTGTGGGTCAACGCCCCGTTTGTGCGGACGGGGCTGCTGCTCTCCGAGACAATTTCGTCCGCGCAGAGAATTTATAACTACAAGCTGGGGGCGTGGGAGCTGGGGCGGCTGCCCTTCGCAACCGACGGCCCAGAGGGAGTGATTAAGATGCCTGAGACGCCATCCATCCAGCAGGCCCTCTTGGCCGGTGTGGCCAACTTCGTCAGCGGCGATGTGGCCTCCGCCCGGGTCAACGGAACAGTTGCGATTACCGGACTGACCAAGACCGTGGAGGGGTCGGAGCTGACCGTCACCTATACCATCATGCCGTCCCAGGCCACAGAGATCACCGCCCTGGAACTGCTGGATGCAGAGGGGAATATCCTCACGTCCTCTACCGTGTATATCCCTGTTACCACGAATGTGGTCTTGAAGCACATTATCCCTGTAGCGGAAGGAGTGGTAAGCAATGGCTGAAAATCCGATCAAAACTCCGCTTCCGGCGGACTTGCCGGAGGACTGGACCGGCGGACAGACCGTGGCCCCCACCGGGGCAGAGGTGGGCCTGAGCGAGCAGCACGGCTACAACTACCTCATGGAGCAGGTCAACGCCGCGCAGACGGCCGCTAAAGAGATCGGAGAGGCATTTTCGGGACTGGCGACGCTGGGGCCCGATGGCAAGGTGCCCGCCGGGCAGCTCCCTGACATAGGTGGATTCTATGAGGTGGAGGAGGCGGTGCCTCCGGCCTCCCGGAAGGCAAATACGCTCTATGGCCTGATTCTGGCGGATTATACGGGAGGTGGGCACTAACATGCTTTATGTCTGGAATAAGTATTATATAAAGCACGTAGCGAAGGAAACTGTAACTAGTGACAAGTGGTATATAAGTTTTCCGGTTATACTTTGTTCTGGTTATACACTTGACAATCAAGGTAAATTTTATCCAACTACCACTTTGTCCACACTTGAGGATTCAAGGTACTTGGATCGCATGCCATCAAGCCGAGACGAATATCTCATCGACCATGGTAAATATATCATGTATAACGCGGGCGACGATGGTAGATGGATGGTTACCGATGATTCAAAACTTTATCATAGTGAAGGCTCATTTAGAAGGTACGTCGCAGAGAAAACATACGGGGAGTTAATCCAAACTGTAACCAGCAGAAACGAGGCGGAATATCCTAAAAACGGAGTAAAGGATGGATATTATTATATCTATCAATCCGCAAAACCTGAGATTAGCAGTATAGATGTGCCAGATGCGGCTATGGTCGGTCAGACAATTGATATTACTTGGGAGTCCGCAGACAGCGCAGAAAACTACAAACTGGAGCGCAGGGTGGATTCCGGAGGCTGGACGCAGGTTTACGCGGGAGTCGCCCTGGTCTATAACGACAGAGCGCAGGCTGAGTGGACAAGTGTGCAGTACCGCGTGTCCGCAAGCATTTCTGGCGTATATGGCGATCCCATATTATCCAAGACCGTGAACATTGTCCCTTCGGATGCATTAAGAATATACATGACAGAAGGCAATATTGGGGAAATCCATGGGGCGATAACGTATACAGCGTTGGCCTTAGACTTGAATAGGCCCATTCAAGTAACAGAGGTTTTTGAAAATACCGACAGCGATTACCAGAGAGAACTGACCTTGAAGTCTGGCGATAGTGTGACTATCCCGGTATCCAGGTTTCCGAGCGCGGCAGGAGGGCAATTCACTGTAAAGGCCGAGCAGGAAATCATGGATAACTCTTGGATAAGTGAAAACAGACAGTTATCCTACACCAAAACGCCTACCTCAATGCCAGACAGCCCGTACCGGGTAGAGCGGCTACAGGGCAAGGAGTGCGATGTCATGCCGCAGACCTTGGCTGAAGCGGTATTTATGCCGGATGGGAAAAGCGTAGCGGAAACAATTGGTTCCCCCAAAAGCGTGGTAGGTAAACGCACAGGGACATCCCCCGGAGATGGATCATTGGCCACGGTAACCATAAGTCTTCCATTTCGGCCTAAATGTCTAATCTATACGCAAGGAGATACCATGCCAAGCCTAGAGGGTAACGGTTATGGATTTGTATGGATAGATGGTATGAGCAACCCTATTAAATTGCTTAACGTGGATGTAACGATCACCGTGACTGATTTGAGCTGGAGTATGCAATACAAAAGTCAATTGAATCCAACAATATTTGACAACCCAGGTAGGATTTATACATATATTGCATTTGGATAAGGAGCTTGGCATGACAATTATCGAAATCGCAGCCCACCGAGACGGTAGGCATGACCTCCAGAGCCAGAGCTATCGGTGGGGCTGCTGGCTCCCCGGCTACATAGAGGTGCCCGCCCACCTCCATGACGCGGTGTGGGCGACCTATGGCTGGTGTGACCTCCAGATTGAGGAGGGCAGGCTGGTGGGTGTCACGCCCACTGAGCGGCCTCCAGAGCCGGAGCCGGAGCCCCAGCCGCCCTCTGAGGAGGACGTCACCCTGGACATGCTGGCCGACCATGAGGAGCGGCTGTGCATGCTGGAACTCACCACCACCGCCACCGTTGCCACATGAGAAAGGAGATAGCATGACAACCGTATATAACCTCTGCAAGCTGCTCATCCAGAAGAACCGAACCGATGGCCTCCAGGAGAAGATGGATGTCTACCTGGCCGCCGACCGGCTCACCCCGGAGGAGTACCAGGAGCTGGCCGGGCTGCTTGCCCCAGAACAGTAATCAACAGCGGGATCGCTGGATAAAAGAAAGGAAGTCTATTATGAAAAACATCAACTGGAACGAACTCACCCCCGCCTGCTACGCGATCGCCAACGCCAACGATGTAGATGTGGGTGTAGGCGGCAGCATGGTACATAACAACATCCGCCACGGCAGGGCGGTGGACATCGGCGCGGAAAATCTGCCTGTGGCTTTCCGGCCTGACTGGGATGCCCTGGGCGCTGATGCAGATCTGGCCGAGGAGAATGACGCGTTTAACGTCTGGGTCAGAAAGCGTCAGGCTAACGTTAAGGCCCTGGCCGCCCTGTGGAACGCAAAGGACTATCAGGGCATGGTTGAGCTGATGGAGAACGCCGCCGACCCCGGCCCCATCAACGGCGAGAAGTCCGAAGACCATGAGTAAGTACATAGCGGTCATCACCAGGGCGGACATCACCCGCACCGCCCTGGTGGAGGCCAGGGGGCGGTCTATGGAGCAGGTCAAGGCCGCCTGCGGGTGCCAGTACATCATCAATAGCTGGTTTTACGACACGACCACGGGCCGCCCAGTGGGCAATCTCAAGATCGACGGCACGGTCAAGGCCACGGCCGGCTGGAATTGCTGGGGGCTGACCTGGGACAAGGGGGCAGATATCCGCCTGGACATCGTACCCGACAACGGCGGGGCTTCCTACCTCAGCGGCGTGGAGCTGCTGACGCCCACCAGGGGGCCGGGTAAGGCCCTCAGCTACTCCCCGGAGTACGGGGGCACACGGGGGCGCTCCGCTGTCCTGCTGGCCGGGGCGCGGGTGATCCTGTACTGCTCCGGCGACGGCACGGCGGACGCCAAGACACCGGAAGGGCTGCGGGACGAGCTGGTGAGCATCGGCTGCCGGTACGACCAGGCGGCCAACCTGCGGGCACTGGGTCTGGACAGCGGCGGCTCCAGCCAGTGCGATTTTGGGGACGGCCAGCGTATCTACAGCGCCCGCCGGGTGGCCGGGTATCTGTGCGTATGGACAAGACAGGGCGGCCAGGAGCCGCCGGACAAGGAGGACAAGCCTATGAGCAAGTACACCGTGACGCCCAGCATCGGCGTCAACATCCGCAGCGGCCCCGGCACCGGCTACGGCAAGGTGGGGGCGTACCCCATGGGCACGGTGGTGGACGTGCTGGAGGAGCGGGACGGCTGGGGCAGGACGAATAAGGGCTGGGTGTCCCTGGCCTATCTGGAGGCCGTGGAGGGCCCCCAGCGGGTCACAGACAACGGCATTGCCATCCAGGAGCATATCATCTCCGGCGGGCGCAAAAACCGGCCGGGCAGGGACACCAACCCGGACACCTACATCACCATCCACGAGACCGGCAACGCGGCCAAGGGCGCCGACGCCGCGGCCCACGGGGCCTATCTGGACAGCGCCGCCGGGGAGGATGATCTGGTGAGCTGGCACTACACCGTGGACGACCACGCCATTGTCCAGCACCTGCCCGATTATGAGACGGCGTATCATGCTGGGGACGGCAAGGACGGGCCGGGCAATGCCACCAGCATCGGCATCGAGATCTGCGTCAACGCCGGAGGGGACTTCGAGGCGGCCAAGGCCAACGCCGCCGCGCTAGTGAGGCTGCTTATGGAGGAGCACGGCATCCCGCTGGACAATGTAGTCCAGCACAACCACTGGAACGGCAAGGACTGCCCCAAGACCATCCGGGCCACCCCCCGGGCCTGGGAGGCATTCCTGGGCCTCTGCCGGGGAGAGCCGGCGAATGTATCCAAGTTGGACACCGACGTGGACACGCTGGCTAATGTCGGCATTATCGACCAGCCCGACTACTGGAAAGCCGGGAACTACTCCAAGGATACTGTGGAGGCCCTGATCGGGAAAACGGCGGATTATGTAAGGGAGGACGATTGATATGGAGCATATCAACGGATTCAAGGCGGCGGTCGCCGCCGTGCTGGGCGGTCTGACGGCCCTGTGGGGCTGGTTTGGCTGGCTGGTGCTTGCTTGGCTGCTCTGTATGGCGCTCGACTACGGCACCGGCACCGCCGCCGCCCTCCGGGCCGGGGAGTGGTCGTCCAAGGTGGCAAGGGACGGCCTGTGGCACAAGCTGGGGGCCGTGGTGGCCGTCCTGGTGGCCGCCATTCTGGACGGGGTGATCGGTTTGATTCTAGCCAACATCCCCGCCCTGGAGATGCCCTTCCAGTATGAGGTATTTGTGAGTGTTCTGGTGCTGGTCTGGTATATCATGACCGAGCTGGGGAGCATTGTGGAGAACATCGGTGCCCTCGGTGCGCCTGTACCTGAATGGCTCCGCAAGGCCATCGCCGCCCTGGAGTCCACTGTGGACGGCGCGGGGGACAAGCTGGGCGGCGGTGACCAGAGAGAAAGTAAATAGGCAAGAAAAAGGGGGCACCAAGATTAAGTGCCCCCTCTCGTTATTGACATCCATAATACTCCATGATATCCTAGGATAAAATAAAAGAATCTAAAAAATATTTGGGTAATGCATGGGTAAAACTGGGCGATAGGTTGCGGAGCTACTGCGGCGCAATGGAAACGGAAAATATTTGGCAGACTGTAAATCTGTTGCGATTCGCTTCGGTGGTTCGAATCCACCCTCCTCCACCAAAAAATGTCTCGCCAGTCGGCGGGGCATTTTTTCACATCTGGGATCTCCAAATGGTGATACCGAACGAATGAAATAGAACTTATGTTCGATTACGAGGCTATAATAACACCAAATGGAGATAACAGTCAAGGGCTTTTTTCTGGTTTCTGTTGCAAATGGTGATAAAATATGATAGGATAGCCCCAATAATGGGACAGGAGGGACGGACAGATGGAGCGGGAGAGTAGCCTTGGCGGCCGCCTGCGCCGCCTGATGGAGGAAGAGGGACTCAGCTATGAGCAGCTGGGGGAGCGCCTGGGGATGAACCCACAGACGCTGAACCGCTATGTGCTGGGCCAGCGGGAGCCGAAAATCGGCACGGCCTCCGCCATGGCCGCCGCCCTGGGTGTGGACCCCCTGTGGCTGTTGGGCTACGATGTGCCCCGCCGTACCGGACAGCGGCAGTCCGTCCCCATCCTGGGCACTATCCGGGCAGGGCTGCCCATGGCGGCCGAGCAGCGGGTGGAGGGCTGGGCCACCGCCGACGTGGCGGAGCCGGAGGAGCACTTCTTCCTGCGGGTCACCGGCGACAGCATGATCAACGCCGGTATCCGGGACGGGGATCTGGTGCTCCTGCGGCGGCAGGACACGGCAGAGAACGGCCAGATTGTGGCCTGCCTGGTGGACGGGGAGGACGCCACCCTCAAGCGCTTCCGCCGCCAGCGGGACATGGTGCTTCTCCAGCCGGAGAACCCCGTCTATGAGCCCAAGCTGGTCCCCCTGTCGGATTTTGAGACCGGCGCGGCCCGCATCGTGGGCGTGGCGGTGCGCCTGGTGCGGGAACTATAAAAAGGAGAGATGCGGAATGCTGACCGAGGATTGGATGATGCGCCAGGTGGACGCCCTGGCCCGCTCCATTGCCTATCTGGTGTTTCAGAAGGATTCCACCGACTATGTGCCCGGCGGGACGGCGGAGGACGCCGCGCTGGACGAGCTCCACCGCCGCCTGCTGGAGAAGGTCAACGCCGGGGACATCGGCGGGGCGGAGGATCTGCTCTTTGTGGAGAGCGATCCCGACGACCGGCGTTATCTGGAGCTGGCGGTGGACTTCTATGCCCGGCTCAACGACCTGACCGACGCCCAGCTGGAGGCGGCGGGCTTCGGCCGGGACGAGCTGGAGGAGGGCCTGCGGGATATGGCGGGCCGGTTCGGCGTATCGCTGCTGTAGTCAGAGGAGGAGTTGGAATGAAGGTGGAATTCGGAGCCATAGAGGAGACTGCCATCCCCGGGTTCAAGGGCGGCGAGGGAGTGACCCACGCCAGGATGTTTGCGGACGGGCGCAACCGCATCATGCGGGGGCGGCTGGAGCCGGGGTGCTCCATCGGCCTGCACACCCACGAGGGGAGCAGCGAAATTGTGTACGTTCTCTCCGGCACAGGCAAGGCCCTGTATGGCGGCGGCGAGGAGCGCCTGGCCCCGGGGGACTGCCATTACTGCCCGGAGGGACACGCCCACTCCCTGATCAACGACGGGACACAGACGCTGGAGTTCTTCGCGGTGGTGCCCCAGCACGGGTGAACGGAATATAGGAAAAGGCCCGGCGGACGCAAACGCGTCCGCCGGGCCCTGCTTCGTCTGCCGCCGGGCGGCTATTCCCCGCGCCCGGCGCGGAATTCCTCCATGAACTGCTCGTCCTTGCGCTCCAGGCCCCGCTCCCCGGCGCGGCCCTCGATGTGGTGGGTGAACTCGTGGGCCAGGGTGGTGTAAAGCTCATCCTCCCAGTCCTCCTCCGTCCAGTCCTCCTGCTCGGCCAGGGCGGCGAAGGAGCCATAGTAGAGGTTGATATATTTGCCCATCATGTCGTTGCAGTACTCGCCCATGATGTAGAGCTCGCCGGGCTCCCCCGCGGAATCCTCCTTGGCCTCGGGCAGCAGGGCGATGCCGCCGTTGAGCTCGTCGTAGAACTCCGGCGGGAACTCCTCCGCCATCTCGTCCAGCAGCGCGCCCGCCTCGTCAAAGCTGAGAATCATACCGCTCCCCCTTTTGGCTTCTTCATGGTGATGGAAATCCGCTTTTTCTTCTCGCCGCCCCCCGCGGCCATGGCCGCGCGGGGGCCCCTCATTTCCCTCAACTCGCCCGAAGTGAATTCGGGCGAGTTCAAGGTTCCGGCCTGCCAGCCGGAACGCTTGGCGCGGCATGCGCCGCGTCCCGCCTGCGGCGGGGCCTGTCAAGGCCGGTTCAGCCCTTTGGCTTCTTCATGGTGAGGGAAATCCGCTTCTTCTTCTCGTCGCCCCGCGTGGCCCCGGCCGCACGGGGGCCCCTCATTTCACTCAGCCCGCCCGAAGTGAATTCGGGCGGGTTCAAGGTTCCGGCCTGTCGGCCGGAACGCTTGGCGCGGCATGCGCCGCGTCCCGCCTGCGGCGGGGCCTGTCAA
>OJQR01000202.1_pt1 | contig 58405 bp, 49 predicted proteins | sample 1599011 | NCBI WGS metagenome assembly OJQR01 (sample SAMN03922456, study PRJEB24848) | human gut metagenome | isolation source: stool sample | host: Homo sapiens | place: Germany | collected 2009-11 | reverse complement strand
GCAGCGGCGCCTTTTTGTCACGGCTTCTGAAAAATGTTGAGATCCGCCGCGGTGAGCGGCGCGTTGTAGGGGTTGATGAGGGAGTTGACGGTCTCCAGGGCGGCCTCCGGGTCCAGCTCGTAGCAGGAGCCCCAGCGGTAGCCCCGGCTGTCCACATAGTAGACATTCTCACCCGCCAGGGTGGCGCTGGCAAAGCCCGTGGAGAAGTCCAGGCCCAGGGCGGGCTGGGCAAACCAGAGGGCCTCGCTGAACTCCAGATCAGTGTCCACATACTCCAGGAAGAGGTTCACGTAAGAGTTGATCTTCTGCGGATTGGACAGGGCTTTTTTCAGAATGGCGGCGATGAGCTGCTGCTGGGTACGGGTGCGGCCGATGTCTCCGTCCGGATAGGCGCCGTACAGGTTGTCGGGGTAGGAGCCGGGGCCGTCGGAGTTGTTGCGGCAGCGGGCCACCTTGAGCACGTCCTCGCCGGTCAGGTGCTGGAGGCCGGGCTGGTAGTGGATGTGGAGGTCCTGGGTGGGATCGTCAAAGCTCATGCGCACCGGTACGTCGAACTCGATGCCGCCCAGCTCATCCACCAGGGCCACAAAGCCGTCCACGTCCACCGCCACATAGTAGTCGATGGGCACGCCCAGCAGGTTAGAGACGGTGTCCCGCAGGTTCTCCGGCCCCTTGTGGTAGGCGGCGTTGATCTTCCCGCTCTCCAGCAGGGTGTCCCGGGGGACGGAGACCATACCCACCTTCTGAGCCTCAGTGTCGTAGGAGGCCACAATGATGGTGTCGGCGTTGCCGCTGGACTGGTCGCTGGCGGCCAGCAGAAAAGTGTATGTCCCTTCCCGCCTCTGGCGGCCAGGCGCTTCGGTCTGATCCGGGGAGAGGGAGCCGGCGGGGGCCTCCGGTGTGGGCTCCGGGGCCTGGGTGGGCTTTTTGGAGGCCAGGCGATAGGCGCAGTAGAGTACCACGATGATGGCGGACAGGACCACCAGGATGCGATATGCCAGCTTCCCCGCCCGGCGGAGGGGGGAGACACGCTTTTTTTTGCGGATGCGACGGCGTTGGGCCACAGAGAGGCGCCCCCTTTTCTCAGGTGTGATTATGTCAACAAGCAACCACTAGTATATAAAATGGGAAGCCGTCTGACAAGAGAAAGTTTGCAAACTTCACGAATCTGTAAGAACTCAGAGGCGGCTCTGGATACTCAGGGTTGCGGCGGTGAGCGCGTTGACGGCCCCCAGCAGCTCCACCAGAAGCTGATTTTGGCAGGCCAGGGCCTCCAGAATCCGGTCCAGCCCGTCGGCGGACGGCGGGGTAGGACAGTCGATGCAGTAGGGGATGGGATGGGCGTAGCGCTTCATGGGCTCCTCCTCCAGAGGGGCGCCCTCCAGCCGCTGGCGGGCCATCCGGCGGCCCTGGGCGATGATGGCCTGGGCCTGGGACTCGGCCTGGGCCCGGGCATCCCGGCCGGGCTGACGGCAGTTTGACATGGCAGTTACCTCCTTTTTACCCCATTCTATGGAAAAGCAGCCCCATTTGCGCTTGACATTTGGAAAATACGTGCTACACTAAACTGTACCGTATGAGACAGATTTGAGGGAGGGAGAGCCAATGGACAGCCGGGAAGCGGCCGAGCGGGCCCGATTGGCGGAGACCTTTCTCTTCCGGGGTGCGCCGCCGGAGGCGGTGGAGCTCGCCCGGACCGACCCCCGCACACTCCGGCAGGAGAACGGTAAGGGCGGGGTGATTTACGCCCCTCACGCCTTCCGCCGCTGCCTGGGCGTGGTGCTGGAGGGCCGGGTGCAGGTGAACAAGGGCGCGCTCATCATGAGCGTGCTGGAACCGGGGGATCTCTTCGGCGCGGCGGCCCTGTTCAACGACCGGGCGGACTACGCCACCACCCTCACCGCCCGCGCGCCCTGCCGGGTGCTCCTTCTGCCCCAGGCGCTGGTGGAGGAGCTGATGGTCCGCTTTCCGGAGGTGGGGCGCAACTATGTGGCCTACCTGTCCGGCCGCATCTGCTTTCTCAGCGGCAAGATCGACGCCCTCACCGCCGGCAGCGCCGAGCGGAAGGTGGCCCAGTACCTGCTCTCCCGGCTGGAGGGGGGATGGGTGGAGCTGGACTGCTCTGCCGCCGGCCTGGCCCGGCGGCTGGGGGTGAGCCGCGCCTCCCTCTACCGCGCCCTGGACGCCCTGGCCGGGCGGGGGGTTCTCCGGCGGGAGGGCAGACGGGTGCAGGTGCTTCAGCCGGACGCGCTGGAACAGAATTAGGAAAGGAAGAGATTGACATGAAACAGAAGCTGCTGTCCCTGGGCCTGAGCCTGGCCCTGGTGCTGGGCCTGGCTGCGGGGTGCGCCCCCAAGGCCGGGCCGGAGGAGTCCCCCGCGCCGGAGACGTCCTCCCCCGTCGCGGAAACCCCGCCGGCCGAGACCGTTGCCCCTTACCAGACCATCCGGCTGGGCCTGCTCAACGGCCCCACCGGCATGGGAGCGGCCAAACTGCTCTCCGACAGCGACGCGGGGGAGACGGTCAACCACTATGAGTATGCCATCGGCTCCGACCCGTCCACCGATATTGTGCCCAAGCTGAACAACGGCGAGCTGGACATCGCCGCAGTCCCCACCAACCTGGCGGCCACCCTCTACAACAAGGCGGGCAGCATCAGGCTGCTGGCCCTCAACACCCTGGGCGTGCTCCACATCCTGGAGAACGGCGACACGGTCCACTCCATGGCCGATCTGGCGGGGAAGACCATCTACAGCATCAACCAGGGCACCAACACCGAGTACGTGCTCAACTACCTGCTGGAGGAGAGCGGCCTCACCCCCGGCGAGGACGTGACCATCGAGTGGAAGACCAGCGAGGAGGTCACGGCCCTCATGGCCTCCGGCGGGATCGATCTGTGCATGCTCCCTGTCCCCGCCGCCACCAGCGTCATGATGCAGAACGCCGATGTGCGGGACGCCATCGATCTCAACGACGTGTGGCAGGACGTGGGGGCCGCCGGTACCTTTACCATGGGCTGCGTGGTGGCCCGGAGCGACTTCGTGGAGGAGCACCCGGAGGCGGTGGACGCCTTCCTCACCGAGTACGCCGCCTCCATCACCTATGTGAATGAGCACCCGGAGGAGGCTGCCGCCCTGGTCGAGCAGTACGGCATCGTCCCCAAGGCCGCCGTCGCCAAGGCGGCCATCCCCCAGGCCAACATGGTCTGCCTGACCGGCGACGAGCTGAAGGGCATCTCCGACTACTATGAGGTGCTCTATGCCGCCGACCCCACCTCGATCGGAGGGGCCATCCCGGATGATAATTTCTACTATATTCCGTAATCGAACCACACAAAAAATACTGCGCGTTGTCGTGCCCCTGGCCTTCTGGCTGGGGGCTTGGCAGCTTGCGGCCATTTGGGTGGACACAGTATATACCCCCGGACATGGGGCCCTGCTCCTGCCCTCTCCCCTGCTGGTGTGGGAGCGGCTGGCCGCCCTGGCCGCCCGGCCCTCCTTCTGGCGGACAGCGGCGGTGAGCCTGGGCCGCATCTTCGGCGGCTTCGCCCTGGGGGCGGCGGCGGGCACCCTGTTGGCCGTCATTACCTCCGCCCTCTCCTGGGCGGACTGGCTGTTCCGGCCCATGGTGAAGGTGATCCGCGCCGTGCCGGTGGCCTCCTTCATCGTGCTGGTGCTCCTGTGGGCCTCCACGGGGCGGGTGCCCGCCATCGTCTCGGGGCTGATGGTGCTGCCGGTGCTGTGGGGCAATGTTTGTAAAGGTATCAGCCAGACTGACGGGCAGCTCCTGGAGGCGGCGCGGGCCTACCGCTTCGGCCGCTGGAAGACCCTCCGGCTGGTGTATGTCCCCTCGGTGCTGCCCTATTTCGCCAGCGGCTGCGCCACCGGCCTGGGCCTGGCCTGGAAGGCGGGGGTGGCTGCCGAGGTGCTCTGCCAGCCCAGGCTGGCCATCGGCACCCAGGTCTACCGGGCCAAGATCACCCTGGAGACCCCCGATCTCTTCGCCTGGACGGCGGTGGTGATCGCCCTCAGCTTTCTGCTGGAGTACGCCCTGGGCCTCCTGTTCCGGCGGCTGGGAAAGGGGGCGAAGCTGTGATATCAGCGGAACATATTACGGTCTGTTATGGGGAAAAGCGGGTGCTGGACGACTTCTCCCTGGTGCTGCCGGAGACGGGGATCACCGCCCTGTCCGGCCCCTCCGGCTGCGGCAAGACCACCCTGCTGCGGGTGCTGGCGGGCCTCCAGCGGCGGTCGGCCGGGGTGGTGACGGTTCCCCCCCGCCCCACCCTCCTGTTTCAGGAGAACCGCCTGCTGCCCTGGCGGACGGTGGAGCAGCACATCGCCGATGTGCTCCCCCGGGCGCGCCGGGGGGAGACGGGGCGCTGGCTGGCCCTGGTCGAGCTGGAGGGGGAGGAGCACGCCCGCCCCTCTGCCCTCTCCGGCGGCATGGGGCGGCGGCTGGCCCTGGCCCGCGCCCTGGCCTGCGGCGGCGGACTCTACCTGCTGGACGAGCCGTTTACCGGCGTGGACGCCGCCCGGGCGGCCCGCATTCTGGAGCGGGTGCGGGCCCTGGGGGTGCCGGTGCTCCTCTCCAGCCACGAGGCGGAGATCGTCGCCCTCTGCGACCGGGTGATCCCCCTGTCCGGCCCGCCGCTGCACATGGCGGCTCCGGGCTAGAAGGGCGGCCCCGGCAGCCTCGCGGCAAGTGGCCGGGCGGGATAAATTTCTGACAAATGGGCGAAATTCGTTGTACTTTCGCCTGTTTGTGCTAAAATAGTTGTCATAATCATTTGAGAGAAGGCAGCAAACAATCCATGACATACACCGTAGACACCCCGCGCAGCAGGCGGCGCCGCCTCCGCTGGCCACGCCTCCCCCTGGGAGAAGGGCAGGCCGCCTGGATCACCCGGGCCCTAATGCTCCTGGCCCCACTGCTCTCCTTCACCTTGGTGGAGTACCTCAACTACAACAACCCCTGGACCGATTTCAGTCCCCTTCAGATCGCCCTCAACCTGGCATGGTACTACCTGGGGGAGCTGTTTTTCTACTTCGTCCTCCGGCGGCGGGCCTCGGCCGTCAAGTGGGCCATGGGGATCGCCTGGGGCCTGGGCATGGCCAACCACTACCTGATCTCCTTCCGGGGGCGCACCCTCTTTCCCGGCGACTTCCTCACCCTCCGCACCGCCGCCAACGTGGCGGGCAACTACGACTACCGGCCCGACTCCATGCAGTGGCTCACCATCGGCGTGTTTGCGGCGGTGCTGCTGGCCCTGTCCTTCCTGCCGAGCGAGAAGAAAAGGCCCTTCCCGTGGCGGCTCCTTGTCCCGGCGGCTGGGGCCGCCGCGGTCTTCCTGGGCGTGTTCTTCGGCACCGGGTTTGTGGAGAGCCGGGGCATTGAGCCCTCCATGTGGACCACCCGGGGCAACGGCCTGTTCCTCAACTTCTCGGTGTGCCTGAAGTACATGAGGGTGGAGCGGCCGGAGAGCTACTCGGAGGAGGCCCTCGCGGCCCTCGCCGGGAGCACTCCCAGCGACCCGGCCGCCGTGCCGGCGGCCGGGGAGGACGGCATGATTCGCCCGGTGAACGTCATTGTCATCATGAACGAGTCCCTCTCCGACCTTTCCGTGCTGCCCGGCGTGGAGAGCAATACGGACGCCATGCCCTTCCTCCGCTCCCTGACGGAGAACACCATCAAGGGCTACGCCTACTCCTCCGTGTTCGGCGGCACGACCGCCAACTCGGAGTACGAGTTCCTCACCGGCAACACCACCGCCTTCCTGCCCGCGGGCACGGTGCCCTACCAGATGTATGTCTCCGACGGCGATCCCACCCTGGTGGGGCAGATGGCCGCCCTGGGTTACCGTACCGTGGCCGCCCACCCCTACCGCTCCTCCGGCTGGAGCCGCCCCTCGGTCTACCGGGATTTCGGCTTTGACGAGGTATACTTTGAAGGGGACTTCCAGGACCGGGAGTACATGCGGGGGGACGAAAAAACCGGCTATGTCACCGACCAGTGCGACTACGAGAACCTGATCCGCTGGTATGAGGAGAAGGAGGCGGGGGAGCCGCTGTTTCTCTTCAACGTGACCATGCAGAACCACTCCGCCTACCAGATGGCGTGGACGAACCTGCCACGGGAGGTGTGGCTCACCGGGGCGCTGGAGGGCCGCTTCAACACGGTCAACCAGTATTTGTCCCTGGTGTACCAGAGCGATCAGGCCTTCGAATACCTGCTCGACTACTTCTCCCAGGTGGAGGAGCCCACCCTGATCCTCCTCTTCGGCGACCACCAGCCCCAGGTGGCCACCAACTTCTATACCGACGTGCTGGGGACGGCCCCGGATACCGCCCTGGCCCAGAAAAAACAGATGGTGCCCTTCGTCCTCTGGGCCAACTACGACATACCGGAGGCCCAGGGGGTGGAGCTGTCCCTCAACTACCTGTCCGCTCTGCTGATGGACACCGCCAACCTGCCCATGACCGGGTATCAGAAGTACCTGGCCCGGCTGTGGGAGGCCGCCCCGGTGATCAACACCGCGGGCATCCGGGACGCCGGCGGGAACTGGTACGGCGAGAACGAGGCGCTGCCGGAGGAGCTGGAGGCCGCCGTGGAGGACTACCGGGTGCTGCTCTACAACCATGTATTTGACAAGAAAAACCGGGTGGAGGGGTTCTTCACCCTGACGGAGTGACACCCGTATCCCGCCCAAATCAAACGCAGCCGCAGGCCGCCCAGTCTCACTAGAGACTGGGCGGCCTGTCAAATGAGAAGATAAAATGCAGGGGCGGCCCCTGTGGCCGCCCCTGCTCAGGGCGCGGGAAATGCCGCCCGGAGGCGGTCAGGCCGAACGGGGCCTCAGTACAGCCCCAGCAGATAGCGGAAGGCGAACCGCTTCCACCAGGGGAGGGACTGGTCCACTGCCTCTGCCGCGGCGCGGGCGGCGCGGAGCACCGCGTCCCGCTCCTCGGCGGTGAGGGTGTGGGGGCTGAATTTGGCCTTTTGGGCCAGCTCCCCGGCCCGGGCGGGCGGCTCTGCTCCCCAGCGGGTCAGCCGCTGAAGATAGAGATAGGCCGCGATGGCCGCCCGGTTGGGGTTTTCATCCTGGAAACGCCGCTCCCGGCGGCGGCGGGCCCAAAAGCGCCGCAGGGGGAGGGCCAGCGCCAGCAGAAGGGCGGCCAGGAGGGCCGGAAGCAGGCGGAGAGGGAGCTTCGGGCCCTCATTCGGGAGGGCCGCCGACGGCGTGGGGGTGGGTGCAGGCGCGGCGGAGTCGGGGGCGCGGCTGGCCTGGGGCGTGGGCGTGGGAGAGGGGGTGGCCTCGGGCTCCTCCGCGCCGCTCTGGCCGGGAGTGCTCCCGGCGTAGACGGGGGTGACCTCCACCGGCTCCCACCCGTAGCCGTCGATATAGACCTCCACCCAGGCGTGGGCGGCGGAGTCGGGCACGTTCACGCGGCCGGAGGCGGGCACGTCGGCCACAAAGCCGGAGACATAGCGGGCGGGGACGCCCATGCTCCGCAGCAGCAGCACGGCGGCGCTGGCAAAGTGCATGCAGTAGCCCCGATGGCTCTCGGTGAGGAACCAGGCCACAAAGTCCTCCCCCTCCGGCGCGGCGGGGGTGTCGGGGTCGTATTCCGCGACGGCGGCCAGGTAGTCCGCCACCACCTGGGCGGCTTCCAGCGCATAGGGCTGCTTCACAGAGGCGGGGGAGGCGTACTGGGCCTGCCGCAGCCAGTCGGCCAGCGGCTCCAACGCGCCGTCCAGCGCCTGGCGGAGCGCCGGGTTTTCCGAGTAGAGGGGCACCTGGAGATAGTACTCCCGCACAAAGTCCGCGTAGGCCGCCTCCGCCAGAGACAGCTCCCCCCGCAGGCCCGCGGAGGCGGCAGGGGAGGCGTCGGGCTGGACGTAGATGGTGTGGGTCCACACCCGGGCCGCCCGGGCCAGATAGGCGTCGTGGACGAATTCCGCCCCGGACAGCTCGCCGGGCTGGGTCAGGATATGGTAGGGGACGTAGACATAGCCCGGATCAGCCCCCACATTGCGCACGGTGATCCTGGCGTAGGGGCTCTCCGGGTGGGCGTCCCGAACCGCCAGGGCGGGGAAATTCATGGGCTGGAACTGGGCGAACAGGGACTCAGCCCCAGTGACGCCAAGGTCCATGTCCAGCGTGACGGGCGCTCCATATGTGACGCCGCGGAGGCGGGCCTGCCAGTTGTAGGCCGCCTCATCCAGCGGCTGCCAGCTCTCGCCGTCATATACCGCGTCGGAGAGCCCCCGCAGGTAGATGCGGCCAGTGAGGTCGGTCTCCACCTCCAGCACGGTGCGTCCGGAGAAGCGCAGCGGCCCCGCGTCGGAGAGAGAGACGGAGCCGTCGGCGTCGGCCAGCCGTCCCCCGCCGCTGCCAATGCCGAAGGGGCCGCTCCCCTCCAGCAGGCCGTCCCCCAGGCGGACGGCCTGATTGGTGAGGTGCTGTAGGGCCCGGTCGGCCCAGGCGGGGCGCTGGTAGGTGTCCATGGGCATGGCCAGGCTGAGGGCGGCCAGCAGCAGGGCGGCGGCCGGAAGGGCGGCCAGGTTGAGGCGCGCGGCCCCCAGGGGCGAGGTGCGGGCCAGCAGGGAGGTGAGGGCCGGCACCACCCACCCCAGCACCAGGGCCATCAGGGGCAGCCAGCCCGGGGTGACCGAGATGCACAGGGGGAGCATCACGAAGGGGAAGGAGCTGACGAAGACCAGCCAGAAGGAGCGCAGTCGCACGACGCCCAGCCCCAGCAGGGCGCCCAGCGGTACCAGGGCCAGGAGGACGAGCAGGGTGGCGCAGTTGGTCCAGAGGGCTTCGGGGAGGGAAAGGGCGGGCTCCAGGGTGAAGCCCAGCTCCAGGCTGGCGGAAACGGTGTTGACCACGTCCACCCGCAGGGCATCGGCCCCCAGGGCCAGCGGCTGCCACAGCCGCCGCACCGCCAGGACCCAGGCGGCGGCCAGCAGGGCCAGGGGAAGGGCCCACCAGCGGCGGGGGAGGGACCAGAGGCCGAGGAAGGCCAGCGCGGTGGCGGCGCAGCCCAGCAGCAGGGGGAGGGCGTGGATCTGGACGGAGAAGGCGGTAAGGAAGGAAAAGACGGTGCCCGCCAACACCAGAAGGAGGAGGCAGCCGTCCCCCAGCAGGACGGCGGGCCCCCGCCGCAGAGGTGCGGCGGCGCGGCGCTTGCGCTTCATGGCGCACCTCCTTCCAGTCCGGTGGGCGTTACATGGATGTGCCGGAGGGGACCGGCGCGGCCGGGCAGGCGCAGGGCGGTGTCCAGGATGGAGCGTCCCTCCGCCGGGGCGGGCCGGGAGAAGGCCAGCTCCAGGCAGGCCAGCAGGGCCCGCTCCGAGTCCACCAGCCGCCCCTCCACGCCGCCGCCGGTGGGGCTGGCCCACTGGATATGGTGGGGCCTGCCCCGCTCCAGCAGGGCCCGGGACAGGGCGCACAGCCGGGCGAAGGTCTGGTCCAGCGCCGCGGGGGCGCCGAAGTGGTCATAGGTGAGCACCAGGGTGGTCTGCCGGGGCTCCAGGGTCTCCCGCACCACCAGCTCGTCCCGCTTGGAGGAGAGCTTCCAGTGGACCGAGCGCAGGGGGTCCCCCGGCCGGTAGTCCCGCAGATCGTAGTCCTCCCCCGGCCCTCCCCCTGGGCGGGGGAGGAGCGCGCCGCCGCCGGGGCCGCCCCCCAGCAGGCGCTCCGGCAGCGCCTGCTCCATATCGGGCGGCAGGATCAGCACCGCCGCCGGCCGCCCGGTGGGGATGGGCAGGGGGAACAGGCCCAGCAGATCGCAGGTCCAGGCCCGCTCCGCCCGGCAGATCAGCCGGCCGCAATGGGGGGTGGCCAGCTCCAGAGTGGGCGGAGCGCCCGGTGCGGTGCGCACGGGCTCCCACCGCACCCGCCCGCCCGCGCCGATGAGCTGGTTGCTCCAGTGGAGACGGGCCTGAAGCCGGGGCAGGGGCAGGCGGGTACGGCTGCGCAGCCGCACCTGAAAGACCGCGTCCTCCCCCTGTACCACCGTGGGAGCGGCGGAGGTGAGAAGCAGTGTGCAGCCCAGCACCGACGGCAGACTCAGCAGCACCGACAGCAGGGGGAGCAGCAGCACCAGCGCCAGGGTGAAGGTGGACAGGTAGAAGCGGAACACGATCTGAAAGAGCACTGCCCCGCCCAGCAGGGCCGCGTAGGCAATCCGACGGTACGCCATGGCGTCAGGAGATCCGGGGGGCGGGCACCCGCTCCAGCAGCTCCGAAGCGGGGTCGAAGGAGCGGTCGGCCTCCGCACGGGGGGAGAGGAGCAGCCGGTGGGGCACCACATCGCCAAAGACCAGGGACACGTCCTCCGGCAGAACATAGTCCCGGCCCCGCACCAGGGCGGCGGCCTTGGCCATGGCGGTGAGGGCCAGGGTGGCCCGGGGGCTGGCCCCCTGGAGAATCATGGGGTGGCTCCGGGTGGCGCCCACCAGGCGTACGATGTAGTCCAGCACCTCGTCGGATACGTAGACCTGTCCGGCCTGGGCCCGCAGGGCGAGCAGGCCGTTGAGCTCCAGCACCGGGCGCACCCCCTCCAGGAGTGCGCCCCCCTGCCGGCGGCGTACCATGGCCATCTCGTCGGCCGGGGCGGGGTAGCCGATGGACAGGCGCACCATGAACCGGTCCATCTGGGAGTCGGGCAGAAGCTGGGTGCCGGAGGCCCCCGCCGGGTTCTGGGTGGCGATGACCAGGAAGGGCTGGGGCACCGGGTGGGACACCCCATCCACCGTCACCTGCCCCTCCTCCATGGCCTCCAGCAGGGCGGACTGGGTGCGGCTGGTGGCCCGGTTGAGCTCGTCGGCCAAAAAGAGGTTGCACAGCACCGCGCCGGGCTGGTACTCCATCCGGCCCGCCTCCTTGTTGTAGAGGGTGAAGCCCGTGATGTCCGACGGCATCACGTCGGGGGTGAACTGGACCCGGTTGTACCGGAGGCTCAGGGCCCGGGAGAAGGCCAGGGCCATGGTGGTCTTGCCCACGCCGGGAATGTCCTCCAGCAGGATGTGGCCCCCGGCCAGAATGGCCAGCAGCACCTTTGCCAGTACCTCGTCCTTGCCCACCACGGCGCGGCGCACCTCGCCCAGAATGGCGGCGGCCAGCTTGCTCCCCTCCATGGAAACGCCCTCCTTATCATCTGTCTTACCCTCCATTCTAGCAGAGCTTTGATTTATGTCAACGAAAAAAGAGTTACAGATTGGGCTCCGGGCCAAACAAACGCGCAAAACCTCTTGCACTGCGGGATTTTTTGTGCTATAGTACATACGATAGTAAGTAGTGGTATGGTGAGAGTGGGGTCGCGGCTCCGCTCTTTCTTATTGAAAAAACGGGGTATGTAAAATTATGGGAAATATCCCGGAACGGAGGTCAAACCATGGCGAAAGTGACGGAGTTGGTGGCCGCTCTGGCCGCCCCCATTGCCGAGCAGAACGGCTGCACCCTCTGGGATGTGGAGTATGTCCGGGAGGCGGGACAGTGGTTCCTGCGGGTGTATATCGACAAGCCGGAGGGGATCTCCATCAACGACTGCGAGGCGGTGAGCCGTCCCCTGTCCGACGCGCTGGACGAGGCCGACCCCATTGAGGGCAGCTATGTGCTGGAGGTGTCCTCCGCCGGCGCAGACCGCCCCCTGAAAAAGCCAGCCCACTTCCAGCAGTTCCTGGGCGCGGAGGTGGATGTGCGCCTCTACCGGCCCCTGGACGGCCGAAAGGAGTACACCGGCGTGCTGAAGGGCTATGATGGCGGCGATGTGACCATCGAGACCGCGGGCGAGGCCCGCACCTTTGTCAAAAAGGATGTGGCGCAGGTGCGCCTGACGGTGCATTTTTAAGGAGAGCGGGTACGGGCCGGGGGCCCGTACCGACGATGCAGGGGCGACCTGCGGCCGCCCGCAGGAGAAATAAGGAGTGCAGTTATGCCGAAGAAGAATGCCAAAGCGCAGAAGTCCAACGAGCTGGACGGGGCGGAGTTCTTTGCCGCCATCAACCTGATTGAGAAGGAGAAGGGTATCCCCAAGGCCTACATGCTGGAGAAAATCACCCAGGCCCTGGTGTCCGCCTACAAGCGGGACCACGAGGGCGCGGGGGACAACGTGACCGTGGAGGCCGACGAGGAGGCCGGCACCGTGCGCATGTTCGTCAAGAAGGACGTGGTGGAGGAGGTCGACAACCCCTGCACCGAGATGAGCCTCCAGATGGCACGGGAGAAGCTGCCCCACGCCCAGCTTGGCGACGTCATCCGCATCGAGGTGCGCACCCGCGATTTCGGCCGCATCGCCGCCCAGACCGCCCGCCAGGTGATCATCCAGGGTATGCGGGAGGCCGAGCGGGGGATGATCTACGACGAGTTCTCCTCCAAGGAGCACGAGATCCTCACCGGCGTGGTCACCCGCGTCGATCCCCGCTCCGGCGCGGTGAGCCTGCGCATCGGCTCGGGCAGCGAGGCCACCGAGGCCTTCCTGGCCCCCGGCGAGCAGGTCAAGGGCGAGGCGTACCTCGAAGGGATGCGCCTGCGCGTCTACGTAGTGGAGGTGCGCCGCTCCACCAAGGGACCCCAGGTGCTCATCTCCCGCACCCACCCCGGCCTGGTCAAGCGTTTGTTCGAGCTGGAGGTGCCCGAGATCTACGACGGCACCGTGGAGGTCAAGTCCATCGCCCGTGAGGCGGGCAGCCGCACCAAGCTGGCCGTCTGGTCCGCCGATCCCGACGTGGACCCCATCGGCGCCTGCGTGGGCCCCCGGGGCCAGCGGGTCAACAACATCGTGGAGGAGCTCAAGGGCGAGAAGGTGGATATCATCAAATGGTCCGAGGAGCCGGCGGAGTACATTGCCGCCGCCCTGTCCCCCGCCGATGTTGTCAGTGTGGCCGTCCGGGAAGAGGGCAAGGCCTGCCGTGTGGTGGTGCCCGACGACCAGCTCTCCCTGGCCATCGGCAAGGAGGGCCAGAACGCCCGGCTGGCGGCCAAGCTGACGGGCTGGAAGATCGACATCAAGCCCGCGTCCGCCCCCGCTGACGAGGAGCCGGGGGACGAAGAGGACGTCCTGCTGGACGACGAGGCCGAGACCGAGACCGAGGAATAAGCCCTGCGGGGGCGGCCTCCTGAGTGGGGCTGGCCCTCCCTGGGACCCGCCGCAGGCGGGACGGCGCCTGCGCCGCACAAGGGTTTTGCCGAGGGCAAAACCTTGGTTTGGGGCAATTCAGTTGCCCCAAACGGGATGGAAACAGGGTTCCCGCAAAAAGGCTCCGCCTTTTGCGGGATGTCCGCACACGTAGGGGCCGATGCCCACATCGGCCTGCGAGGAGGCGAGAAAAATGCCCAAGAAAATACCCCTGCGCCAGTGCGTGGGCTGCCGGGAGATGAAGCCCAAGAAGGAGCTCATTCGGGTGGTCAAGAGCCCGGAGGGAGAGGTCTCCCTGGATTTCAAGGGGAAGAAGCCGGGCCGCGGGGCCTATGTCTGCCCCGATGCGGAGTGTCTCAGGCGGGCGCGGAAGTCCAGGGCGCTGGAGCGGGCGTTCTCCGCCGCCATGCCCGACGGGGTCTACGACGCGCTGGAGGCGCAGATGAGGGAGGGCGGCGATGGATAACGTGCTGCATCTGCTGGGCATTGCCCGCAAGGCGGGCCGCGTGGAGGTGGGGGAGGAGCCGGTTGGTGCTTCCGCCCGGGCGCGGCAGGCCAGGCTGATTCTGGTGGCCTCCGATGCGGCGGACAACAGCGCCCGCCGGGCCGCCCACTTTGCCCAGGCGGGTAAGGCGCCCTGGTTCCGGGTGCCCTACACCAAGGGGGAGCTGGGCGGCACAGTGGGCCGCGCATCCTGCGCCATGCTGGCCCTCACCGATGTGGGGCTGGCGGCCGCCCTGCTGGCCAGGCTGGCCGCCGGAGCGCCGGAGACCTACGGCGCGGCGTCGGCGGAGCTGAGTGAGAAGGCGGACAAGGCCCTCCAGCGCCAGAAGGAACAGCGCCGCCACGAGAAAAAGCTGCAAAAGGGCGGAAGGAAGCCGTGGGCGGCCCCGCCCGCCCGGAAGGAGTCCCCGCCGGAGCCCGCCGGGAAGCGGACGCTGCCCCGGGGCAGGCTGACCGTCAAGAAGAAGACGCCATGAGACCATGGCACACAATAGGATTGGAACAACGAGGGCTTGTTCCAATAAGAAAGCGCAGCGGCCCCGCCGCGTTTTCCTATTGGCGCAAGCCCGCCGATGGAGGTGGCTTATTTGCTGAACAACAAGTATCGCGTGCACGAGGTGGCCAAGGATTTCAAGAAGAACTCCAAGGAGATCACCGACATTCTGACGAAATATGCGACGGCTCCCAAGAACCATATGCAGGTGCTGGAGGACCGGGAGCTCTCCCTGATCTTCGAGTACCTGACCCAGCACAACCAGGTGGACAACATCGAGAGCATCTACGCCGAGGTCTACCGGGAGCCCAAGGCTGCCCCGGCCCCCAAGGGGGAGCCCGCCAAGGCCGCGCCCCAGGCGCAGAAGCCCGCCGCGCCGGCGGGCAGGCCCGCGCCCCAGCAGCCCCAGGGCAAGCCGCAGCCGGCCCAGCAGCCGGCAAACCGGCCCGCTACCCGCGTCCCCGAGAAGAAGGTAGTGGACACCCGCAAGGGCGGCCAGGTAAACCTGGAGAAGTACGACGAGCGGCTGGAGAACCTGGCTGCGGGCAAGACCAAGCAGATGCAGGCCGGCAAGCAGAAGTTCCAGGGCCGCAACCAGCGCAAGGGCGGCTTCCAGGGCAGCAAGCGCCGCCAGGAGGAGCAGGAGAAGATGCGCCGGCTCCAGTTGGAGATCGCCAAAAAGACTCCGCTGACTGTCAAGATCCCCGACGCCATCGGCGTGGGCGAGCTGGCCTCCCGCATGAAGAAGACCGGCGCCGAGGTGGTCAAGACCCTGATGAAGAACGGCGTCATGGCCTCCCTCAGCGACGTCATCGACTTCGACACCGCCGCCATCATCGCCGAGGAGCTGGGCTGCAAGGTGGAGAAGGAGGTCATTGTCACCATCGAGGAGCGGCTCATCGACACCGCCGAGGACAAGGAGGAGGATCTGGAGCCCCGCGCCCCCGTGGTGGTGGTCATGGGCCACGTCGACCACGGCAAGACCTCCCTGCTGGACTATATCCGCAACGCCCACGTGGCCGCCGGCGAGGCCGGCGGCATCACCCAGCACATCGGCGCCTATCAGGTGAACGTGCAGGGCAAGACCATCACCTTCCTGGACACCCCCGGCCACGAGGCCTTCACCGCCATGCGCGCCCGCGGCGCCATGATCACCGACGTGGCCATCCTGGTGGTGGCCGCCGACGACGGCATCATGCCCCAGACCGTGGAGTCCATCAACCACGCCAAGGCCGCCGAGATCCCCATCATCGTGGCCATCAACAAGATGGATAAGCCCACCGCCAACCCCGACCGCATCATGCAGCAGCTCACCGAGTATGAGCTGGTGCCCGAGGAGTGGGGCGGCGAGACCATCATCTGCCCCATCTCCGCCAAGACCGGCGAGGGCATCGACAATCTGCTGGAGATGGTCAACCTGACCGCCGAGATGCAGGAGCTCAAGGCCAACCCCAACCGCTCCGCCCACGGCGCGGTCATCGAGGCCCGGCTGGACAAGGGCCGCGGCCCCGTGGCCACCCTGCTGGTACAGAACGGCACCCTGAAGCAGGGCGACGTGATCATCGCCGGCACCGCCGTGGGCCGCGTCCGCGCCATGACCAGCGCCAAGGGCGAGAAGCTCACCGAGGCGGGCCCCTCCGTGCCTGTGGAGATCATCGGCATGGGCGAGGTGCCCGGCGCGGGCGACGACTTCCACGCCGTGGCCGACGAGCGCATGGCCCGCGAGCTGGTGGAGCAGCGCAAGCATGAGCAGAAGATGGCCGCCTCCGCCCCCGTTGGCAAGGTAAGCCTGGAGGACCTGTTCAGCCAGATCAAGCAGGGCGAGATGAAGGATCTGAACATCATCGTCAAGGCCGACGTCCAGGGCTCCGCCGAGGCCGTCAAGGCCAGCCTGGAGAAGCTGTCCAACGAGGAAGTCCGGGTGCGGGTCATCCACTGCGCCGTGGGCGCCATCAGCGAGAGCGACGTCATGCTGGCCACCACCTCCAACGCCATCATCGTGGGCTTCAACGTTCGCCCCGACAACAACGCCAAGGAGTCCGCCGCCCGCAACAACGTGGATATGCGCATGTACCGCGTCATCTACGACTGCATCAATGAGATTGAGACCGCCATGAAGGGCATGCTGGCTCCCAAGTTCAAGGAAGTGGAGCTGGGCCAGGCCGAGGTGCGCAACGTGTTCCGCATCACCGGCGTGGGCATGGTGGCCGGCTGCTATGTCACAAACGGCAAGATGCAGCGCGGCGCCCAGATGCGCCTGCTGCGGGACAATATCGTCATCTACGACGGCGCCATCGCCTCCCTCCAGCGATTCAAGGACAGCGTGAAGGAGGTCGCCCAGGGCTACGAGTGCGGCATCACCTTCGAGAAGTTCCAGGACATCAAGGAGGGCGACGTGATCGAGGCCTATTTGATGGAGCAGATCGAGGTGTAACCCTGCCTCCTGCGGAGTTCCCTCCTCGCGGCAAAGCCGCTGCGGCCTACACTAAAAATTTGCCGCAGGCAAATTTTCTTCACGCTGCGGTGGAGCAGATCGAGGTGTAAAGCTGTTCCCGTAGCCTGAACCGGGCCGGAGCCCAGCGAAGCGGGTTCGGCCCGGAGAGGAGACGCAGCGGAAGGAGCGAGCTTTGCCGTAAGCGGCAAAGCGAGGGATCTGAAGCTTGCGGCGACGAGGTGGAGCAGATCGAGGTATAAATTTCTTTCGGCTTCGTAAAACGCCGTAGGGGCGACCCTTGTGGTCGCCCGTGGGCGGCCATAAAGGCCGCCCCTACGATATGGGGTGGTCAGCAGGGGCGTGCGGTATGCTGCCGGGCTATCGTGCCGCATGTCTGGCCTTACCCGAGAAATTCGTAGGGGCCGATGCCCACATCGGCCCGCTGCGCCCCAAGCCGGTAAAAAACCAAATCAGACCCGTTCCGTCCCCAAGTCATTTGAGGAGGGGGCGGGCCTGTGCGTCTTTATCGGGAGGATTTTTATGAGCGCCGTCACCCTGCTGTGTGCCGACCGCCCCCTGCCCCTGTACGACTCCGGCATCCGCCAGGTCGAGACCAGTTCCCATGGCGGGTACACGGTCCGTATTGAGGCGAGCGGATTTTCTGTGGGGGAGCACACATACTACCGGGAAGCGGTGGAGGATCTGAACCTGACCATGAAGCCCTGCCGGTACGAGCTGGATCTGCGGGCCACCCAGGAGGACGCGGCGGAGCTGAGGGCCTATCTGGCAAAGCATCTGCGCCCCGGAGAGACCGTGGAACTGTGGAACCTGTGGGTGGGGAACGACCCCGCGCGGCCGAGGCGCTTTTCCGGCGCCCTGGGGGATGTGGAGCTGGACACCCTGAAGCAACTGGAGGAGAACTTCCAGACCTGCCTGACCATTCGTATTTGACCGGGGGCGCAGCCCTCTGGAAAGGAGTATATTATGCCGAGCAATCGCATCGGACGCATCAACGAGGAGATCCAGCGGGAGCTGGCCGCCCTTATCCGCACCGTGAAAGACCCCCGGGTGCACGGCCTGGTGTCCGTCACGGCGGTGGACACCACCCCGGATCTCCGCTACGCGAAGATTTACGTCAGCGTGCTGGACAAGAGCGACGTGAAGGAGGTCGTCAAGGGCCTGAAGTCCGCCGGGGGCTACCTGCGGCGGGAGCTGGGCCGGGCCCTTTCGCTGCGGTACACCCCGGAGCTTCAGTTTGTGGAGGACGACTCCATCGACACCGGCGCCCACATCCTGAGCATGCTCCGCAACCCGGAGGTGGTCAAGCCCGTCAACCCGGCCAACGCCCACATTGAGCTGGACGGCGAGGAGTGAGCGCCATGACCGTGAGGGAGACCGCCGCCTTTCTGCGGCAGCATGACAACTATCTGATCCTCACCCACAAGCGCCCCGACGGGGACACCATCGGCTGCGCCGCCGCCCTGTGCGAGGGGCTGCGGGCCCTGGGCAGGACGGCGTGGATCTGTCCCCACGCGGAGGAGACCCACCTGTTCACCCCCTATCTGGAGGGCCGCCTGGCCCCGGAGGGCTATGTTCCGGATACGGTGGTGAGCGTGGACATCGCCGCCCGCAGCCTGTTCACCCGGGCTGGAGAACCCTGGCTGGCGCGGGGGGTTGATCTGGCCATCGACCACCACCCTTCCCAGGCGTTTTTTGCGGCGCAGACCTGCCTGGACGCCGGTCGGGCCGCCTGCGGCGAGCTGATCTACGACATTCTCCGGGAACTCGGCCCCATCACCCCCGCCATGGCGATACCCCTGTATGTGGCCGTGTCCACCGATACCGGCTGCTTTCAGTACAGCAACACCACGGCGGACACCCACCGGGTAGCCGCCGCCCTGATGGAAACCGGCATGGACGTGTTCTCTCTCAATAAGCGCCACTTCCGCACCAAGAGCTGGGCGCGGCTTCAGGTGGAGCGGCTGCTCACCGAGCGGATGCACCGCTATGAGGACGGGAAAATCGCTGTGGCCCCCGTGTCCCTGTCCCTCATGGACGAGGCGGGCGCAACTGAGGAGGATATGGAGGATATCGCCGCCTTCCTGGGACAGATTGAGGGGGTGGAGACCTCCGTCACCATCCGGGAGCTGGCGGAGGGGGGCTGCAAGCTGTCCGTCCGCACCAGCGGCGGCCTGAACGCCACGAAGGTGTGCGCCCGGCTGGGGGGCGGCGGCCACGCGGCCGCCGCGGGCTGCACCGTCTCCGGCACCCTGGCCGAGGCGGAGGCGGCCATCCTGGACGCCATCCGGCAGGTGGAGGCAGGGGCATAGAGGACGCGGCCTGCCTGTAGGGGCCAACCTGCGTGTCGGCCTGCTGCCCGCCCTACGAACCAGAAAAGACGCCGATTTTTGGCGCACGGGAGGCCACTTTTATGGCAAATGGAATCATCGTAATTGATAAGCCCCAGGAGTGGACCAGTATGGACGTGTGCGCCAAAATCAGGGGCGTCCTCCATGAGAGGCGGGTGGGACACGCCGGGACGCTGGACCCCATGGCCACCGGCGTGCTGCCTGTCTTTGTGGGGCGGGCGACGCGGGCGGTGGAGTTTGCATCCGAATCCGAAAAGGAATACATCGCTGGGTTAAAACTTGGCGTAGTCACCAATACCCAGGATACCACCGGCCAGGTGGTGGAGGAGCGCCCCGTGGAGGCGGATCGGGCGGCCCTGGAGGGGGCGCTGGCCGCTTTCCGGGGGGAGATCACCCAGATTCCGCCCATGTACTCCGCCCTCAAGCGGGACGGTAAGAAGCTCTATGAGCTGGCCCGGGCGGGGAAGGAGGTGGAGCGGGCCCCCCGGCCCGTCACCATCCACGCCCTGGAGGTGGTGGAGCAGACCGGGCCGAACTGCTATACCCTGCGGGTGCGCTGCTCCAAGGGGACCTATGTGCGTACCCTCTGCCACGACATCGGGGCCGCCCTGGGCTGCGGCGGGTGCATGTCCGCCCTGCGCCGCACCGAGGCCGCCGGGTTTTCCCTGGCGGAAGCGGTGCCGCTGGAGGCGTTGCTGGACGCACCTGACCCGGCGGCCCTGCTCCGGCCGGTGGACGCCTATTTCTTCCGTTATCCGGCGGTGACGGTGGAAGGGACGGCCCTGCGCAAGGCGAAGAACGGCAACCCGTTTCCCTGCTCCGCGGCCGACGGCGACTGGCGGGTGTACGGCCCCGGCGGGGAATTCCTGCTGCTGGGCCGGTGCGCCGGGGGGATGATGAGCACTATCAAGAGCTTTTTCGAGGTGTAGCGGTATGCAGACAGAGAAACGTGTGATCGCCTTGGGCTTTTTTGACGGCGTCCATCTGGGCCATGGGGCCCTGCTGCGCCGGGTGGGGGAGAAGGCCGCAGAGCTGGGGGCCGTTCCTGCGGCGGTCACCTTTGACACCCACCCGGAGAACCTGATTTTAAAAACCCCTGCGGTCCCCCTGCTCAGCTCTCCCCTGGACCGGGCGGAGCTAATGCGGCGGTTCTACGGTATCCGAGAGGTCATTGTGGCCCACTTTGACGAGCGGATGATGCACATGCCCTGGCGGGAATTCGTCACCGATTATCTGGCGGGGGAGCATGGGGCGGTGCACCTAGTGGCAGGCCATGATTTCCACTTCGGCTACAAGGGGGAGGGCAACCCGGAGCGGCTCCAGGCCCTCTGCGGGGAGCTGGGCATCGGCTGCGACATTATCCCCAAGGTGGTACAGGACCATATCACCATCTCCTCCACCTATATCCGTACCCTGGTGGCCCAGGGGGAGATGGAGCGGGCCAACCAGTTCCTGGGCCACCCCCACACCCTGACCGACACAGTGGCCCACGGCAAGAAGTTGGGGGGGACTTTGGGGTTCCCCACGGTGAACCTGCGTTTTCAGCCGGGGGTGCTGGTGCCCGCTCACGGGGTGTACGCTACGCGGGTGACCTTTGAAAACGGCGAGAGCCGCCCGGCGGTGACCAATATCGGAGTGCGGCCTACGATAGACGACGGCGACCGGGTGACTGTAGAGGGGTTCATCCTGGATTTTCAGGGAGATCTCTACGGCCAGACGGTCCGAATGGAGTTCTACAAGCGTCTGCGGGGGGAGCGGAAGTTCCCCAGCCTGGAGGCATTAAAGGACGAGGTCATGCGCAATGCGGAGCAGACCCGGACCTATTTTTCCACGCAGCCCTGAGCCCCTGAGACTGAGGATGAGGAAAGAGAGGGAGCCCCATGCGTTATAAAAAGCTCTACCCCGCCGTCATCTGCTTTTGCGTCTTCCTGGCTGCCATCGGACTGGTGCTGGGCGATCCGTCCACTGTGCTGCCAGGACTGTGGAAGATCATCGTTACGGAGGACGCGCTGATCACCGACTACGTGAAAATTGCGGGTGTAAGCGCGGCCCTGGTCAACTCCGCCCTGGTGACGCTGGTGAGCCTGCTGCTGCTCTACTTGAGCAAGGAGCCGCCCAACGGCTTCACACTGGTGGAGCTGGGCCTGATGGCTGGCTTTTCCCTGTTCGGCAAGAACATTGTCAACATCTGGCCCATCATCGCCGGTACCTTCCTGTACGCCAAGGCGCGGCGGGAACCGTTCGGCAAGTATGTCTCCGTGTCCCTGCTGGCCACAGCCCTGGCCCCGGTGGTGAGTTATGTGGCGCTGGACAACGGCTTCGGCAACCTGTGGTGGGGTATCGCCGTGGGACTGCTCATCGGCTTTGTGCTGCCGCCCCTCTCCGCCTATACATACAAAATCCAGAACGGCATGAACCTCTACAACATGGGCTTCGCCTGCGGCCTGCTGGCCATGATCCTGGTACCCGTTATGAGCTCCATGGGAGCCAATCCCACCGTGGCCCACCACTGGGCGGAGGGCTATAACCTGCACTTTGCTATCTTCCTTGGGGTGCTCTGTCTGGGGCTGACTGTGGCAGGCTTTTTTTTCAGCGGCCGCCCGGCGTGGGCCGCCTGGGCGGGGTACCGCCGCCTGCTGCGCACCACCGGCCGGGCTCCCAGCGATTACCTTCGCATGTTTGGGCCCGCCCCGGTGCTCATCAACATGGGGGTCAACGGGCTCATCGGCATGGCCTTCATCCTAGCCACCGGCGGCGATCTCAATGGCCCAACCCTGGGCGGTATTCTCACCATCATGGGCTTCTCCGCCTTCGGTAAGCACGCCCGCAACATCACCCCCATCATGCTGGGCGTGGTCATCGGCGGCGTTTTTATGCACTTCGATATCAACCAGAGCTCCGTGCAGCTCGCCCTCCTGTTCGGAACCACTCTGGCCCCTATCTCGGGCTATTTCGGCTGGCCCTTCGGCATCGTGGCGGGGTTCCTCCACTCCTCCGTGGTGCTCCACGCCGGAACCCCGGTGGAGGGCATTAACCTGTATAACAACGGCTTCTCCGGCGGCCTGCTGGCCATCGTTCTCTATCCCATCATCAGCGAGGCCATCCGCCACCACCGGCCGGGGCTCCAGGACCGCGACTACTTCGATGACACCATCGAGCACGACGAGCCCCTGGTCCCGCCTCCTGCCCGGCGAAAATGAAAATCAGGTCAAAAGAGGTGCAGCGCTCCCGAGGGAACGCTGCACCTCTTTTTTGCGCAGAGGAGGCAAGGATCTCTCCAAAACGCTGCCGAAGAACGGACACCAATTTGAAAAAGTGTACCTTTTCAAACACCCTGCCTTTGTTCTATAAATTGAAGTATAGCATAGAAAAGGAGCGATATCAATCACTTTATGGAAAGGTAGTTCTTACAATCTGCTGCTTTGAAAAGGTACACAATTCCAAATCAGAAGATGGGAGGCAGATTTATTTATGAGAAGCAGGTTACTAAAGATATTGATATGCTTAATTATGATTATTTCTTATATTCCGATAACTGCGATTTCCATTGAGTCAGGAGAATCAGTGGTAGATGGAAGCACGGCAGGGGCGCCAATCGCAGTGCCGGAAGAAGGGCTTGCTATTTCGGGCGGAACCTTATATGGAATCGATAAAACATGGTTTGCAAACGTTAATCCTGATAAGGGAAAGGTTTATTTGGCTATCTCTATCCCCTCAGGCGTGACGGAAATTAATAACGATGGGCTCAAGGATTCTTATACAAGCGATAAAAAATTACATAATGCAGTCACATATATGGATGGGTTGGGGAGTTTCAGTGTTGCAGCTCTTAGTTTTGATGATGCAACTGGACTTGAAACAATTGGTGAGCAGGCTTTGCAGGGGAACAGCCAACTGACAGGGATACTTGATTTATCAGCGACAAATGTCTCAGTAATTAAAAAAAGCGCCTTTTCCGGCTGCTCCAATCTGACAGGAGTTGTTCTACCAAAAACGTTGAAAGAATTAGGAAGCAGATCATCCTCTGCCGGTTCTGTATTTAACGGGTGCGAAGGACTTCGGTATATCCGCGTGGCCGGTAGTAGTAACCAGAATGCGGTTTTTGAACTGCCGGAGGGCCTTACCTATATTGGAAGGCAGACATTTAAGAACTGTTTTGCTTCCGATGTGGATGCAAAGGTAATTATTCCTGCTAGTGTAGAGACAATCGGAAGTGAGGCGTTTTACAGCAAACGGATTTCCCAGATCATCATTCAAAAGGAAGGAGACGGATGGGATCCACGATTAACCGGATATGATACATCTGCATTTAAAACCGGAAACGATGACCTGTTGGTGGTGTTTTTAAATAAGAAAAGCTATGTGGACTATACAGTGGGCCGGAGCTTTACAGGGGCGGTAAAACGTGCATTGTCCTATCCGGTGACGCTCACCTTTCAGAATGCCAAAGAGGGTGTCATCAAGCAGGATAAACTAAACTATCAGTCCATTCAGTATGAGTATGATGAGGCAGCAGGATTTTGGGCCGTCAACCAGGACTATCTGCTTCCGCAGCCCGCAGGAGAACAGGTGTCCAAGCCTGGCTATAATACATTTTGGACAGTGGACGACAAAAAATTGACAGACAGCGGAAAAATAAATATTACTTCAGATAATCCAATGGTAGAAATAGACTATGTCATACAGAACCCGACAATTCAACCTGTTGCGGACGGTACTGTTCAAGCGGATTTCCACACATTAAGCATAGATTTGGATGCGGCGGGCCCGCATACCGTAGGGGTACAGGTTTCACACCCACTGCTGAAAGAGCAGCAGGGCACAGAGGATACCTATGTGTATTTCCAATACTGCTGGTGGGATGAATCCGGAGAGGAAAGCGGTGTCAACGGCCCCAGAAGCAGGGCGGAACCTGAATTGTTTTCCAGCTCCGCTGAAAACGGAATTCTAAATCGTGTCAAGACGGGAAATGCGGTCATTCCTATCGACGGCCAGGAGCACGCCAGGACCGATGGACACTACTACATGGTCGAAATCTATGGTTACCTGGTGGAAAACGGAGGTACCCCGGAGCTTTTCTACAAGTCCCATCACAATTTTATTGATTTCGGTTCGGACTCCGACACGGAGGCAACCGTGAGCAGGAGCTATACACTCCAAGTGGAGGTAACTCAGGTAGAGCGCCATGTAGTTCTCTTCCAGACTGGTGAGCATGGTACGCTGGAGGGGACTTCCAACTTTGCAGTAAAAGACGGGTTCACGATGCGTAAGAGCGGTTATCCTGTACCGAGCGTTGCTGCGGACAGCGGATACAGCTTTACCGGCTGGCTGGGAACGGATGGTATAACCCGCACCAGTAATGAAGTGCTGGATCTGACGGTCACCGGGGATATGACCTTTACGGCGCAGTATGCAACGGATTCCGGCTCCGGCGGCAGCACCGGCACGGCCCGGTACACCATTGAGGCCAGCGCGGGCCATGGCGGCGGGATCAGCCCGGACGGCAGGGTGCGGGTGAGCCGCGGCAGCGACAAGACCTTCCGCATCACCTCCGATGCCGGGTATGAGATTGCCGACGTGCTGGTGGACGGCGAAAGTGTGGGCGCGGTCAGCCGTTATACCTTTGAAACCGTGCGTAAGAACCACACCATTGAGGCGGAGTTCCGCGCCGTGGAGAAGGCCACGGATACGGGCGTGGACCGCTGGCTCAACACCACCGACCATATGGCCTACCTCAATGGCTACGGAACCGGCCTCTTCGGCCCCGACGACCACATGACCCGGGCCCAGGCGGCCCAGATGTTCTACAACCTCCTGCTGGACCAGGAGGTGTCCGCCGCGGTCCGCTTCACCGACGTGCCCGCCGACGCCTGGTACGCCCGCGCGGTGGAGACCCTGGCCTCCCTGGGCATGGTGGAAGGCGTAGGCGGTGGGAAATTCGCCCCGGAGCGCACCATCACCCGGGCGGAGTTCACGGTGATGGCCATGCGCTTTGCCCGCCTGCCCGAGGGCGGGGAGAATCCCTTCTCCGATGTGACCTCCTCCGACTGGTTCTACGACCAGGTGGTGGGGGCGGTGCAGTACGGGTGGATCACCGGCTACACCGACGGCACCTTCCGGCCGGAGGCCACCATCACCCGGGCGGAGGTGACGGCCATCACCAACCGCCTGCTGGACCGGGCGGCGGACGAGGACTACGTGGACGACCACGCCGGCGAGCTGCGCCAGTTCCCCGATGTGAGCGCCTCCTACTGGGCCTACCACGACATTGTGGAGGCCACCAACGCCCACAGCTACCGTGTCTATGACGGCGAGGAGCACTGGATGTAAGCGGGAAATGGCAAGGCCCCCGGAACCAAGGTTCCGGGGGCCTTATTCAGCCGGCCTGGATTGCCTCATAGGCCTGCATGCCCCACTCGCTCAGGGCGCGCAGATAGGGGTCAATGGACCGCCCCAGCGCCGTCAGAGAGTACTCTACCCGGGGCGGAATTTCGGGATACTGCTCCCGGTGGACCAGCCTGGCTCGCTCCAACTCCTCCAGGGACTTGGAGAGCATGACGCTGGAGATGCCCTCCAGCCGCCGTTGGAGTTCGTTAAAGCGGATTACCTCCTGCTGGTTGAGCTCCCACAGGATGCGCAGCTTCCACTTGCCGCTTACCAGCCCCAGGGCAAATTTGGCCGGACAGCCCTCCATGGTGTTGCCTCACCACTAAGTATTTTCTTACCGGCTAAAGAAAAATTGCGTACTTGTACTTTTTTCGCCGCTGTCTATAATGATACCAACAAGGACCAGAAAAGGAAAGGGGTATTTTAAAATGGAAATACAGCAGGCGATTGAGATCCGGCGGAGCATCCGTGCCTATGGGGACCGGCCGGTGGAGCGGGAGAAGCTGGAGGCCGTGCTCCGGGCGGGCAACCAGGCCCCATCTTCGGCCGGCTCCACATGAGCGTCTTTGCGGGGCCGGAGCAGCTCCAAGCGGTGGACGCGGCGGCGGTGGCGGGCATGGCCCGCTCCGGCGTGCCCTTCCTGGAGAACCTGGCCGCCCAGGAGGGCTATCACCCTCTCTACGGCGCGGCGGCCCTGGTGGTGCTCTCCGCCCCCGGCGGCCTGGATGAGAAGGGCTTCAACATGGCCAATGTATCCTGCGCGGCGGAGAACATGCTGCTGGCCGCTGCCGGGCTGGGACTGGGCTCCTGCTTTCTGATGGGGCCCATGGCCGCCTTCTCCGACCCGGCGCCGCGGGCCCGGCTGGAGCTGCCCGAGGGCTACGAGCCCCTGGTAGGGGTGGCCCTGGGCTACGCCGCTCTGGAGCGCCCCGCCGCCCCGGAGCGGACGGATGCCGGTATCACCTGGTGCAGATAAGCAAAGCGGAGGCCGCCCGAGAGGGCGGCCTCCGCTTTATTCGCTGCTTTATTTGCTTTCAGCGGGGGGCTTGGGCTTGTTGGGCTCCACCGAGTCAAACACGGCCTTGGCGGAGGCGCACAGGCCCGCCAGACCCTGGATCTCGGAGGGGATGATGATCTTGGTGGCCTTGCCGTCGGCGGCGGCCTGGAAGGCCTCCAGGGCCTTGATGCGCAGCACCGCCTCCTTGGGATCGGCCTCGTTGAGCAGCTTGATGGCCTCGGCGGTGGCCTGCTGGACCTTGAGGATGGCCTCGGCCTCGCCCTCGGCCTTCTTGATGGCGGCCTGCTTGGCGGCGTCGGCCCGGAGAATCATGGACTCCTTCTCGCCCTCGGCCACCAGGATCTGACTCTGGCGCTGGCCCTCGGCCCGGAGCACCGCCTCGCGCTTCTCCCGCTCGGCCTTCATCTGCTTCTCCATGGCGCTCTGTATGTCCGGAGGGGGCTGAATGTTCTTGACCTCTACCCGGTTGACCTTGATGCCCCAGGGGTCGGTGGCCTCGTCCAGCAGGGCGCGCATCTGGGAGTTGATGGTGTCGCGGCTGGTGAGGGTCTGCTCCAGATCCATGTCGCCGATGATGTTGCGCATGGTGGTGACGCTCAGGTTCTCAATGGCGGACATGGGCCGCTCCACCCCGTAGGCGTAGAGCTTAGGGTCGGTGATCTGGAAGTAGAGAACCGTGTCGATCTGCATGGTGACGTTGTCCTTGGTGATGACGGGCTGGGGCGGGAAGTCCACCACCTGCTCCTTGAGGGAAACCACCTTTGCCACCCGCTCCAGGAACGGAACCTTGAAGTGGATGCCCACGCCCCAGACGGAGTGGAAGGCGCCCAGCCGCTCGATGACGTAGGCCTTGGACTGCTGCACCACCTTCAGGTTTGTGGCCAGCACCAGAATGAGCACGACGACCAGGATAATGATGATAATGGGGATAAACGGCATGCGGGATTCCTCCTTTTTCTCTTCCTCGGTTTGGAATTACCGCCCCGGCGTAGGGACGGGCAGGGGGGACACGATGACCTTGACGCCCTCGATGCGGAGTACCCTGACCCGGGAGCCGGCGGGGATGGCGGGGCAGCCCTCCTCGGTGCGGGCGGTCCAGGGGGCGCCGTTCACGGTGATCTGGCCCTGGGCCTTCAGGTTGTCGATGGCCTGGGTGACCACACCTTCGGCACCAATGACCCGGTCGGCGTTGGTGCTCACCCGGCGGGGGTCGGCGTACTTTTTGGCCAGGGGGCGGATGATGACCAGGCACAGGAAGGACACCGCCAGGAATACGGCGAACTGCACCCAGATGTTGCCCACAAAGAAGGACGTGAGCAGGGCGCACAGGGAGCCTACCGCAAACCACAGGGAAACCAGCCCCACCGTGGCGGCCTCCAACGCCAGAAGGGCGACGAGGGCGGCGAGCCAGCAGATGCTTGGTATGGGCATGGGCACTCCTCCTTTCGAAATACTACTGCTATCCTAGCACAACTCGGAGAAAAAGGGAAGCAAATTCGCTTTCCAGATTTGCCAAGCAGAGAAAAATAAGGTATACTGCTGTCTAAGAACGAGAACGGAGCGAGGCGATGGACATGAGAGAGCTGGAATTGCTGGTCCCCACCCTGTTCGGGCTGGAGGGGCTGTGCGCTGAGGAGCTGCGGCGGCTGAAGCTGCCGGAGGTGGCGGCGGAGAACGGGCGGGTGCGGTGCAAGGCCGCCCCGGCGGATATCCCACGGGTGAACCTGAACCTGCGCACCGGCGAGCGGGTGCTGCTGGTGGTGGGCCGCTACCGGGCCGCCGACTTTGAGGCGCTGTTTGAGGGCTGCCGCGCCCTGCCCTGGGAGGAATTTATCCCCCGGGAGGGGGCCTTCCCGGTGAAGGGGCACTCCCTCAACTCCCAGCTCCACGCGGTGCCCGCCTGCCAGGCCGTGCTGAAAAAGGCGGCCGCTGCCCGGCTGGGGGAGAAGTACGGGCTGGAAACCCTGCCGGAGAGCGGGGCGCTGTATCAGATCCAGTTCTCCATCATGCGGGACGAGGTCACCCTGATGCTGGACACCACCGGGGTCGGGCTCCACAAGCGGGGCTACCGGGCGGTGGGGGTGGCCGCCCCCCTGCGGGAGACGCTGGCCGCCGCCATGGTGCTCCTCTCCCGCTACCGGGGGAGGGACCCCTTCTGCGACCCCTTCTGCGGCTCGGGCACCATCGCCATCGAGGCGGCCCTCATCGCCAAAAACCGGGCGCCGGGCCTCAACCGGGCCTTTTCCGCCCAGAAGTGGCGTTGGCTGGACAGCGGGCTGTGGCTCCAGGCCGCCGACGAGGCCATGGACGGCGAGTACGACGGGGCATACGACATCTGGGGCGGGGACATCGACCCCAAGGCGGTGGCCATCGCCCGGGCCAACGCGGAGAAGGCGGATGTGGAGGACGCGGTGCGCTTCGAGGTGGCGGACGCCGCCGCCTTCCGCCGGGACGCGCCCTATGGCCGGGTGGTCACCAACCCGCCCTATGGGGAGCGCATCCTGGAGAAGCGGGAGGCGGAGGAGCTTTACCGGGCTTTCGGCCGGGCGGTGTGCACGCTGCCGGAGGGGTGGCGGGTGAGCGTGCTCTCCTCCCACACGGAGTTCGAGCGCACCTTTGGCCGTACCGCAGACAAGAAGCGTAAGCTGTATAACGGCATGCTCAAGTGCGACCTGTTCCAGTACGGAAGATAGGAGGAGGGGATTGATATGAGGCGAGGAAAGGGAAAGCGCGCCCTGGCGGGGCTGCTGGCCGCGGCCCTGTGCGCGGGATTGTTTTTCCTCCCGGCCTCCGCCGCGCCGGAGGGGGCCACGGTATGGGGCTACAGCGAGGGGCTGGCCCAGTGCGAGCTGGCCGGAAAGTGGGGCTATGTGGACGCTGGCCGGAATGTGGTCATCCCTCTCCAGTACGACAGCATCGTGTCCTTCCAGCTCGGCATCGCGGCGGTCAACCTCAACGGCAAGCTCGGGGTGATCCGGCAGGATGGGCGGTATCTCATCCAGCCGGAGTACGACACCCTTCTCCCCATTGACTGCGGGCTCTATATCGCCCAAAAGGGGGGCGGCTGGGGCGTGGTCAGTATACTCCCCTTCCCGGACGGGGCGGGGAGCACCACCAATGTGCTCTATGAGCTGAGCTATGACCAGGTCCAGGTGGCCGAGCAGGGCGGAACTCAGGTGCTCACCCTCACCAACGGGAGCACCGTCACCAAAATCCCGGTCTATGACCTGCCCGGCATCCTGGCGGCCAAGGGGGTGCCCTCCGCCCAGTTTCCCCTCACCCGGGGCAAGCTGCCCTCCTTCTCCGACGTGTCCCCCCGGGACTGGTTCGCCCTCTGGGTGGACATCGCCTACAATGTGGGGCTCACCTCCGGCGTGGGGAAGAACCGTTATGCGCCCAATCAGACCTTGACCGTGGCGGAGGCCCTCAAGCTGGCGGCCACGATTGAGAGCCGCTACCAGGGGGACGACTTTCATCTGAGCACCGAAGGCGGACCGTACTGGTATGTGCTGGCGGTAGATTACTGCCTGGCCAGCGGCATGATTCAAAAGGGGGACTTTACCGAGCGGGATTACGGACGGGCTGTCACCCGGCGGGAGGCGGCGGAGCTCTTTGCCGCCACCAGTCTGGCCAAGGCCATGCCGGAACTCAACTCCCTGGCCCGGGTGAAGGCGTCGGTGCCCGACATCCGCAGCGGCGATGAGGGGGCGGAGGCCATCTACAGCCTCTACGCCAAGGGAATCCTGTCCGGGGTGGACAGCCGGCTGACCTTCCAGCCGGAGGGCACCTTCACCCGGGCGGAGGCGGCAGCCATTGTCTCCCGCATGGCCCGCACCGAGCAGCGCCTGCTCCTGTGGAGCTGACCAACGGATAAGGAGGATGGGCCCTGTGAGACACCTGTTCTTAATCAACCCCCACGCGGGAAAATACGACCGCACCCAGGAGATGCGGGAGAAGCTCCGCACTGCCTTGGCCGGGCGAGACGAGCCATGGGAGGCGGCGGTCACCCAATACCCCGGCCACGGGGCCGAGCTGGCCCGGGCGGCGGCGGAGAGGGGGGAGCCGGTGCGCATCTATGCCTGCGGCGGCGACGGCACCCTTAACGAGGCTGTTGCCGGAGCCGCAGGCTTCGGCAACGCCGCTGTGACCCACTACCCCATGGGTTCGGGCAACGATTTTCTGCGGATGTTCGGCCCGGATGCCTGCCGCTTTTACGATCTCCGGGCTCTGCTGGACGCGCCCCAGGCGCCGGTGGATCTCATTGAGTGCAACGGGCGGCTGGCCCTCAATGTCTGCTCGGTGGGGTTCGACGCCCGCATCGGTTTTGGTGCGGCAGACTTCAAGAAGCTGCCCCTGGTGAGCGGGCCGCTGGCCTACCAGCTCTCCGCCGTGCGCACCATTGTCCAGGGGATTCACCGGCCTTACCGGGTGACCATCGACGGGGAGCGCCTGCCGGGGGAGGCGTTTACCCTCATTTGCGCCTGCAACGGCCGCTACTATGGCGGGGGCTTTAACCCCTGCCCCGACGCCGTGCCCGACGACGGCCTGCTGGACTTTGTAGTGGTGCCGGCTGTCTCCAGGCTGACCATTCTGACGCTGATCGGCAAGTACGCCAAGGGGGGCGCCGGGGATATCCCGCGGATCCTTCTGCGCCGCGGCCGGGAGATGCACGTCGCCTGTGAGCGGGCCGACCGGATCAATTTGGACGGTGAGGAGATGGTGGATTCTGAGCTCTCTGTCCGTGTGTCTGCTAAAAAAGTAAACTTTTTCTTTCCAGAAGGAACCCATTGGATTCCGGAGAAACGGGTGCGAAATTAGAAAACAGAAGAGAGCGGGAGAAAAAAGAAGATCTGAACAGGTTTTGAATGTTAAATTGAAATAGGAACCGCGCGGAATGGAAATTTAACAGATTATTTAAAAATTAAGACTTGCGGAATCCATCAAGTGAGGTTATTATTATAAGCAGGTTAGCACTCCGGTAAAATGAGTGCTAATCTGCTGAATTGGTTTACAAGAAAAATGAATGATACATGAAGGAGGAACCCCTTATGAAACTCAAGCCCCTTGCAGACCGTGTGGTTATCAAGCTGGTCGAAGCGGAGGAGAAGACCAAGAGCGGCATCATCCTGACCGGTGCCGCCAAGGAGAAGCCCGAGGTGGCCGAGGTCATCGAGGTCGGCCCCGGCGGCGTGGTGGACGGCAAGGAGATCACCATGACCGTCAAGAAGGGCGACAAGGTCATCACCAGCAAGTACTCCGGCACCGAGGTCAAGGTGGACGGCGAGGAGTACACTATCGTCCGTCAGGGCGATATCCTCGCCATTGTGGAGTAATTTTCCGTGTAGGGGCGCACAGTGTGCGCCCGCTCTCTGGAACAAGAAATCTTCCGGGTGAGTTCCACCCGACTCAAATTGGAGGTAATACGTTATGGCTAAGATTATCTGCTACGGCGAGGAAGCCCGTCACGCGCTGGAGCGCGGCGTCAACCAGCTCGCCGATACCGTGAAGATCACCATGGGTCCCAAGGGCCGCAATGTGGTGCTGGACAAGAAGTTCGGTGCCCCCCTGATCACCAACGACGGCGTGACCATCGCCAAGGAGATTGAGCTGGACGACCCGTTTGAGAACATGGGCGCTCAGCTGGTGAAGGAGGTCTCCACCAAGACCAACGATGTGGCCGGTGACGGCACCACCACCGCAACCCTGCTGGCCCAGGCCATCATCCGCGAGGGTCTGAAGAACCTGGCCGCCGGCGCCAACCCCATGGTCATGAAGAAGGGCATCGCCAAGGCCACCACCGCCGCGGTGGAGGCCATTAAGGCCAACTCCAAGAAGGTCAACGGCTCCGCCGACATTGCCCGCGTGGGCACCGTGTCCTCCAGCGACGAGACCGTGGGCAAGCTGATCGCCGAGGCCATGGAGAAGGTCTCCCACGACGGCGTCATCACCGTGGAGGAGTCCAAGACCGCCGAGACCTATTCCGAGGTGGTTGAGGGCATGCAGTTTGACCGGGGCTATATCACCCCCTATATGGTCACCGACACTGAGAAGATGGAGGCCGTTCTGGACGACGCCCTGATTCTCATTACCGACAAGAAGATCTCTAACATTCAGGAGCTGCTGCCCGTTCTGGAGCAGGTGGTGCAGTCCGGCAAGAAGCTGCTGGTCATCGCTGAGGACGTGGAGGGCGAGGCCCTGTCCACCCTGATTGTCAACAAGTTGCGCGGCACCCTGAATGTGGTGTGCGTCAAGGCCCCCGGCTTTGGCGACCGCCGGAAGGAGATGCTGGAGGATATCGCCGTGCTGACCGGCGGCACCGTCATCACCTCCGACATGGGCTATGAGCTCAAGGAGGCCACCATGGACATGCTGGGCCGCGCCCGCCAGGTGAAGGTCTCCAAGGAGAACACCATCATCGTGGACGGCGCCGGCTCCGCCGACGCCATCAAGGCCCGCGTCAACCAGATCAAGAGCCAGATCGAGACTACCACCTCCGACTACGACCGCGAGAAGCTCCAGGAGCGCCTGGCCAAGATGGCCGGCGGCGTGGCGATCATCCGCGTGGGCGCCGCCACCGAGGTGGAGATGAAGGAGAAGAAGCTCCGCATCGAGGACGCCCTGAACGCCACCCGCGCCGCTGTGGAAGAGGGCATCGTGGCCGGCGGCGGCACCGCCTATGTCAACGCCATCGCCTCCGTGGAGAAGCTGCTGGCCGAGACCGAGGGCGACGAGAAGACCGGTGTGTCCATCATTGCCAAGGCCCTGACCGAGCCCATGCGCCAGATTGCCACCAACGCCGGCATCGACGGCTCCGTGGTGCTGGAGAATGTGAAGAAGGCCGACAAGGTGGGCTACGGCTTCGATGCCTATAATGAGACCTATGTGGACATGATCTCCGCCGGTATCGTCGATCCCACCAAGGTGACCCGCTCCGCTCTGGAGAATGCGGCCTCCATCGCCGCCACCCTGCTGACCACCGAGTCCCTGGTGGCCGACAAGCCCCAGCCCCCCGCTCCGGCTGCTCCGGCTGCCCCCGATATGGGCGGCATGTACTGAGCCAGAGATAAAAAAGGCCCGGAACCGATTTGGTTCCGGGCCTTTTTGCAGGGCTGTGGCCTGTCGACGGGGCTGAAAAGAGCTGCTGCTTCCGGCATACGGAAAAGCAAGAAATACGAAGGCACCCCCGGAGCCGTTGGACTCCGGGGGTGCCTGGTGTGTAGGGGGAGATCAATCAGGCCGCGGCCTGGGCGGCAGCGGGGATCAACTGCGCCTGGAAGAAAGCGGCGGTGGCGTCCACCGTCTGATAGAGGGCAGTGAAATCGCCAGAGAACACGTTGTAGGTGTGGTCGCAGTTATCCACCAGCAGCAACTGGCTGTCGGCGTTAGCGGCGGCCTTCACAATCTTCTCGGCGTTATCGGGGGTGACGGTAGTATCGTCCTTGCCGTTGATGGCCAGAATGGGGGCCTTGATGTCAGCAGTTACCTTCAGAATGTTGGTTTCGGCCACCTCCTGGAACCAGCGCTCACCCAGCTCCAAGGGCTCCCGCCAGTCAAAGGTCATCGTATAAAAGCCCTCTTTTTTGGCCTGGGCATAGGCATCCTCAAAGCTGGTACCGGCAAACAGGGAGGCGCCGTTCAGCTCCAGGGCGCCGGACCAGGTGACAACAGCCTGGAAGGTGTCGGGGTGGGCCTCTGCGGCCAGCAGGGCGTCGGTTCCGCCCTGGCTCCAGCCCATGACGCCCAGGTTCCCGCCGTCCACAGTCTCCAGGCCGGCCAGGTAGTCCGCGGCGGCCTTGGCGTCAATGACGGCGGAGGTGTAGTTGTAATCCCGGTAGCTGGCGGTGGAGCCGCCGTTTCCCATGAAGTCGATGCGCAGGGTGGCGATGCCGTCGGCGGCCATACGGGGGGCGGCCAGGGCGTAACCCATGCCGGCTTCGTCCCGGTTGGAGCCGGTGCCGTGGAGCATCACCACGCCGGGAACCTTCGCGTCCTTGGAGGCGGAGACGGGCAGGGTCAGGGTGGCGGGAATCTCATGGGCAGGGATCCCGTCCTGGGCGGCTACAGGGATGGAAACCACAGTCTCCACATAGGTGGGCTTGAGGACGCTGAAGTTCTTGAGCACCTGGGCGAACTCAGCGCGGGTGAGCTGGCCGTTGGGGTTCAGATTGCCCTTCTGGTCACCGGTCATCACCTTGCCATAATAGCAGAAGGTCATGCCCTCCAGATCGGCGGCGGGGATGGAGTCGTAGTCGGGAGCCTCCTTCATAGCCATGCCGGAGGTGTCCACGGTAATACCCTTGTAGGAGGCGTAATCGGCGATAATAGTGGCGATACCGGAACGGGTGATTACGGTGTCGGTGCCGTACTCAGTGCCCTCAAACAGGCCGGCGGAGGCGGCCCAGTTAATGGCGTTGGCGTACCACTCGCCCTCGGTGCCGGTCACAGTGGCCTTTTCAACCGCGGGCTTACCCTCCATGTTATAGAGAGTCTGGTACACGGTGGCGCGGGTGACGGTGCCGGTGGGCTCAAAGCCCTTGTTGGTGCCGTTCATGATGCCATTGTCCAAGGCATACACAGCGGCGTTGTAGTACCAGGAGCCGGTCTCCAGATCGGCGGGATAGTTGGCGGGCTCGTCCACAATGGTGATGCGGCCGGCGGGCTCGCCGTACTGCTCGGCGGTGATGGTGCCGTCCAGCTCCTCAGTGGTGTAGTTGATCAGGGCGTCCTCCAGGGACACGCCCACATCCTTCCAGCCGCCGGCGGTCTTGAACACGCCGTAGGTGTCGCCGCCCTTGGCGGTGAAGTCGTTGGTGGCGATGGTGTAGGTGGCGGCGGGATCAAAGGCCTCGCCGTTCACCGTGGAGATGGTGACGCGGCTGCCGGGATTGGCAGGAGCGTAGTAGGTAGAGTTGGCGTATTGAGTGCCGTTCACATAGGGAACGCCGGTGTTGAGGGTGAACTCAATGCCGGACACCTGGGGGAAGGCGCCGATGGCCTCGGGGGTGGTGCAGGTGGCGGCCTCCAGGGCCTCCAGCAGCTGGGCGCCGGTCACGTCGATGGTGGCCACGGTGTTGCCGAAGGGGAAGACGGCCAGCAGGCTCTTCTTGGAAATGTCGCCCTTGGCCAGAGCCTCGCGGATGCCGCCGCCGTTGGTCAGCGCGGCGTCCACGTTCTCCTCGCCCAGAGTCTGGCGGGCCTGCCACAGGATGGCGTCGGCGGCAAAGTCGCCCAGGTTGGTCTCAGTGGTGCGGACGCCCTCGCCCTCGGGGAAGGTCATCTCGGCCTTGGTAACAGGATCGGTGGCCGCGCCGCCGGAGCGGGAGCCGTTCAGATCCACCTCGGTGGTGGCGATCTTCTCGCCGTAGACTTTATCAACGGCGGTGTTGCGGTCGTCCACCAGCTTGGCCACATCGGCGTCGGTCTTGGTGTAGGAGGCGGCGGGAACCAGCTCGTCGGTCAGGGTGCCGGTCTCCTGATCGTAGATCACCACGCCCACGTTGGCCAGAGCGGTGCCGGTGGAGACGATCTTGGCGCCGTTGACCACGTTGGTATCGCCTACCTTGGCAATGATATCGGCAGTGGTGGAGTGGCTGTGGCCGTCGATGAACAGGTCAATGCCATCCACGTGCTCGCACACGTCGATGGAGCGGTTGCCGATGCTCTCGTCATCGATGCCCAGGTGGCCCAGGCAGACAATCAGATCGGCGCCGGCCTTGTTCAGCTCATCGACCTGAGCCTGGGCGACGGCGTACAGCTTGTCGGTCTGGGGGAAGGTGATGCCGGGCATCTTGGAGGCGTCGGCCTTGGTCAGGGTCTCGGGGGTGGCCAGGCCGAACACGCCCACCTTCACGCCGCCGAGGTCAAAGATCTTGTTGGAATCGAAGACAGTCTTGCCGTCGGCCTCAGTGGTCATGTCGGCGCACAGGATGGGGAAGTCGGCATCCTTGGCCAGGGCCTTGAGGTTGTCGATGCCGAAGTCCAGCTCATGGTTGCCCACGGTCATGGCATCATAACCGGCGGCGTTCATGAACTCGATGGCGCTCTTGCCCTGGTCGGCGCTCACCAGGGGCTTGCCCATGATGGAGTCGCCGGCAGAGACCAGCAGCACATCGGCGCCGGCGGCCTCGAAGTCCTTCTTCAGCTGGGCCACACCGGCCATGCCGAAGGAAGCGCCCTCCTCGTCCAGATCAGCGCCGTGGGTGTCGTTGGTATGGAGAATAACAACCTTACCATCGACATCGGGAATGACATAGGGGGTTGCGGTTTCTTCCTCTGCGGCAAAGGCGGCCCCGAACAGGGAGCACACCATAGCCAGCACGAGGAACAGGGACAGGAATTTGCTTGCGGGTTTTCTCATAGAAAACATTCCACCTTTCCTCATTGCCTTTCCCTATGAAAGGCGTTTTTTGGGGCATCCTAATGGTAACAAACTGGAAACAAAAATACAAGGTGGCGGAGAAAAAAAGTGTGCAAAAAGCACACGAATCTTATGAGCCCGCTGCTCAAAAGATTCGTGTAGGAAATAATTTATTTTTCAGCCCAGTTGCCGGTGGCCTCCGCCTTCAGATAGGCGTTGATGAAGCCGTCCAGCTCGCCGTCCATCACGGCGTTGATGTTGCTGGTCTCATAGCCGGTACGGTTGTCCTTTACCAACTGGTAGGGCATAAACACGTAAGAACGGATCTGGCTGCCCCACTCGATCTTGAGCTGTACACCCTTGATGTCGGAGATCTTCTCGGCATGGGCCTGCATCTGAAGCTCCACCAGCTTGGAGCGCAGCATCCGCATACAGGTGTCCCGGTTCTGAAACTGGCTGCGCTCGGTCTGACAGGAAACCACAATGCCGGTGGGCTTGTGGATCAAGCGGACAGCGGAAGAGGTCTTGTTGATGTGCTGGCCGCCGGCACCGGAGGAGCGGAACACCTGCATCTCGACATCCTCCGGGCGGATGTCCACCTCTACATCGTCGGGAATCTCCGGCATGACCTCCAGCGCGGCGAAGGAGGTCTGACGCCGGGCGTTGGCGTCAAAGGGGGAGACCCGGACCAGCCGGTGCACGCCGTGCTCACTCTTGAGGTGGCCGTAGGCATTCTCACCCTCGATGGAAATGGTGGCGCTCTTGAGGCCGGCCTCGTCGCCGTCCAGGTAGTCCAGCGTCTTGCACACATAGCCGTGGCGCTCCGCCCAGCGGGTGTACATGCGGAAGAGCATCTGGGCCCAGTCCTGGGCCTCGGTGCCGCCCGCGCCGGCGTGAAAGGTGAGGATGGCATTGGAGCCATCATACTCGCCGGTGAGCAGAGTGGACAGCTTGGCCTCCTCTATCTCGGCCTCCAGCTTGGCGAAGCCCTCCTCCACTTCGGGAACCAGAGTCTCGTCCTCGGCCTCGTTGCCCAACTCACACAGGGTCATCAGGTCGTCCCACTGGGTCTTGCGCTTTTGCTGGCCCTCAATCTTGTCCCGTAGTTGCTTGACCCGCTGCTGCACCTTTTGGGCCTTCTCCAGGTTGTCCCAAAAGCCGTCGGAAGCGCTCTCCGACTCCAGCATCTCCACCTCCCGGATGGCCGTCTCCAGGCCCAAGGCCTGGTCCAGCTCGTCCAGCTCTGGGCGCAGATTGTTGAGCTTTACCTTGTATTCATCAAACTGAAGCATGTAAAACCACACTCATTTCCATAAAATAGCCCTCATATTATATCCAAAAGAGTGGAAATTGTAAAGAGAGCGGCAGGAAAAAACCGCCCGAGGGCGGGCGGTTTTATCGCTCACTGACCATCCAGCCGGGATCGGCGCGGAAAATCAGGTCATCTATGTCTTCCTTTGGCTCGGTGCGCAGAATGGTTTCGTCCTGCTGCGTGTGTTGCATGGGGATACCTCCTTCGTAAGTCGTGTACATATCAGTATATGCCGGAGGGAGGGAAAGATGTGTACGATTCCTGTCGGGCGGCTTTTTAAAAATAAGGGTTGACAAGAGGCTTTGGCTGTGGTATTCTAATTGAGCACTTAAAAGCAAGAGACTGGAGCCCTCCACGCCGGAGTGGCGGAATTGGCAGACGCCCGGGACTTAAAATCCCGTGGGAGGAATCCCGTGCCGGTTCGACCCCGGTCTCCGGCACCATATCGCGGGGTAGAGCAGCTTGGTAGCTCGTCGGGCTCATAACCCGGAGGTCGGTGGTTCAAATCCATCCCCCGCAACCATAAGAAACCCTGTAGCCGCAACGGTTACAGGGTTTTCTTTTTATTTCCAGATGGTAGCCCGAGCGGGCGTTTGGCGCACATTTGGCGCACAGTGTCACCCGCTGGCCTTTTTCTGTGCAGGTCTGAGCATCACGTCGGCAAGGCACTCGCTGGCCTGCTCGTCTGCCTGCCGGATGATGTGGGAATAGATGTCGGTGGTGGTGCTCACCTTCGCGTGGCCCAGGCGCTTGGAGACGGCCACCACGTCCTTCCCCTCGCTGATCAGGATGGAAGCCATTGTGTGCCGGAACGCATGGGGGTTGATGTGGGGAAGGTCGTGTCGCATGGAGAACTTGCGCAGCCACGCCGTTATGCTGTCCGGGATCATCGGCTCCCCGTTGTCCTTCACGAACAGGAAATCGGTGTCGTGCCAGCGGTCGCCGTTCTTTAGGCGCTGCTCCAGATACCAGCCGCGATATTGCTTCAATAGGTTCATGGTTTCGGCCGGCAGCTTAATGAAGCGGACGGTGCTTGTTTTGGTGGTGTCCTCGTATATGCCCCGCTTGGGAGAGTACAACAGATTGGTGTCAATGCGGATCTGGCTGTTGCCAAAGTCTACCCGGCTCCACCGAAGTCCCATGACTTCACCCCGGCGACACCCTGTTATGAGGAGAAGGTGGGTGATTACCTTCCACTTCAAGGGCTCACGCTCCAGGGCCTCCCGGATGCGGATAACGTCCTCCACCTGGAAGTAATTCACTTCCTTTGCTGTGGTCTTTGGCGGCGTGGCCTTTGCCGCTGCATTGTATGGCACCAGCATTTCCCGCTCGGCCTGGGCCAGTATAGTGCGGATCAGCCGGTGGTGCTCCAGGATTGTCTTGCTGGACAGGCTGGAGCTTTCTTTTTCCACCTGGAACAGCTTGCCCACATCCTGCCCCAACACTCGGGCGATTGCCTGAGCGGTGGGCAGTTCAATCCGCTTTCCCTGACAGGCTGCCGTGATGGTGGTGGCGGCTACCCCTGCCGCTTCTGCGGCCTTTGCCCGGCTCAACCCCTGCTTTTTGAGCATAGCCGAGAGGTCAACAACCGTGTGGGCCTTGTCAGCTCTGCGGCTTACCCCTTCTTCCCCCAGGGCTTTATAAAAGGTGTTGAGGTGCTGCGGGCGGAGGTCTACCAGCTTTATATAGCCGATTGCCGGTATAATGCGCTCCATCAACTCCCCATACCGTTCCAGGGTGCGGTATTTATCCCCGGCCCGCTCCTTCAGCTCCAACACATACTTTGCATACTCGGCGAAGGTCTGGCGGTTGTCGGCCTGGAAACCCAGCTCGATTTCCCGCTCGAACTCAAACGCTACCCGCTGCACTTCCTTCTCCATTTGCCGTTCTGTCATGGGGCGCTCTGGTGTCCAGGTCTTATAATGCCGGATCTGCTTCCCTGTCATATCCCGGCCCTTTGCAACGGTGATCTTGAAGCTGACTCCGGTCTTGCCGTCTATCCGCTTGATATTTGCCATAGAATCCTCCTTGTCCACCCGCGCCCGGTATGGTACAATAAGGGCGCGGTTTTGATTCTTCTGTTGGGTCTGAATCGCTCTTGCCGCCTCTGGTGTTCACAGCACCGGGGGCGGTCTTTTTTTATCAGTCACTTGCAAAGTCAATACCATTGACCTCGTGCTGGGGGCGCATCCGAATTTCGGACGCGCTATTGACCACTAGGCCCACATTGGGCTTAGTATGAATCACCCCGCGTTGGGGACGCCAGGAGGAGGGCCCAACTTTGGGCTCTCCTATTTTTGACAGCGCAATTTTGCGCTGCCACCCGAGCGGGCGAAAATCCATTTTTGGATTCTCGCATCTAATTGCAAAAGGTTCAATAGGTTCAAAAGGTCGGTCTTGCTCATGAAATGGGGGGCTTTTGCAATTATTGAACCTTTTGCAATTTGGGGTTTATCTCAAAAACGCGAAGTTACCCATAGTTACCTCGTGGCCCGCACCCTGCACTGTGGGCCTCCCTGCTCCAGGGATACCGCCGTGAAGTGCGATGCAAGGGGGAGGTGAAACGCCGCACCCCGCCAGCTATCCCCCCTCTGTGGCCTCACCGGCGGCCCCAGGAGCCGCGTTATCCCGCTCCATAGTCTCGTCTATGGCCCGGTTGATAAAGCCCGTGGTGCTCTCTCCCTGGGCCTCTGCGTGGGCCTGGACAGCGCTTCGCCGCTCCGGGGTCATTCTGACCTTGATTTCCACAAACTTCTCCATGTACTTTCTCTTTGCTCTTTTTTGCGCTTCTGTTGTGCGAGGCTTTTCTTCGCTCACTTTCCTTCCTCCTTTCCGGGGGTGCGGGAAATTTCCGGCACCCCTCCCATCATGCCAGCATTATAGCACAAAAAACAATATCCGACCAGATATAAAACAAACAAATATACGACCCTATATTTGTTAAGTATGCGCATTGATATATCCGACCCCATATGTTATAATTCATACTGTCAAGAGGGACAGGGCCCCGGCGGTCGACAGCCACCGAAAGCGGATAGGGCGTACTCATGAGGACACCGGGATGCTTCCAACAAGGAGCAAGTGTTATCCGGGGGCCAACACCTTAGACACGAACCTTGACAACCGAATATCCGACACCGTATAATCAGGACAAGGGGTGATAAAGATGGTAGACAAGGAGCTGCTGGAGGCCATCGGCCAGATGATGGATGCTAAACTAGCCCAGCAACGGAAAGAAATCATGCAGGATGTGAAGGCCCTGCTTGACACGGATGTTCAAACTAGGTTCAATCTGCTGGCGGAAGATCTCGACATTTTGAAGGAGAAATTACCGGGGGCAGAAGATCTGGATGCAATGCAAGAACAGCTTGACCTACACTATGCCATGCTCAAAAAGCACACCCGTGAAATATCTGACTTAAAGAAAGCCAACTAAACAGTACATACCAGACGGTGCCGGATATTCGGTGCCGTCTGTTTTATTTTGCAAGGAGGTCAACAGCATGAGCACTACTGAACTGGAAATGAAGATCCGGGAGCTGCGCCAGCTCCAGCAGTTGATTGAGGAAGCCCAGACAGAGGCCGAGGGCATCCGGGATGTTATCAAGGCCCACATGGGCGAGCGGGAGGAACTGCGGGCGGGGGAGTATAAAATCACCTGGAAGCCCGTCACATCCTCCAGGCTGGATGCCGCGGCCCTGAGAGCGGCCTTGCCGGAGGTGGCGGCCCGCTTCACCCGCACCAGCACCGCCCGCCGCTTCTGCGTAGCCTGAGGGAGGTGTGGGCCATAATGGAACGTGAATACTGCGCGGCGTGGCCGCAGGAGCTTAAAGAGGCGGAGCAGCGGCGCTACCGGGCCGCCTGCCGGGTGAAGATGCTGGAGGCCCAGCTTGACCGCATCGGCCCCGAGGAGTTCGACCGGCTCATGGAGCAGATCGAGACGGCGCAGGCAGAGGTCTACGAGGCCGGGGACGATGTGCTGCGGCTGAAATGGAAGTTCTACAACGGCGCCGAATGGCAATAAGAAAGGCCCCTTGCATCAACGCCGACCAAAGCCAGATGCAAGAGGCCCACACACAGGCCCAGGGGGCCCGGTATCTATAGTGTACCACGGCCCCCTCCAGATTTCAAGATGGAGGAGATACCAATGGAGACAATACACACCGGGGCGGCCGCGATTACCTTCCCCACCACGCCGGAGGCGTTTATAGCCTACCAGGAGCAGCTTGCCGGCCGAAAGTTGGCAGAGCACGAGCGGGAGGTCACAGCCGCCTGGGTGGAGGTATTCAATCATGCTCATACGAAGGGGCTGTGCCGGGACAGTGGGGCGCTTGACGATTCCCTCTCGGCCCTGGACGAGCTGGCCGGACAGCAGGAGGCCGGTTCTGCCGTACATAGGTTTCTCCGGACGGCCCATCTGTGGATTTTTGTCGCCTGGAAACAAGGAGCAGAAAGGAGCATTTCAAAATGACTGACATTATAACCGCGCTGTACCACGCCGCCAGCAGCGAGGAGCCGGACACGATGGACGGCCCCAGCCTGTGCGACTACTACCAGCGCAGGGAGGAGACAGAGCAAACCCGCCGCGCCCTGGTGGACGCTGTGGGCGACGAGGTGGATGTGGACAGCTACGGGGTAGCTATGGAGTGCCAGGGCTTTGTAAACGGCTTCAAGCTGGCCCTGGGGCTGTGTATGGGGGTGTGCTGCTGCGGCGGCCCCCGCCGGATCTTCCACCACGGCCTCCAGGGTATCCGCGTCCGGGTCGTCGTTTAGTGGAGCGTCCAGACTGAGGGCCCGGTCGAGCGGGTCGAGGCGGTCGCGCTGTGTACGCCGCCCTGTGGCCGCTGTAAACGCCGCTTTGAGCCGTAGGTTATAGATTGCGAGAAAAGGCCCGTCCGCCTCTCTCCACCGCTCCAGCGCGTCCAGGAGGGCTATAAACGCCTCTTGCTCCAGGTCGTCCACCGTGACACCCCGGCCCACCCTTGCCCACCTCCGGGCCCGCCAGAGGGCAAAGCGCCGCACCTGGGCCCACAGCTCCGTGATTTTGCCCTGCTCTCCCGCTCGGATCGCCGCCGCCAGTTCTTCATTACTCATTGCCTCGCTGCCCCTTTCGTGGTAGAATGTGGGTGACAAGCTCACATACTACCATGCCGGGGCCGCTCTCAACTGCTGAGGGCGGTTCTTTTTTTGCAAGTAACAATCAGTAACTTGCAAAGTCAATACCATTGACCTCGTGCTGGGGGCGCGTACGAAATTCGTTCGAGCTATTGACCACTGGGCTCATACTTGGGCGCAGTATGAACCGTACCACTTGGGGGCCACCAGGAGGAGAGCCCAATTTTGGGCTTTCCTCTTTTTGGAAACCTCATTTTTGAGTTCTCCACCGAGCGGACGAAGTAACGAATCGTTACCTCGTGGCCCACCCCCTGCCCCATAGCAAGGAGGTGCAGATTTGCACCCCCCTGCGGGCCTCCATCCTTTCCAGACCTACCGTCGTGAAATGCGGCACATGCTGAGGGCGGTTTCTTTTTTAGGGCCTGCGGAATCTGCGGATAGAATCAAATTCACAGGCGCTTGGGAATTTGGTGCAGAGGGCAAACACCCATTTCTAAACCTTTTCGTGTTCAGCGACCGCCCGTCGGTCTTGCATGTGCGCCCATAGAAGGAGAGAGGGGGCCGGGGGGGATAAATTAGCCCCTCCTTTGCAGGGGGGACGGAATTTCGTTCCCCTTTGGGCCTGGGCCCACACCCCCCTTGTGCACGTGGCACGCTGTTTTTTACCCCCGCTCTCCGGTCTCCCTGGTGTTTCCGCCACCGAACAGATAGGGGGGAGGGTCGCACGAAATTTCATGCGTGTATGTGGTTGCAATAATTTCAAAAGGTTCAAAAGGTCTGCTTCACGTCCTTCGCGGAGGGGCTTTTGCAATTATTGAACCTTTTGCAATTCAGGGTTTATAGATATTTTTTCTGTCGGTCTGCCGCGGGTCTTTACTTTCTTGACACAGAGATAGCCCCGCTTAACAAGCACACTCAGGCAAGCGTCCATGTTCTCCACATTGGAGAATTTACCATTGCAGAGCTGGTAAAGGTCACGCTTGCTGATCTCTGCTCTCCCGTCCTCCTTCATGCGCTTCAAGATGTATTTCGCGTCCTTCGTCTCCTGATCCTCCATAAGGCCCATGATCTGGAACGCTGCCTTTGCGTGGGCCAGGAAGTATTCCCCGATCGCTTCCGCCGCCCGCATCGTCTCCACAGAGAGGGGTACTTGAGCGGCCTGCTGACCGTAAAGGCAGCAGTGCAGAACACCCGCAACGCGCATCACTTGGCCGTGATACTTGCCGCCCCAGCCCTCCAGATCCCCCAGGTCTCCCAGGTCGTCCGCAAGTCGGAGCTCCAGGGCCTCAAAGAACCGCTTCGCCTCCTGGTGCGCCTCTGGTGTTACCCGGATGATCCGTGCTTCCCCGATATCCTGGATAGAAAGGAGCGTCTCTACCAGCAAGCTATAGGCCCCTTCAACCTGCGGCGGGATAGGTGCAGATTCATAAACCCTGTGGCCCACAGTGGAGAGTGGCAGCGAGTACAGAGGCCGGGCCAGGAATCCACGCCCGGCAAAGTCCTGGTTGCCCATAATGGCCTCCAGCACGGCGGGCTGCACCATGAGGAGCATAGTTAGCGCGGAATGGTCGATGCTTTCGGGCGGCCTGCCCTTCCGGTCTATTCGGATAGGTGCGCCGCTGTATGCCTTGAGAAAGACATCCAGATTCGCCTTGCCGTTGCTGTACTTTCCAGCCAGAATGTCAAAGACGCCGCCCTCGTCGGATACAATTCCCATTCTTCCGTCGTTGGCCGCCATGAGGGAAGCCAGGGCCTCCGGGGTGGTATCATCGGCCAGGAGCCGCAGCGGGTTTACAGCCTCCCGCTCCAGGTCTGCAAGCTCATATTGAAGCTCGGTTATATCATCCATATTGACCGGCTTCCCCTTTGGGGGTGTGGGCTTTGCGGCCAGCTCCTCAAGGTTGGCGATTTTCTTTTGAAGCACTCTGCGCTTTGCCCTGTATTCTTCCACCTGCGGGGCGCGGCGCTCGTTTTCTTCCTTCTCAAAGGTATAGACGGGCCGCGCCATGAGGGAGAGGACGGGGGTTTTCCTGTCTGACGGGCGGGCCACAATCGCAGTATACAGGTTCAGTTGCTCCAGCCATCCGGGTTTCGGGTTGATGATGAACTTCCCCTGCACGCACAGCGATATGATTGCTAGCTCCGCCACCGCCGCCATGTCAACCGCCACTTGAAGGTTTTCCGCCGCGGCCACGGCCATATCCCGCAGCACAGGCGGCAAGCACTCTACTGGGAAAGCGGGAAGCCTTGAAGTATCCGGTGGCTTGAATGGGTCGAGCGGGGCGAACTGGCCGCTTCCAATCTCATCGCCCCAGTCCAGAGCGTCGCCCTCTTGTGCAGCCTGCCGCCGGTATCCCACTGGGTCATACACCACAGCACAGGTTTTCACCGCCTCTTGGACGGTGATCGCGCCATAGGTGCTGCCCCCTGTGGGCCTGTCCCATTTCTCCCGCATCAGGCCGGATTGACGAAATAGCCGGTCAACTCGTTCCGCATCTCTGCCCGTCCAGAACGCCAGCGCATTGCAGAGGGCCATATCCGCACGGCTGTCATCGCCGCCGTATGCGGAGGTATCCCCGGCCCACAGGTTTGTGAACTCTGCGCCGTTCTTGCTTCGCTTTGCCAACTCTATCAGCGCCATATCGTCCAGGGGCCCGGCGTTCTCCACCGGCCCGCTCGGAGCCGCTGAAAGTGTGGGCTTTGCTGGCCGGATCATGTACTTCTCCAGCACCGCCGTCAACTGCTCCCCGCGCTCCTCCAGATCCAGCTCAGACGTCAGGGCGTTCCCGGTGAGGGTCACAAACCGGCTGGTGTTCCCGGCTATATAGACCTCAAGGCCGAGGTCGTCGTTCTTGATGTAGTATTTGGCCTTGTCGTACTGGAAACCGGAGGCGTTGAACAGGATACGCAGGCCCCGCCCGCTCGGGGAATACTCGGTATATGCCTGCATTTTCGACATAACGGCTACCGCCATTTCTGAGATCTCGCCGGTCTCCTCGATGCAATGGTCAATGTCAATAGCGCCTAGAGAGTTGAACACGCCCACACCCAGGCCATCGTAGGGGCCGGAGGCGGCCATAGCCACCTCCAGCGGTGCGAACGTGTCCGGGTTGTTACTCTGCGCCCTGCCGCCGGTGCGGGGGTTATAGGGGACTTTTCTAGGCTTCTTGTCTCCCTCCCCCTCCTCATACCTCCAGCAGCAGAACAGGCCGGTTTCCCGCAGCTTGGCGGGAAGGTTTTCTATTTTGGTCATTACCGCACCTCTTGACCACCAGGGCCGCCGGTGGTATGCTTCTTTCGGGAATTGCCGCTAGTCCAGTGACTTTCCCGCTCGGCCTGCCTGGATGTTGCCGCATCCGGGTGGGCCATTCTTTTTACTTTCGCCATGTGCTTACCCCCTCATAACCTCTGTATCACCAGAGCCAGAGGGAGTAAATAGAAATTCCTCCAGCCTGTCCAGATCCAGCAGATATTTCCGCCCGGCTCTTGAACTGGGGATTTCCCCTGCAATCACCTTCCGCCTGATCGCCGTCTTGGTCAAAGCTGTATCCGGGTCAATGGCCCTGACATACTCGGCGGCCTGGTCAATCGTTCTCATTCGCATCTTAACACACCCTTCCATAAATTCGAACGCGCGTTCGCGTTCTGTGATATAATTGTACACAGCACCACGTGCAAAAGCAAATTGCGGGAAACTGTTGTATTGACCCGAATAGGTTTTTAGAATTCTGTACCACATTCCAGTCCATCGTATTCCATCCGGCAGGATCGGAAATAGAGCCGCATAATTATTTATGTAAGTTCGATAATTATTCTTCTTTTTTCGCATATGCTGATAGATTTCTACGTTCTGCACAAATGAACACGCCCCACGTGTGGGCCCACAGTCTGGGACATCTTTTGGCGCACATTTGGCGCACAAGGACATGAAAAAACGCCGCAGTCTATGACAGACTACGGCAAAAGCAAACCCGCAAACCATTGAAATATCAAGGATTATGAGAGACTGCGAAAAAAGGTAAAAAGAGGGAATTACACCTCATAACCCGGAGGTCGGTGGTTCAAATCCATCCCCCGCAACCATAAGCCCGTCAGAATCCGTGGATTCTGACGGGTTTTCTCTAATTTTCATTACTTTTTTGGCCTGATTATTTTTGCTGTTTTCGTCTGACCTAAGCCGTGACCCATACGGGATTTCGGAGTGGTCAGGGCTGGAGACTAGCAGAGAGGATGCCGCCCATGGTTTTTGCTGCCTGGCGCTGGGAGGCCGTGGTCACATGGGCGTAGGTGTCCAGGGTAAACCCCGCCGAGAAGTGCCCCAGCATCCCGGACACCGTTTTCACGTCCACTCCGTTCTGGAGGGCCAGGGTGGCAAAGGTGTGGCGCAGATCGTGGAATCTGACCCTAGGGAGTCCCGCCCCTTTCAGCACCCGGTGGAGCATATGCAGCACACTGTCCGGGAAAATCGGCACACCCGTGGGGCTGGGGAACACCCAGGAGCTGCTCCCCGTTTTCTTCCTCTGTGCCTCCAGAACGCCTATCGTATCCTCTGCCAGCGGCAGGGTGCGGTAGGCGTTTTTCGTTTTCAGGGGCGCCTCCACCACCTCGCCGTTGATCCGGGCGATCTGCCGCCGTACCCGGAGGTCACCCCGCTCCAAATCAATGTCCTCCCACTTCAGGCCGAGAAGTTCTCCCCGGCGGAGCCCAGTAGCCAATTCCAGATAGTAGAGCTCAAACACGCCGCTGTCCTTGGACTCTCTCAGGAAGGACTGGAGCTGCTCCACCAGCAGGGTTTTCATCTCCTTGTGCTCCAGCCGGGGCAGGGCACAGCCCTCCGCAGGATTTGCGGTGATCAGTTTCTGCTCCCTGGCTAAGTTCATCGCAGAGGAGATGATCTGGTGGATGTTCCGCACGGTCTTGGGGCTCAGCCCCTTGGCCTGGTGCCTGGACTCCAGCCGGCCTGCCCTTCCCTGCTCCAGCAGCTTCTTGTAGAACTTCTGCAATTCCAGAGGAGTGAGTTTTTCCAGGGGGACCTTGCCAATGTTGGGCTTGATGTGGTTGTCGATGTAGCCCCGGTAGGTCTGGTGGGAGGATGGCCGTACTTTTATCTTGGCGTAGTGCTCAAACCACACCTCCATCCACTGCCCCACCGTGTACCGGCCAACCTTGGCCGTGTCCAGTCCTTTCGCTTCCTCGATTGCTTGTTTCAGCTTGGCCTTGGCCTCTGCCTGGGTTTTTCCCAGGACGTTCTTGTAGATGGCCCTGCCCGTCTCCGGGTCGCGGCCGGCGGTGTACCGGCCCTCCCAGCGACCGTCCTTGCGCTTGCGGAGGTTTCCCTCCCCGTTGGCTCTACGTTTTGCCATGGCTTATTACCTCCTTTGCAGCAACACAACATACCGCAGAAGAGGAGAAATAGCTAGGCCAACGACGCAGAGTTAACAGAACATTATCATTTGCCTTTTCTTTGTTACAACGTATCATTTCCCGTCCAGCGCAAAAGACCCTATCTTTGTTTTATGTGGCGCAGGATTTGCGTACCCCGGCGTGGAAGGATGTCCCCAGCCCAAACGCCCCCACAGCGGCGGTCAAAAAGGCTGGAACCAGCTGGTAACACTGCCTTTCTCAATACTACCGACCACCTAAAACTTCGAACTCCGCCTTCAGCGACCACCTAAGCTTGGTCTGAGCCGAAATCCCGCAACCCCTTGGCACGCCCCGCACTGCGGGGCGTTGTGATTGGGCCGGCGGCGGTTCACCGACGTCGGTCCTTTATCCTAGTACTAAAATCGAACGCCTCCGGAGAACCCAGAATCGGGCCCCCGGAGGCCTTTTCTCTCTGGAATTCATGCTACTCTGGGAGGGCAGATTTTCCGTGACACTCCCGCCCAGGAACCACTTGCCCACACGCGGCCCAACGCCGCCAAAATCCCGTTTCAGGGGGCCCTGCCCCACCCCTGCCCCGAAACCGGCACACAGGGGTGACACGGCCGTGACGGCGGTCGCTCCCTGGCTTGTCCCTCTCTGCACTTTGCCGCACGCTGTGCGCTTCTCCCGAGAAGTGGGTGCGGGTTTCCGCCCGCAAAAGGCGTTTGGCAGGCACTTACGGCAGTTCGCCTCCCCCTCAGAATGGGCAAAATCTCTCCGAAAGGAAATTAACGATTGACAACGAATAAAATGGGGAATACAATCAAGTTGCTACAAATAAAATAGCGAACGCACAGGTGCGTCTCCCCTCCGGGTGGAGACGGAAAAGGGAAGCCGGGTGAAACTCCCGCACAGGGCCGCTGCTGTAATTGCGGAGTCCCGCCAAAAATGCCACTGGCAGGTAATGCCGGGAAGGCTGGCGTGGACGGAGACGCATGAGTCAGAAAACCTGCCTGCTGCGTGCACAAGACATGCTCTTCGGATCTCAGGAGCCAGTGTGCGGCAGAGGAATATCCCCCGTAGGCGGGGGATGAACTGTTTGCAGGAAAACCGGGATCGGAGCACGCTCCGACCCCGGTTTTTTGCGTTCATCTTCCCGATACAGAAAGGCGGTCATGCGCAAATGGAACGATACGAATACCCCTTCTCAGCCCTGGTGGGGCAGGAAAAGCTGAAAACCGCGCTGCTGCTCAACCTGGTGGAGCCCCGCCTGGGCGGCGTGCTGATCCAGGGGGAGAAGGGAACGGCCAAGTCCACGGCGGTGCGCGGTTTGGCGGAGCTGATGGACGAGGTGGAGGTGGCGGAGGGGTGCCCCTTCCACTGCCGGATGGATGGTGAGGCGCTGTGCGACGAGTGCCGGTCCAGCCCGGCCCGCCGCGCCGTTCCCTACCGCCGCCGGGTGGTGGAGCTCCCCGTAAGCGTCACCGAGGACCGGGTGGTGGGCACCCTGGATCTGGAGCGGGCGCTGAAGGAGGGCGTCCGCGCCTTTGAGCCCGGCCTGCTGGCCCAGGCCAATGGAAATATCCTCTACGTGGACGAGATCAACCTGCTGGAGGATCACATTGTGGACGTGCTGCTGGACTCCGCCGCCATGGGGGTCAACACCGTGGAGCGGGAGGGGATCTCCTACAGCCATCCGGCCCGCTTCATCCTGGTGGGCACCATGAACCCGGAGGAGGGGGATCTGCGGCCCCAACTGCTGGATCGCTTCGGCCTGATGGTGGAGGTGCACGGCGAACAGGAGGCGGAGGCCCGCAAGGAGGTGGTGCGCCGCCGCCTGGCCTTTGAGGAAAACCCCGCCGCCTTCTGCGCCCGCTGGGCGCCGGAGCAGGAGGCCCTCCGGCGTCGGATCGGGTCGGCCCAGGCCCTGCTGCCCCAGGTGTCCCTGCCCGAGCCCCTGTTCGATACCGTGGCCCGGGTGTGCACCGCCCTCCAGGTGGACGGCCACCGGGCGGACATCACCATGCTCAAGACGGCACGGGCTCTGGCGGCTCTGGAGGGCCGGACGGAGGCCGGAATGGAGGAGCTGCGGCGGGCGGCGGAACTGGCCCTGCCCCACCGCCTGCGCCGGGCCCCGTTTGAGCAGGCTGGAGATGCCGGCATCGACTGGGAGGCGCTGTTCTATGGATAGGCCCCTGTATCCTTTCACCGCCGTGGTGGGACAGGAGCGGGCAAAGCAGGCCCTCCTCTGCCTGGCGGTGGAGCCCCGCATCGGCGGGGTGCTGCTGTGCGGGGAAAAGGGGGCGGCCAAGTCCACTCTGGTGCGGGCCCTGGGCGGCCTGGACGGAGTGCGCCTGCTGGAGCTGCCGGTAAGCGCCACGGAGGACATGCTGCTGGGCGGTGTGGAGCTGGAGGCGGCGGTGCGCACCGGCCGCAGAACCTTCCAGCCCGGTTTGCTGGCCCGGGCCGACGGGGCGGTACTCTATGCCGACGAGGTAAATTTGCTCCCCTCCGCCCTGACCGCCGCCCTGCTGGACACGCTGGAGACCGGAGTGTGCCGGGTGGAGCGGGACGGCATCTCCCACACCTGCCCCGCCCGCTTCGCCCTGGTGGGCACCATGAATCCGGAGGAGGGGACGCTCCGCCCCCAGTTGCTGGACCGCTTTGGCCTCTATGTGGCGGTAACGGGGGAGCGGGAGCCGGAGGCCCGGAAAGAGGTGGTGCGCCGCCGCTTGGCCTTTGAGGAAAACCCCGCCGCCTTTCGCGCCCAGTGGGCCCGGCGGGAGGAGCGGCTGGCCGGGCAGCTGGCCGCCGCCCGCGCCCTGCTGCCCCAGGTGGACGTGGGGGAGGCGGAGGAGCAGGCCGCCTGCCTGCTGGCCCGGCAGGCCAACGCCGCCGGGCACCGGGCGGAGCTGGCCATCCTGCACACCGCCCGCGCCCTGGCCGCCTTGGCCGGGCGCACTTACATCAACTTGGAGGATCTCCACACGGCGGCGGAGCTGGCCCTGCCCCACCGCAGGCGGGAGGGAAGCGAAGGCCCGCCCCCGCGACAGGAGAGAGGGGAGGAGCCCCCTCAGAGATCTGGAGCGGACGGACAGGCCGGGGGCGGGGATGGACCGGCGGACGAGTCCCACCCCGCCGACGGGCCGCCGCAGGAGGGGGGTCAGGCCCCCGCGCCGCCCACGGAGCAGGGGCCGTCCCGAGAGCGGTTGGAGCAGGGGGAGGACCTCTACGAGGTGAGAGCCCTGCTCACCACCCGGGCCGACCGCCTGGCCCGCCGGGGCAGCGGGCGGCGCAGCAAGACCCGCTCCGCCACCCGGCGGGGGCGGGCCGTGGGCGACCGCATCCCCCGGGGGAAGGCGGAAGATCTGGCGGTGGGCGCCACGCTGCGGGCCGCCGCCCCCTATCAGTGGAGCCGGGGCGGCGGGCAGTCCGGCCTGGTCATCCTGCCCCCCGACCTGCGGGTGAAGGTGCGGGAAAGCCGCGTGGGTGCGGACATCGTGTTCGCCGTGGACGCCAGCGGCTCCATGGGTGCGGCCAGGCGGATGAAGGAGGTCAAGGAGGCGGTGCTCTCCATGCTGATGGACTCCTACCAGAAGCGGGATCAGGTGGGGCTGGTGGCCTTCCGGGGCGGGGAGGCCGCAGCCGTGCTGGAGCTCACCCGCAGCGTGGAGCTGGCCCAGCGGGAGCTCCAGGCCCTCCCCACCGGCGGGCGGACCCCGCTGGCCGCTGGGCTGGAGGAGGCCCGCCGCATGCTGGAGCGGCAGCGCCGCCGGGTGCGGGATTCCCTGCCCCTGCTGGTGCTCATCACAGACGGCCGGGCCAATTTCAGCCGGGGCGGCGACCCGGTGGAGGAGGCCCTGCGGGCCGCCCGGCGGGTGGCGGAGGCCCACATCCCAGCGGTGGTGATCGACACCGAGCGGCAGTTTGTCTCTCTGGGGCTGGCGGCTCAGGTGGCCCAGGTGATGGGTGCGCCCTGCTACCGGGTGGAGGAGCTGCGGGCCAGGCCGCTGGCCCAGCTGGTGCGCGGCCACAGCCCGGCGGCGGGTTAAGGAGGCGTCTATGGTAAAGCTGCTTTTCGTGCTCATGAATGAATACCGGCTCTGGGCCCTGCCTCAGGCCCTGGCCGCCCTGGAGCGCCGGTACCCCGGCGCGGTGGAGGGCAGGGTCTACTCCGTGCGGGAGATAAATGCCGACGCCGGGCTGGAGCGGGCCCTTCTGGCCGACGGCGCGGCGGCGGACATGGCCTTTCTGGCCTCCCACGGCTCGATTCAGAACCTGTACTGCTTTTCCCGGCTGTGGGAGGCGCTGGAGGGGCGGCCGGTCTATTTTACCTCCACCATGGGGGACGAGCTGGCCGAGCTGCTCCCCAGGCTGGGGCTGGAGCCGGCCCTCTACGCCGCGCTGGACAGCTATTACCAGGCGGGGAGCCCGGCGGATCTGGAGGGGCTGGTGCTCTGCGCCCTCAACGGCCGCTTCGGCGGGGATTATCCCCTCAGCCCTCCGAGCCCGCCCCGGGGGCAGGGGGTGTACACCCTGGAGGGCTTCCTGCCGCCGGAGAGGGAGGCGGGGTACCGGGCACGGATGGCCGCCGAGACCCGGCCGGTCATCGGTGTGCTGATCCATGACCACTACGCCAGAACCGGCAATCTGGAGCATGTGGACGCCCTGCTGCGGGCCATTCAGGCCCGGGGGGGCGTCCCATACGCCCTGTCCGACTCCTTCGCCGCCGACCACGGGACGGAGCAGGGCATCCTCTACCGGATGGAGCGGTTCTACCGCAGGGCGGACGGCACCCCCATTCCGGGGGCGCTGGTGGTGTCCTACGGCTTCAGCCTGACCACCCTGGCCGGGCGGGAGGCCCGGGCGGGCCAGGTGCCCGCCAGCGTGTTTGAGAACTGGGGCCTGCCGGTGATCCAGGGACTCACCACCTACTTCAGTGCTGACGAGTACCGGCGGGATATCCGGGGCCTGGATCTGGTCTCCCTGCCCGTGTGCGTCTACCAGCCGGAGTTTGACGGGCAGCTCATTTCCGTGCCCTACGCGGTGACGGAGCGGACGGCGGACGGGCGGAAGGTGTGCCTCCCCCTGCCCGACCGGGTGACGAGGGTGGCGGAGCTGGCCTGCCGCTGGGCGGAACTGGCCCGCAAGCCCATGCCGGAGAAAAAGGTGGCCGTCATCTTTCACAACATGCCGCCCCGCAGCGACACCATCGGCAGCGCCCACGGCCTGGACACGCCGGAGACGGTATTCCGGGTGGTGCGGGCCCTGGAGAGCCAGGGCCTGCGCACAGCCTACTCCTTTTCCAGCGGGGCGGAGATCATTGCCCGCATCCGGGCGGCGGTGACCAACGACACCCGCTGGCTCTCCCCGGAGGCCGCGCTGGAGCGGGCGGAGGCCACGGTGCCGGCGGAGCAGTATCGGGGGTGGTTCGACCGTCTTAACCCCGAGACCCGGGCCCAGATGGAGGAGAGCTGGGGCCCCGCCCCGGGCACCGTGATGGTGTCCGGCGGCCAGATCGTCATCCCCGGTATCCGAAACGGCAGCCTCTTTGTGGGGGTGCAGCCCATGCGCTCGGCGCCGGAGCGGGCGGAGGAGCTCTACCACAGCACCGACAGCACCCCGCCCCACTCCTACCTGGCCTTTTACCGCTGGGTGGACGAGGTGTTCGGGGCGGACGTGGTGCTCCACGTGGGCACCCACGGCACCCTGGAGTGGCTACCGGGCAAGGAGATCGGCCTGTCCTCCGGCTGCTTCGGCGACATCTGCATCGGCGGGATGCCCCACCTCTACATTTACAACATCAGCATCCTGGGGGAGGGGATGCAGGCCAAGCGCCGCTCCTACGCCTGCATACTCGACCACCTGATCCCCTCCATGGACGACGCGGACACCTACGGCGGCCTCACCGATCTGGACGAGGCCATCGACGGCTACTATCACGCCCGCCAGGCCCGGCCTGCCCAGGTGCCCGCACTGCTGGAGCGGATCTTCACCCTGGCGGAGGAGCTGGAGGTGACTACCGATCTCCAGCTGGAGCGGGCGGATCTGGAGGCCGAGCCGGAGGAGGGGGTGGCCCGCCTCCACCGCTGGGTGAGCCGCATCAAGACCTCCCTGGTGCGGGACGGCCTGCACATCTACGGCCAGCCCCCGGAGGGGGAGCGCTTCGACCACCTGGCCCGAGCCCTGGTGCGGGTGCCAAACGGCGCCGTGCCCGCCCTGGAGGACAGCATACTGCTGGCCCAGGGGTGGGCGCCCGAGGAGCTGCGGGCCGCGCCGGAGCGGCTCTACCCCGACGGGCGCACCGCCCTGCGCATTGTGGACGGGGCGATTGCGACGGCCCGGCGGCTCGTTGCCCGCCTGTCGGCGGAGGGCTACCGACCGGAGGCTGCGGCGGAGCTCCTGGCGGAGGAGGGCTTTCCGGGGGACACCACCCCGCTGGCGCGGGTGCTGGACTTTGTCTGCACCCAGGCGGCGCCCGGGCTGCGCCAAACCACGGACGAGCTGGATCTGCTGCTGGCGGGGGTGGAGGGGCGCTTTGTCCCGCCCTTGCCCGGAGGCAGTCCCTCCCGGGGGAATGCCCACATCCTGCCCACGGGCCGGAACTTTTACGCCATCGACCCCGCCGCCGTACCCAGCCGGGCGGCATGGACGGTGGGACAGGCGCTGGCGGAGCAGGCGGTCGACGCCTACCGGGCCCAGAAGGGGGAACCCTGGCCGGAGAGTGTGGCGATCGTGGTCTACTCCGACGAGTGCATGAAAACCAACGGAGAGGACATCGCAGAGGTGTTCGCCCTGATGGGGGTGCGCCCCCGCTATCTGGGCCAGACGGACAAGGTGGTGGGGGTGGAGCCCATCCCCCTGGCGGAGCTGGGCCGCCCCCGCATCGACGCGGTGCTGCGCATCAGCGGCCTGTTCCGGGACACCTTCCCCAACGTGGTGGAGCTGGTGGAGCGGGCGGTGCTGGCCGTGGCCGGCCTGGATGAGCCCCCGGAGCAGAACTTTGTCAAAAAGCACACCGACCAGGAGCGGAAGCGGCTGGTGGCCGAGGGCCTGAGCGAAAATGAGGCGTTAGAGCAAGCATCCCTGCGGGTGTTCGGCTGCCCACCCGGCACCTACGGCGCAGGGGTGAGCAAGGCCATCCACAGCCAGAACTGGGAGAGCTGGAGGGATCTGAGCCAGGTCTACACCCTCTGGAGCGCCCACGGGTACAGCAGCCGCTTCCACGGCCAGGCCATGCCGGAGCTGTTCCGCAGCCAGCTGTCCTCCGTGGGGATGACCATCAAGAACGAGTCGTCGGTGGAGATCGACATGCTGGACAGCGACGATTTTTACAGCTATCATGGCGGCCTGATCGCCTGCGTCCGGGACTGCAGCGGGCAGAGGCCCGTCTCCGTGGCGGGCCTCACCGCCGACCCCGCCCGACCGGAGACCGCCCGTGTAGAGACCGAGCTGGCCCGGGTCATGCGCAGCCGCATCCTCAATCCCAAGTGGCTGGAGGGCCTGAAGCGCCACGGCTACAAGGGCGCCCAGGAGCTGTCCACCACCTTTGACACCTTTTTTGGCTGGGACGCGGCGGCGGAGGTGGCCTCCAACTGGATGTACGACGCCATGGCGCGGCAGTTCCTCCTGGACGAGGAGACCCGCCGGTGGATGGAGCAGGTCAACGACGCGGCGGTGCTCCAGATGAGCGAACGCTTCCTGGAGGCCCACCAGCGGGGTATGTGGCAGGCGGGTGAGGAGGAGCTGCGGGCCATCCGGCGCATCTACATGGACATGGAGGGCGTGATGGAGGACGGCTTTCAATGAAGGGCGGGCTGGACACCCTGGTGCTGCGCCTCACCAACCGCTGTAATCTGGCCTGCGGCTACTGCTACGCCGGGAGCGGGCCGGCGGGTGAGGATCTCTCCCCCGAGCGGGCGGCAGAGGCCGTGGCTCTGGCCTGCCCGCCGGGGGGAGCCCTGCGCATCCAGTTCACTGGCGGGGAGCCCCTGCTGCGCTGGGACACGGCGGCGAAGGTGCTGGACTTCGGCCGGGCCTCCGGACGGAGGTTCCACGCCGCCATCCAGACCAACGGCACGCTGCTCACACCGGCGCTCTGCCGGGAGCTGAGGGCCCGGCGGGTGGCCGTGGGGGTGAGCCTGGACGGGGTGGGCCCGGACAACGCCGCCCGCCGCACCCCGGAGGGGGAGCCCTCCTTCCAGGCGGCGGCCCGCGGGCTCCAGACCCTGGCGGCGGCCGGCATGGCGGCCAACCTGACCGCGGTGGTGTCGGCGGGCAGTGTGCGCGGCCTGGACCGTCTGCTGGACTTCGCCCTGTGGTGCGGCAACGTCCACGGTGTGGGCCTGGATCTGGTGCGGCACCAGGGCCGGGGCGCGGGGGCGGGGCTGTCCCCCTCCCCCCAGGCGCTGGCCGAGGGTTTGAACCGCCTGCTGGCCCGTCACGATCAGCTGGCCCGGCTGGGCCGCCCGGTGCGGCTCAAGGAGCTGGAGCGCCTGCGCCTGCTGCTGCGCACGGGCTGCAGACGGGACTGCTACTGCAACGCCCAGACCGGGCGCTCCCTGGCGGTGACGCCGGACGGCCGTCTGTGGCCCTGCTCCGCCCTGGCCGGGGCGGAGGGGTGCCTCCTGGGGACGCTGGGCGCGGGGACGGCCCTGCCGCAGAGTCCCTGCCCCGGGCTGGAACCGCCGGAGGAATGCGCCCGCTGTCCCGCCTTCGGCCTGTGCGGCGGGGGCTGTCCTGCCGCCCGGCGGGCCGGGCCCTCCCCCCTGGACTGCCAGATGCACCGGAGGATGCTGGAGCACGCCTGCCGGCTGGAGGGGAAATTGGAGTGGTGGAATACGTTGAAAACCGCGTTTCCAGATAGAGAAGAACCAGATGACAAGGAGGAATCGCAATGATACACCATCTGAATCGGGCGGCCGGGCTGTGCCTGACCGCCGCCCTGCTGCTCACAGCGGCGGGCTGCGGCCAGCAGACTGTGCCGGAGAGTCCCAGCCCGTCCCCCGTGGTGGAGACCGCTGCGGCAGACAAGAACGACCTGACCGTGGTGCGCAGCATGGAGCTCCAGTATGCCAACAACTTCGCGGTGGACTACTGTGCCAACGGCTGTAAGATCATCACCGACGGCGCGGGACAGAAGTTCCTGTGGGTGCCCGAGGGGGGAGAGGCGCCGGACGACACGGGGGACATGACCGTTCTCCAGGCCCCGCTGACCAAGCTGGGTTGCTTCTCCACCACCCACGCCACCCTGTTTCACGCCATCGGGGCGCTGGACAAGGTGAGTCTGGTGACCACCGACAAGGATAAATGGCATATCGAGCAGGTTGCCCAGCAGATTGAGGACGGCACCACCACCTATGTGGGCAAGAACTCCGCCCCCGACTATGAGCTCATCAGCGCCGCCGCGCCCCAGATCATCCTGATCTCCGCCAACACCATGCACGGCAGCGACGAGGTGCTGGCCAAGCTGGACGAGCTGGGCATCCCCTGCATCGCCGACAGCCAGCACCTGGAGAACCACCCCCTGGGCCGCGTGGAGTGGGTCAAGCTGGTGGGCGCCCTGCTGGACATGGAGGAGGAGGCCGACGCCTACTTCGACGAAGAGGTGCAGCGGGTGAATGCCGTGGCCGAGAGCGTGGCCGGGGAGAGTGAGCACCCCACCATCCTCCAGACCTATATCTTCAAGGGTACCGTCTACGTGCGCAATGGCGGCGACTATGTCAATAAGATGCTGGAGCTGGCCGGCGGCACCTATCCCTTTGCGGAGCTGGAGCCCGGCCAGGGCGGCAACACCAAGATGACAGTGGAGGAGTTCTATCAGGGGGCGGTGGACGCCGAGATCTTGATCTATGACAACACCAGCGACGTCAGCGTGTCCACCGTGGCAGACATTCTGGCCAACGGG